>WNFL01042017.1_pt2 | contig 41650 bp, 33 predicted proteins | sample 5400361 | NCBI WGS metagenome assembly WNFL01 (sample SAMN13153351, study PRJNA577476) | soil metagenome | isolation source: 40 cm soil on Douglas fir-dominated hillslope | place: USA:California | collected 2013-09-17 | reverse complement strand
TATTTCGTGGGCGCGAGATTGTTCGGCCGCGTCACCGGTTTGGCGGCGGCGGCGATGCTGGCCGTCAATCCATGGCACCTGCAAACCAGCCGGTGGGGCCATGAGGCGTCTATCGTCCCGCTATTGATAACCGCCCCTTTGGCGGCGCTCCTGTGGGCGAACCTGCCCCTCGACGACCATGAGGAACGCCGTCCCCGGCCTTTACGCGCCGCCCTGGCCGGCGCCCTGGTCGGTATCTGTTGCTACGGTTATCAGTCGGTGCGTTTGTTCCTGCCGCTTTTTTTACTCGCTGCCTTTCTGGCGGCCCCAATGGCATGGCTCGGCCGTCTGAAGACCCGCGACGGGGCGCTGGCGATCGGGACGCTGGTCCTTACCGCGGCGATTACTTTCGGTCCGTTGCTGTGGCGCCATGTCGTCGACCCGGAAATCAGCCGACGAGCGCAAATCCAGGGGTGGGTTTGGAATCAATCGGACGCGACGGAAGTGAAAGTGACGAAAGCCTTGAGTCGTTATCCCGGACACTTCGGGCTCGATTTCCTCTTCATCAACGGCGACGGCGATCCGGCTCTTGCGTCGCCGCCGGGCACGGGACTTTTCTATTGGTATGATCTGCCGTTCATGGTCTTGGGCCTGGTCTTTTGTCTGTCGCGCGTGAGGTCGTCCCGGCCGGCCGGACTGCTGCTCCTCTGGCTCCTGTTGTATCCCGCCGCCGATCTCCTGAACGAACATCCCACGCTGCACGCCTTGAGGAGCTTGCCCGGTCTGCCCGGGCTGATATTATTGGCCGCGGTGGGAGCGGTAGTCGCGGGTGAATGGTTGTGGCGCCGCCGTCAAACGACTTTCGCCATCGGTTTTGCGCTGGCGCTGGCGGTGATCGCGCTCGACGCGCGTTTCCTCAGGGAGTTCTTCGGCGAGAGCTTTAATCGGCAAAAATATTCCCTGGCGGTCTGGACGGCGGATATCTTCGAGGCAGCCGAGTGGCTCAAGCCGAGACTTGGCGGTCTGGACGCCGTTTTTATCACGGGATATGCGACCCATCCCGACATTGTGACTCTGGTGGGACTCGGCTACGATCCCCGACAGTGGTTCCGCGACGTTCGGGAGCTCGCGCATGGGCCGCTGCCGGACGGCAGGTACAAATATGCCTACATCTATCACGGCTACGGCAAAATCCATTTTATGTTCGGCGCTGCGGGGGAAGCTTCGCTCAAGAGATTGACCGCAAACAGCCGGGCCGATCGCGTCGTGTTTATCGTCCGGCCGGGGGAATGGGCTCTAAGCAAGCGGTTTTCGCCGGTTCACGAAATCGTCAATCCCAAAGGGCAAACGGTCTTGCAGATATTCGATACGGTTCTCTGAGAGACGCGCATGGTTAGAGTGAGCCCCCCGTTGCCAAGACAGCCCGAACGAGCATCCCGGTCGGTCAAACGAAAGATAGGCTCGCCCCGGCGCTGAATGACGACGTCTTTAAAAGCGAAACTCGCCGGCTGGCTGCCGCCCGTTTTAATTGTCTTGTCGACGGTCGCGGCTTTTTTCCCCGCATTGAGGGGCGATTTCGTCCATTGGGACGACGACGTCAACATCGTTCAAAATTTCAACTATCGCGGCCTGGGCTGGAAGCAGCTCGCCTGGATGTTCACCAACGTCGACCTGGGGCATTACCAGCCGCTCGGCTGGGTCACCCTGGGACTCGACTACGTTTTGTGGGGGATGGATCCCCACGGCTATCATCTCACCAATCTCATTCTCCATGCGCTGAACGGCGTCCTGTTCTATTTCGTCGCGCTCCGCTTGCTGGCCGCCGCTTTTCGCCACCCGCTAAATCCGGGCGAGTTTTCGCTGCGGGCGGCGGCGCTGTTTGCCGCGCTTCTTTTTGCGCTTCATCCTCTGCGGGTCGAGTCGGTGGCCTGGATCACCGAGCGCCGCGGGCTCCTGGCCGGCGTTTTCTTTTTTCTCAGCCTGCTTTGCTACCTGCGGGCGGTTGCCCGCGCGGAGGCCGCCAGATCGCGCTGGATGGGCGCGGCCCTGGTCGCCTATGGGCTGTCTCTGGTCTCGAAAACCAGCGGCGTGGCGCTGCCCGTGGTGCTTCTGGCGCTCGATGTCTATCCGCTCGGCCGGCCGGGCGGCGGGGTGAGGGCTTGGCTGGAGGCGAGAAATCGCAGAATTCTATCCGAGAAGGCGCCGTTTCTTATCATCGCAATTGCGGCCATGGCCGTCGCGGTGATCGCGGAGCATCAAAGGGGGGCGATGCGCGGCCTCGACAAATACGGCCCGGGCCTGCGCGTCGCTCAGGGTCTATTTGCGCCGGCGTTTTATCTCTGGAAAATGCTCGTTCCGGCAGGCTTGTTTCCGATGTACGCCAAGGTCGCCGACGCGGTTCCGGCGTACTGGCCGTTTCAGCCCGGCGCGGCGGCGATCCTCTCCGCGGGCATCGCCGTCACGCTGGCGCTTACGGCCGGCTTGTTTTTGTTGCGAAGCCGCTTTCCGGCCGGACTGGCGAATTGGTTTTGCTATGTCGCTTTGCTGGGGCCGGTGCTCGGGATCGTTCGCTTCGGGGATTATTTGGCCGCCGATCGGTATACCTATCTCGCCTGCCTCGGGTGGCCGCTGCTCGCCGCCGGCGGCGCTATTTCCATCACGCGCCTCGATAAAGAAAGCCGCCCTTACAAGGCCCGCCTCTTGTGCGCGGCCGGGGTCCTGGTCTTAGCCGGACTCGGCGCCTTGACCTGGAAGCAATCGCGGGTATGGCGCGACTCGGAGACGTTATTCCAACACGTTCTCACGGTCGCCCCCGATTCCGCGGCCGCGCACAATAACCTGGGCATTATTTTGGGCAGCCGCGGCGAGCTGGACGAAGCGATCAGACACTATCGCCTGGTCCTCAAAACCGACCCCGACGACGACAATGCCCATTTCAATCTCGGCGTGACCCTTTCGGCCGAGGGCAAGCTCGACGAGGCGATTCGACATTACCGCCGCTACGTTCAGCTCGATCATTCGCACTCGAATTTTCGCCTGGCGGCCTACCATAGCCTCGGGATACTTCTGTCGCGACAGGGCAAGCTGGAAGAGGCGGCCGAGTCTTACCGGCGGGCCCTCGAGATCGAGCCCAACTTCGAGGAGGGCCAGAACAATCTCGGCTTGATCCTGTCCGGTCTCGGCCGGCCGAAAGAAGCGATCGGCCATTTCGAGAAGGCGCTCGAGCTGAATCCGCGCTTCGCCCTGGCGCACGCCAATTTCGCCGACACCCTGTCCGGTCTCGGCCGGCTCGACGAGGCGATCGGGCATTACCGCAAGGCGTTGGAGATCGAGCCCGGCATGCAGGGGGCGAAGGAAAATCTCGGCGTCGCTTTGGCCCGCAAGGCCCGATCGCCTTGAATAAATTTTGCTTCAAGAGCGAGCGCCGGCCGCTGGCGGTTTTATTGTTCATCGCCGCGCTCTATTTTTTGCCGGCGCTGTTAAAAGGGAATGGGCTGGTTCTGAGCAGTGAGGGGACCGACACCTGGAACCAATTTTATTTCTGGAGGCGCTTCGGCTTCGGGATGCTCGCCCGGGGCGAGTTGCCCCTGTGGAATCCCTATAACTTTTCCGGCGCACCGTTTGTCGCGGGCATGCAGTCGGCGATCTTCTACCCGCTGAATGTTTTATTTCTGGTCTTCGACACCCCGTTCGCGATCAACTTCAGCATCGCGCTGCACTGTTTTCTGGCGAGCCTGTTTACCTATCTGTTCGCCAGATATTTAGATATGAACCGGGCCGGTGCGCTACTCTCGGGCATAACCTTCGCCTACGGCGCGCCCTATTTCCTGCACATCTACGCCGGGCATTTGCCCCAGCTTTCAGGCATGTGGCTGCCGCCGATGTTTTTCGGCATGGAGGCGTTCCTGAGACATAAAAAAATGATTTACGCCGTTCTCGCCGGCGTCCCCCTGGGCATGGAGATTCTCGCCGGGAATCCGCAATACGCCTTTTACAGCGCCATCGCGGCCGCACTCTATTTGTCGTTGCGCGTGATATTCGACAAGGATTTCAAAAACGCGCCCTACTATTTGTTCGGGCTCAGCCTGACGATCGTCCTCGCGCTTTGTCTCTCGGCGATTCAGATCGTGCCGACGCTGGAGCTGACGCGCCATTCGGTCCGGAGCGCTTTGACTTACGAGTGGGTCTCGCTTTTTTCGTTTCCGCCGGAGAATCTGGTCACGCTGTTGCTGCCCGATTTTTTCGCCGACGCTTTGGTGCTCCCTTATTGGGGTAAAAATTACCTCTGGGAGATGTCGCTTTACCTCGGGCTCGCGCCGCTCGTCCTGGGCGCGGCGGCGGTTTTTTTTAATCGCTCGCGGCCGGTGCGGATTTTCTCCGTCATCGCCGCCGCCGCGCTGCTTTTGGCGTTCGGGAAATACACGCCGCTGTTAAGAATACTTTACGATTACGTTCCCGGCTTCGATCTGTTTCGCGGGCTTTCCAAATTTATTTTCGTATTTTCGTTCGCCTGGTCGATGCTGGCCGGATACGGTCTCACGCAACTGACGGAACGGCTCGAGGAGGACGGCTCCAGGTCCCGCCGCCTGTCTTACGGCATCCTGTCGGCGGCGCTTATTTTGATTCTCCTGGGCGGCCTCGGCCTGCTGTACTCCGTGCAGACGAGAGAATGGTGGGCCACTCTCGTGCGCGGATACGACCGGGGGGTGGACGATTATTTGGGCGGCGCGCTCGTCGACGCGTTCTTCCCGGCCTCTTTCGGCATCCTTGTATTCGCCTTTTTTAAAACCGCTGCGGTTTTGGCGTCGCTCGGAGGTTTGTTGCTGCTGTTTACGGAATTCAAGAAGGTCTCGAAGCGAGTATTTATCGTTGCGGTTCTGGCTTTGAGCGTCTTCGACCTCTGGAGCTTTGGCGCGAAATATCTGGTGGGCTTCAACCCGGAAAGCCTGTCGATGGACAAAGAGCTCAAAGCGTTTCTGGCCGCCGACAAGGAGCCTTTCAGGATCGCGTCGCCCCAATTCGCGCTGCTGAACGTCGGGATGCTCGAAGCCGTCGAGAACGTCGGCGGCTACGACCAGCTGACGGTGAAGTACTACAACAAGTTCGTCAATTTCGCCCAGGGACTGCCCATCGATAAGCCGACTCCAGCGATGACGATCAAGCGGTCTTCGCCTCTGCTCGGCCTGCTGAACGCCAGGTATTATGTTCTGGACCCGGCGATGGTCCTGCGACGGCCGGACTCCCGTCCGGTATTCCAAAACTCCCGATACAAAGTCTATCGCAACGAGGCCGCTGTGCCGCGGAGCTACATCGTTCACGACGCCGAGGTCATCGAGGGACGCGACGCCGCTTTGCAGGCCCTTGCGAGTCCGGATTTTCAGCCGGCGTCCCGCGCCGTCGTCGCCGAGGCGATCGACGGCCTCCCGGGCGACCGGCGTCTCCGCAGCCCGGCGCCGCGGATCGTCGATCATTCGCCCAACAGAGTCGTCATTCAGGCGGACGCCAAGGCGCCGGGCCTGCTCGTTCTGGCCGACCTGTTTTATCCCGGGTGGAAGGCTTTTGTGGACGGCGCGGAAACGCCCATATTTCGGGTGAACTATGTCGTGCGCGGCGTGTTTTTGCCCAAGGGCCAACACGCGGTAGAGTTTCGTTACGATCCGATGTCTTTTATGATCGGGATTGCGATCAGTTGCGCAAGCTTGGTTTTAGTCCTGGCGTTCCTGATCTACCCGAAGATTACAGTCTAACTTCACAGTCGTTGAGTTGGCTGAAACGGCAAATCATTTTGACGGCTTAAACCGCCGGAGGGCGGAAAGAGACTCGACGGTAAATATCTGGAGGGTTGCAATTTGGCCACGCACCGATTTGATAATTATTTTGCATACCAAAAAGAGTTGGCGAGAAAGGTGCTGATTCCTTATTTTGAAAGTCACGGGCTCGACCTGGACGGCAAGAGGGTGGCGGACGTGGGCTGCGGGGAAGGCGGCATCGAGTCCGGGCTGATCGAGCGTTACCCGAAGGCGAGCTTCACGTGTTTCGACATGAACGAAAAATATCTGTCCAAAGCCCGGACGATGGCCATCCCGAATTGTGAATTTTGCGCCTACTCGATTTTGGACCAACCGCAATTTCGAAATCACTTCGACCTGGTTATCTTCCGGGAAGTCGTCGAGTCCACGATCGATCCGTTGAAAGCCATGGAAAAACTGAAGACCCTGGGCAGGCCGGGAAGCCTGATGCACGTCGCGTTTCCGCCCTATTACTCGCCGTTCGGGGCGAACCAGCACATCGCGCGGCGGAGCGTTATTCGTTTCCTTCCCTTCGTGCACCTTTTGCCTGGTCCGCTGTTCTGGCGCCTGCTGGCCGATCAAAGGCCCGACCTTGAGGCGCCCGGCAGTTTCGTCGCGGGGTTTTTAGACGATCTTCGAGCCATCCGACGCACGAAGATCTCTATCGGCGGCTTCCGAGAAATATGTTTCAAGTTGAACCTTACCGTAGTTTCGGAAGAGTGCTATTTTATTCGCCCCGCGATAGCGATGCGCTACGGCCTGCCGGTGATAAGAAATTCTCTCTTCGGGCGGGTTTCTTTTTTGCGCGAGTTCACCACCAGCGGCGCCTTGTACCTGCTCAAGAGGGATTAGGCGCGCCGGCGCGGACCCGCGCAAGCGGTGGAGGTGCAATGCCGGTTGAAAATCTGGCTCTGGAACGGACCGGATATAGCCTCAGGAAGGACGGACCGGCCGTAGCGTGCCTGCTGGCGCTCGCCGTTCTGTATTTTCTTCCCGTTCTGCTGAAGGGCGACCGCCAGGTCCTGAGCAACGCGGGGAACGACGTCTGGGGCGCCTATTATTACTGGCGGCACTTTGGCTTTGACGGCCTTCGGAGGGGCGAAGTCCCGCTCTGGAACCCTTATAGTTTTTCCGGCCTTCCGTTTGTGGCGGGGATGGAATCGGCGATATTTTATCCGCCCAACATCCTGCATCTTGCCTTTGGGACGGCTTTTTCGATCAATCTCAGCATGGCGCTGCACTGTTTTCTCGCCGGCCTTTATACCTATCTCTTCGCCAGGTATTTGGAAATGGGCCGCGCCGGCTCTCTTTTCGCGGCCATCGTGTTTGGCTATGGGGCGACTTGTGTGCTCCGGATCTACGCGGGACACCTCGTCGGCCTGTCCGCTCTAATCTGGCTGCCACTCTTGTTTATGAGCGCGGAGGCGTTTCTAAGAAAGGGGGAGATTCGATACGCTCTGTCCGGGGGCATCGTCTTTTCCCTCCAGTTTCTTGCCGGGCAGCCGCAGTATCTATTCTACAGCGCGATCGCCGTTTCGTTTTATTTCTTCGTCAACCTCTTGATGAGAAGGGCTCTTCGGGAGGCCCCCTACTTCCTCGCCGGTTTTTGCCTGCTGGTGCTGACAGGCGTTTCTCTCTCGGCGATTCAGTTTTTGCCGGCTTTGGAGCTGGCAAGATATTCCGTCAGGGATGCTTTGAGCTATGCATGGGTTTCGTCTTTTTCCCTCCCGCCGGAAAATCTGATCACCCTGCTGGTGCCGGATTTCTTCGGCGACCATTTGACGGTTCCCTACTGGGGTAAAAATTTTCTTTGGGAGATGTCGATTTATCTCGGCGTGATTCCCCTGATCCTGGCGGCGACGGCGATGGTCTTCGACCGTTCGCGGCCGGTGTTGATATTCTCTTCGATCGCCGCCCTCTCTCTCGTTATGGCGTTAGGAGAATATACGCCGCTTCTCGGGGTTGTTTACGCCTATGTTCCCGGGTTCAACCTCTTTCGGGGCCCATCCAAGTTCGGCTTTGTATTCTCATTCGCGTGTTCCATGCTTGCCGGCTATGGTTTTAAAAAATTTGCGGCACTGACCGAGGAAAGAGATCCCAGGCTGCGTTATCTGTCCTACGGTCTTTTTGCGGCCGCACTATTGTCGGCGCTCTTGGCGATCCTGGGGCCAGAAGCCTGGGCCCCCCTGGTTCGATCTTATAGGAGGGCGGGCGACTATTTCGATCCCATCGACGTTACGGAGGGCTTTCTGCGCGCCTCCCTGAGCGCGGTTTCAAAAAATCTTTTCAAAGTATCCGCCATCCTGCTGTTGTTCGGCGGGTTGTCGTTGGGTGTTGTGAGGCTCAGGATGCTTTCGACGAAGCTCTTCCTGGTCGCGCTGTCGATCTTGACCGCTTTGGACCTTTGGAGCTTCGGCTCTCGATATCTCGTGACCTTCAGCCCGGACATCCTATCCATGGACGGAGAGCTGAAAGCCTTTCTAAAAAACGACAAGGAGCCTTTTAGAATTGCAACGCAGACCCATGTGCTGCTGAACGTCGGATTCCTTGAAGGGATTAAAAATGTCGGCGGCTACGATCAATTGACGCTCAAAAACTACAACGAGTTCATTAATTTCAGTCAGGGTTTGCCCCTCGATGATCCCAATTTTGTCATGACGATCGATCGCGCTTCGCCGTTGCTCGCGCTTTTGAACGTCAGGTACTACGTGTTCGATCGCGGCGTGAGCGTCCGCCTGCCCGGCCTTCATCCGGCCTTTCAGAATAGCCGGTACAAGGTCTATCGGGACGCCAAGGCGTTGTCACGGAGCTTCGTGGTTCATGAAGCGCGGGTTGTCGAGGGGCGCGAGGCGGCGTTGGAAGCGCTGGCGCAGCCGACATTCGATCCAAGAGCCGTCGCCCTCGTCGACGAGCCCGTCGAGGGTCTGCCGGCTCATCCCGCGCCGGCTGAGAGTCCGGCGCCCGACTGGATCGAAGACTCGCCCAACAAGGTCCGCCTCGAGGCGGATTTGAAGGAGGCCGGATTGCTGGTTCTCGGGGATGTTTATTATCCCGGGTGGAAGGCCTTTGTGGACGGCAGGGAAGCGCGGATCTACCGGGTGAACTATGTCGTGCGCGGCGTGTTTTTGCCCAAGGGCCAACACGTGGTAGAGTTTCGTTACGATCCGCTTTCTTTTAAGATCGGCGCCGCCGTCTCTTTGACGAGCCTGATGATCGTCCTTGCCATCTTGTTCCGGTCCATGCGCGGATCGGCAAAATTTTCCTCAAGGCCTTCCGATTAAAGCCAGAACTTCATTCAACACCTGATCCACTGCGATCGTTTTCAGACAGCGGTTCTCCCCGCAGGGCGATTTTTTGCCGTTGTACACCGACACGCAGGGACTGCAGGCGAAATCGGCGTAAACGTCGGTGTGGTTTTCTCCCAACGGGCCGTACAGGCGCGGGGTCTCCGGGCCGAACAGCACCACGGTGGGGAGCGGAACGAGCGCGGCGAAGTGCGCCGGCCCGCTGTCGTTGGTGACCATGAGACTCGCGATCGAGTACAGAGCGAGCAGCTCACGGAAACCCGTCCTACCGGTGAAATCTATACAGCGCGGCCCCGGCAGGCGCGTTTTGATAAATCGGGCGTCCTTTTGCTCCGACGCCACCCCCGTGATGATCAACCACGACGAGGGCACCGCTTCCAGCAGCCTTTCGCATAAGCCGGCGAAATGTTCGAGCGGCCACTTGCGCAAGGGAAAAATATCGGAAGAGTTGGGGTTGATGAGGACGATCGGCTCCGCGCCGCTTTGCGGGACGCCCGCGGCATGCAGCTTGTCCCGCACGCTCTTCACGTCATGCGCCGCGGGCGCGTAGCGCGGCAGGGCGAGGTCTTTTGCGTCGATCCGCCCCCGGTAATGCGGCTCATCGTCCGGATCTTCGAACAGAGTCCGGACCAGAGCCATGAAGGCGGCGCCGGTATGGACGTGCGGGCTGTAAAGCACGCGATGCGTCAAGAGATCGCCCCGGTACAGACCCTCGCTCGTGTAGCGATGAAAGCCGACCCGGTTGCCGCGGCAAACCAGGAAGCTCAAGATCGCGGTGAGGCGGCTGAAAAAATCCAGATCGACGGCGGTATCGACCCGTTCCCGGACGAGCCGCGCCACCGCCCCGAGGCCGCTCGCGAGCAGGCGGCCCGGCGAGCTAGGGTCGACGGCGATGATGTGCGTCGCGGGCGCCAGGTCGAGAACGTCGAAAATCGCGGTGTTGTGTTTGAACGCCAGAACGAACAGCTCGACGCCGGGGCGGCGCTTCTTAAGCTCCGTCAAGGCGGGATACGCCAGCACGGTGCTGCCCATCTCGGAAAGCTTGATGATGAGGACTTTTCGCGGGGAAGGCAGAGGCTTCTTCGCCCGGGCGAGCGATCCCAACCGGCGCGCGAGCGTCAATATCCAGCACAGCGGAATGCCGACGTAGCGGTCCAAAAGCCGCAGGGTATCTACCCGCATGCGCGATCTACCGCCATAGTGAGTTTGAAGCTTTATACAAAAGGGGCCCGGGTTTCAACCGAACCCGGGAGGGCTCCAGGATCCGAATCCTGCGCTTTGAGGGCGGCGCCGACGCTAGTATTTTGCCGGCGGAAACTTCGCTTCGGACAGCCAGAAGTTGCGCCAGTCGATGAGCCTGTAATCGTTCGCCTTGTCGAAATAAACGCACTCCCACCACCTGCACCACTGCTCGACCTGGGGATACCCGGGAACGCGGTCCTCCACCCGCCAATGCGAGCCGAGCTCTGCGATCACTTCCTTTTTGCTCATCCCTTCACGCAAACGCCCGGCATGAACCGCCTGCGAGACGGCGGACGGGCTCGAGAAGTCCCAAACGGCCAGGTTATAGCCCAGGCCGGTCAATACAACGACGACAACCAGGTTAAGCAGCCAGAAGAAGCTTATCCGCGGCATGTTTTTCTTATTCCGTCCGTTATCGACGCGGACTTCACCGTGCGAGGTGTTACCACATTACTTCATCGCCCGGCAATGCTGCCATAAGCGCCGATCCCGATTTCCATGCCCTGGTTTAGGACCGCCTGGCGGGCCGAAAAAGAGCCTCTCGATAGTCTCTTTTTTCGCCGCTCGCGCGGCGCTCGATTTCTTGCCTACCCCGGGCTTTTGGGATATGAGGTTTTAGGGCAACAGACTCCGCCGAGCGAAAGGGGGCCGCGCCATGAGATATCCGAGCCTGGAAGAGATGAAAAAGAGCCTTCAGGGGGTGGTCGAGAGCGACGGCCAAACGCGCGTCCTGGACCAGCAAAAGCTCCGCGGCGAGGTGATCGACCGGCTGGTTTTCAACGGCGTCTTCCAGGAAAATGCGGAGATCAAAAAGGCGGCGCGCGACGTCGTGCGGCAGAGCGCCAAGGCGCTCGGCATCCATCCGGCGTCGATTCAGGGCCTCTACGAGGCGATCGGACGGGGCGAAGTCAGCGGCTTTACGGTGCCGGCGATCAATATCCGCGGGCTTACCTACGACATGGCGCGGGCGGTTTTCCGCGCCGCGCTCAAGAATAAAGTGGGCGCGGTGATCTTCGAGATCGCCCGCTCGGAGATCGGCTATACGTTCCAGCGCCCCGACGAGTACGCGCACGCGGTCATGGCCGCGGCGATCAAAGAAGGCTTTACCGGCCCGCTCTTCATCCAGGGCGACCACTTCCAGGCGAGCGCCAAGAGCTACGCGAAAAATCCCCAGGCGGAAATCCAGTCGCTCAAAGACCTCATCAAGGAAGCGCTCGCGGCGGAGTTTTACAATATCGACATCGACAGCTCGACGCTGGTGGATTTGAGCCGGCCGACGGTCCGGGCGCAGCAGCAGGACAACTGCGAGGTGGCGGCCGAGCTGACGGCGTACGTGCGCGGCCTGGAGCCCAAGGGCATCACCGTCTCCGTCGGCGGCGAGATCGGCGAAGTGGGCAAGAAGAACAGCACGGTCGAAGAGCTCGAAGCCTACATGGATGGCTATCGCGAAGAGCTCGACAAGCGCGGCCGGGGGCTCAAAGGCATCAGCAAGATCAGCGTCCAGACCGGCACGTCGCACGGCGGCGTGCCGCTGCCCGACGGCACGGTGGCGCGCGTCAAGCTCGATTTCGATACCCTGGAGCTCTTGTCCAAGGTCGCGCGGGAGAAATATCACATCGCCGGCGCCGTGCAGCACGGCGCCTCGACGCTGCCCGAAGAGGCCTTCGACCATTTTCCCAAGCGCGGCTGCGCCGAGATCCACCTCGCGACCGGGTTTCAGAACATGCTTTACGACGACCCGGGCTTTCCTCCCGAGGTGAAAAAAGAGATTTACGATTTCCTCCGCAAGGAGTGCGCCGCCGAGAAGCAAGAGGGCGAGACCGACGAGCAGTTCATCTACAAGACCCGCAAAAAGGGCTTCGGCGCGCTCAAAGAGAAGTTCTGGACTCTGCCCGAACCGTTCAAGCGGGAGATCGGCCGGAAGCTCGAACAGCGGTTCGAGTTCTTGTTCGAAAAGTTAAACGTGGTGAACACGGTCTCGATCGTGCGGGAGAAAGTGCCGCTCGACGGGCGGGAGCTCCGGGTGGCGTAGCCCCTCCGCGGACCCGGCGGTCCGCGTCTCTCTTCACAAAAGCCTCCGGTTACGTTACTGTAGGCGCTCGTCGAAAATCTCGACCAGTATTCCAAGACCTACACGATGGTATACCTCTACGCGTTGATAGCCGGCTCGAGCGACTTTTTGTCCGGGTGGCTCGCCCTCAGGTTCGAGCGCGATCAGGTCCAGCCCCGGTACGTCATCGCGTTCGCCGCCGGCGTGCTCCTGGCCGTCACGTTTTTCGAAATTCTCCCCGAGACCGACCTGAAATCCGACTCGGCCTACCTCGCCCTCGGCTTCGTGACCATCTACCTGCTGGAAAAGCTGGTGATGATCCACGCGTGCGGCGAGGCCGAGTGCCACACCCACCACATCGGCCCGGTCGCCGTGCTGGGCATGGCGCTCGACAACGTGGTCGACGGGGCGGGGATCATGATCGGCTACCTGATCGACCCGCTGCTCGGGCTCACGATCACGCTCGCCGTCGTGTTCCACGAAATCCCGCAGGGCATGACCTCGGCGTTGATCATGCGCGAGGCGAAGTGGCGCTCGGGCGGAACGATGTTCGCCCTGATGCTCGCCGGCCTGCTCTATCCGATCGGCGCCCTGCTCGCGGGATTTATTCCCGCGGAGTTCCAGCAGAAGATTCTCGCGTTCATCGCGGGGGATTTTATTTACATCGGCGCCGCGGACCTGCTCCCCGAGGCGCACCGCCAGTTCAACTGGAAGGTGATCGCCTCGGTGCTCGCGGGGATGGGCTTTATGCTCGTCATCAAATCCATCGTGCCCGAGGCGTGAGGCCTCAGTCGCGCAAATAGCCGAGCCGGGCTTCGCCGGCGGCGAGCTTCGCTTCCGCCGCCTTGATCCGCTCCGGCGTTCCGAGGTCCTGCCAGAATCCCTCGAAGGGAAAACCGTAGAGACGCTCCCCGCCGACGAGCATCTTCGGATAGGTGTCCCGGGTCGTGCCGAAGCGGGGCGAATCCTCGCGCGCCAGGTAGTCGAAGATTTCGGGGCCCAAGACCTGCACGCCGGTGAACATCAGCTTGGCGAGAGGCCCCGCCGCGTCCGAGGGCGCTTCGTGATTTAAAAATTTCCGCACGCGCCGGTCCGCCGAGATCTCGATCGCGCCGTAGCGGTCGGCGTCGGCGTCCGGCCTCAAGACCAGAGTCGCGGCCGCGCCGTCTTCGCGATGCCGGTCGATGACCGCCTGCAGGTCGAGGTCGATCACGACGTCGCCGTTGATGACGATAAAGGGCGCGCCGTCCAGGAGAGGCCTCGCCTGCAGCAGGCCGCCGCCCGTGTCGAGCAGCTCTTTTTCCCGCGAATAGGTTATCCTGAGGCCGAGCCGGCTTCCGTCCTGAAGATGGGCCTCGATTTTTTCCCCCAGGTGATGCAGGTTGACGACGACCTCGTCGATGCCGTAATGCCGCAGCAGCAGCAGGGAATACTCGATCATGGGCCGGCCGGCGACGGGGACGAGGACCTTGGGCAGATTGTCGGTCAGCGGACGGAGCCGCGTGCCCTGGCCGGCGGCAAAGACCATCGCTTTCATAAAATGATGTTGAAATTCAAACTGTAATTTTATTTCCCGAATTCTTCAAACTTATCCGCCAAGATCGGGATCAAATTCTTATACCCCGGCGCGCGCTCGAGGTTGCGCCGGAGGCGCCTGAGCGTCGGCGGGATATATTTTTTGTAGCCGGGCTTTCCTTTGACCAGGTCGAGATAGTAAAAGCGGCCGACGACCTTGAAGTCGCGCTGCAGCGCGGAGAGGATATAATCGGCAAAAAATTCGTCGCGGCCGGTCCGCGGCGCGCCCATAGCTTCGCGGCGCGCCAGGTAATAATCGATCAGGCGGTTTTCGATATCCGGCTTGACGACGCTGTCGGTCTCGCGGTCGTTCAACAGCGAGGCGAGATCGTACTGGGGCCGCCACTTCGTCCCGGCACACCATCAAATTCCAGCTGTGATAGTCCCGATGGTTGAGGCAGGGCGCCAGGCCGTCCAGGCGGCGCGCCATCGCCTCGAAGCTCTCCCGCAGGCGTTTTTTGTCGCCCGCGCCGATCGTCCCGCCCGGCCTTTTCTCCAGGCCGTATTCGATAAAGTGCTCGAACTCCCACATGTAGAGGCGAAAGTCGAAGCGCTGCTGGAAGGCGATGCAGGAGTCGTCTCCCCGGCGGCGCGTCCCCTCGACTTGGATGCGGGCGAGCTCGACGATCGCCTTCTCGTACCATTTTAAAATATCCGCTTCGGGCAGCCCCTGGACCGAGTCCCAGAGCGAGCGGTCGCCCAGGTCTTCCAGCAGCATGAGGCCTTCGCCGGGCCAGGCGCCGTACACCTCCGGGACTCTGACGCCGAGGAGCTTCAAAAAACGGTGCACGTTCAAGAAGGGGAGCTCTTTCGGCGGCTCGCGAAAGATCGAGAGCTCTTCGGAAGAGAGCGGCAGAGAGCTGCCGGCGAGCTGCATGACGACGAGCGAGCCGGGCCCGGAAGGGCTTTCGACGGCGGCGCGGTAGTAGCGGCGGCTCGAGGCGTCTCCGGCCAGCGGGGAGAGGGAGAGAAGACTCGTCCGGTCGTTGAAAGCGCGGATTTTTTCCGCCACGATTTTTTCCAGCGGCTCGGTCACTTTTTGTCCGGCCTCCAAGTTTCCGTTATATTACTTTCCTGCAGCGCATTTTACGAGTCCTGGCGTGATCTTTTTTATCCTTATCGGTTTGTATTCGGCTCTTCAGGTTTATCTCTTCCGCCGTTTACGAGGCTATCTCCAGCGCAAAATCCCCGACCCGCGCCGGGCCAGGACGGCTGGGCGCGCCGCGCTCCTTTTCTTTTTACTCATGTCTTTGCCGCTCTTTTGGATCGCCCTCTTAGGCTTGCTCCCGCATCAGCCCTATCCCCGGCCGATCCGGGCGCAGATGGTGGTCTTCGCGATCTGGGCCGTCGGCTCGGTCGGCTCGGGCGCGGCGCTGCTTGCCTGCGACTTGATCCGGGGCGCGCTCGCCCGCATGCCGCGGCGGGAAGAAAAGCGCAAAGGAAAGCGTGATGAAAAGATAGACCTCCAGCGCCGGCAATTGCTCAAGGCCGGGGTCGGCGCGGTCGCTGCGACCCCGTTCATTCTTTCCGGGTACGGGGCGCTCAGGGGCCGCAAGGCCTTCGAAATCGAGCATTTCGATTTGCCGCTCGACGGGCTCTCGGGCGCGCTGGCGGGGCTTACCGTCGTGCAGCTGACCGATATTCACGTCGGCCCGTTCATGCCGCCGGAGGAGCTTGCCGCCTACGTGGAGGCGATCAACCGTCTCGAGCCGGATTTCGTCGCGCTGACGGGCGATTTTATCGCCAGCAGCCGGTCCGAGGTCGAGCCCTGCGTCGAAACCCTGGCCCGGCTGAAGGCGCGGCGCGGGATTTACGCCTGCCTCGGCAACCACGACGCCTACGCGGGTATCGAAGACGAGATCACCCGCCGGTTCGCCGAAAAGGGCGTGCGCATGCTCCGAAACGAAGCGGCGTCGCATCGCATCGGGAACACGACGCTCAGCCTGCTCGGCATCGACGACCTCCGCTGGGGCGCGCCCGATTTTCCCCGCGCGCTCGCCGCCGCGGCCGAAGCTCCGGGGGAGGTCCGCTTATTGCTGTCGCACCGGCCGGAGATTTTTCCCGACGCCGCCCGGAGCGGGGTCGAAATCGTGCTTTGGCCCGGAAGCGGCGAATCTTTCCATCGCCCGCCTGCTCACTCCCTATGCCGAGGGCATGTTCCATCTTCCCCGCCGTCGTTTGAGCCCCGGGAATGCGAAGGGCTCCATGCTCTTCGTCGGCCGCGGTATCGGCATCACGGGCCTGCCCATCCGTATCAACTGCCCGCCGCAGATCGCGCACTTAACTCTAAAAAAAGCCTAGTTTCGAGTTCCGAGTTGGGACCCGGAACCCGCAACCCGTAACTCGAAACTGTTCGAGCCCACGCCGTGGGCGTTAGACCGATCAGGTGCCGCCGAAGCCCACCGTGACCTTGCCCGCCTCGACGATCACGGGAATGTCGCGCTCGTAGTCGGTCAAAGCGAGCATCCGCTCGAGCCCCGCGTTGTCTTTCAGGACGTTGATGTATTCGAAGGGAACGTTGCGTTTGGCGTACGCCTCACGGGCGTTGCGCGTGTAGGGTCAGAGATCCTGTCCGAAGATCAGTACTTTTTCCATAATAAAGCAGAATACAGAATTCAGAATCCAGATGCCAGGAGGGGAGGGGATTCTGGATTCCGACTGCTAAATTCCGTCTTCCGGGCGCGAAATTGCAAGGCTCCATCCCATGTGTTAGCTTCACCAGCAAGGGCCTAAAAACATGGCATTCAAGGTCGCTATCGCGCAGGTGAGTCCGAAGCTCGGAGATCTCGCCGCCAATCTTCTACTCTACGAGGAGAAGCTCCGCCTCGGGGCGAAGCAGGGCGCCGACCTCGTGCTCTTCCCGGAGCTGAGCCTGACCGGCTATTTTCTCCGCGACATGGTGCCGAGCGTCGCGCTCAAGCTCGCGTCGCCGGAGATCGAGCGCTTAAAAAAATTGAGCCGCGAGACGGCCTTCGTCGCGGGCCTGGTGGAGGAGGGGCCGGACTACCGCTTTTACAACGCGGCGGTCTATTTCGACCGCGGCGAGGTGCGCCACGTCCACCGCAAAGTCTACCTCCCGACCTACGGGATGTTCGACGAGCAGCGCTACTTCGCCCGCGGCGACCGCGTGCGCGCCTTCGATACCCGCTTCGGCCGCCTGGCCCTCCTCGTCTGCGAGGACCTCTGGCACCCGTCCACGATCTATCTCGCCGCGCTCGACGGCGCGCTCGCGGTCCTCTGCCCCTCGACGAGCCCCCTCCGCGGCGTCACCGAAGGCGCGGCCCAGGACGACAACGCGCGCTATTGGGAGATGTTGAACCGCGCCTACGCCGAGACCTTCAGCCTGTTCATGATCTACGGCAACCGCGTCGGCTTCGAGGACGGCGTCGGCTTCTGGGGCGGCTCGGAAGTGGTCGATCCCTTCGGCCGGAGGACGGCCAAGGCCAAATATTACGAAGAAGACTTCATCGTCGCCGACGTCGCGCTGGAAGCGGTCCGGCGCAAGCGAACGGCGTCGCCGCTGCTCCGCGACGAGGACATCGATCTCACCATCAACGAGCTCACGCGCATCCGCGAGCGGCCGCCCAACGTCAAGCGGATTGCGGGGCTGAAGGGCCTCCGGGTCATCAAAGGGATGAAGGGCGCCGGCCCCAAAGGCAAAAATCATAAGAAGAGGCGCTGAATGAGCGTCCACATCCCCATCAATGTCGAGCTTCTCCGCCGCATCCTCGTCTCTTTCATCAAGAACGAAGTGGAAAAAGTCGGCGTCGGCCGCGTCGTCGTGGGCCTCTCCGGGGGCGTCGATTCGGGCCTGAGCGCGCTGCTCGCCGCCGAGGCGCTCGGGGCGGAGAACGTGCTCGGCATCATGATGCCCTATAAAACCTCCAGCCCACAGAGCCGCGCGCACGCGGAGCTGGTGATTCAAAAAAGCTCGATCCAATCCTTGACCGTGGATATCTCTCCCGAGATAGACGCCTATTTCGCGGGCTTTCCCGACGCCGACCCCAAGCGCCGGGGCAACAAGATGGCGCGCGAGCGCATGACGATCCTCTACGACCACTCGGCGCGCTGGGACGCGCTGGTGCTCGGGACGAGCAACAAGACCGAGCTTTTGCTCGGCTACGGCACGCTCCACGGCGACATGGCCTCCGCGGTCAACCCGCTCGGCGATCTCTACAAGACGCAGGTCTGGGCGCTGGCCGAGGCGGTCGGCGTGCCCGACGTCATCGTGAAAAAAAAGCCTTCGGCGGACCTCTGGGAAGGGCAGACCGACGAGGCCGAGCTCGGCTTCAGCTACCTCGACGTGGACCGGCTGCTCTATCTCATGGTCGACGAGCGCTATGCCAAGCCCGAGCTCCTTGCCGCCGGCTTCGACGAGCGGTTCGTCGACGAGGTGACGCGCCGGATCATGAACTCGCACTTCAAGCGCCGCCTGCCGGTCATCGCCAAAGTCTCGCAGCGCACCATCGACCGGGATTTCCGGTACGCCAGAGATTGGGGAAAATAGAGAGGGGCCGCCGGCGCGGGAGCGCTTTTCCGGTCTGATGCAAGGGGGAGAGCCGCGCGGGAGCAGTTTTCGAGGCCGCTGCGATACAGTTCCGCTACGCTCTACCAAACAGGTGATGGCGGCGCCGCTCTACGATTGAATCACCGCGTCCGGCGCAGCGGCCTCTCAAATCTCCTCCCGCGCGGCCTGAGGGAGGGAGTGAATTACGCGTGGGCTCCTGGTTTACTGCGCTCAGCCTTTTACGCATTGCGCGCCGGCTGGGGAGAAGAGGTAGGAGAGATGGCAGGCAGTCTTTATATCGTCGCGACGCCGATCGGCAATCTGGAAGACATCACGCTGAGGGCGCTGAGAGTCCTGAAAGAGGTCGACCTGATCGCCGCCGAGGACACGCGGCAGACGAAAAAGCTCCTGGCGCATTACAACATCGGGACGCGGCTCGCGAGCTATTACGACGAGGTCGAGGGCGAGAAGGCCGCGGACCTCGTCAAGCGGCTCCAAAGCGGTAAAAATATCGCGCTGGTCTCCGATGCCGGCACGCCGACGCTCTCCGACCCGGGCTTTCGCCTGGTCAGGGCGGCGGTCGAGGCGGCCGTCCCGGTGATTCCCGTGCCGGGCCCGTCGGCCCTGCTCGCAGTCTTGAGCGCGAGCGGCCTTCCGACCGACCGGTTCGTCTTCGAGGGGTTTCTCCCCGCCAAAAGGCGCGAGCGGAGGGAAAAGCTGCAAGCGCTGGCGGCGGAAGAGCGGACGCTGGTTTTCTACGAGGCGCCGCATCGGGTCAAAGAAACGCTGGAAGACATGCTGGAGCTTTTCGGCGACCGCGCCGCGGTCCTGGGCCGGGAGGTGACGAAAATCTATGAAGAGTTCGTCCGCGGGCGGTTGAGCGAGGCGATCGAGGCCGTCGGCCGCAAAGAGCCCAGGGGGGAGATGACGCTCGCCGTCGCCGGCTCGGCGGGAGAAAATATCCCGCTGGAAGGTCTCATCCGGACGGAGATCGAAAAGCTCGTCAAGAAGGGACTCCGGGTGAAAGAGATCGCGGAAGTTTTAGGCGAAAGGTTCGGCTACCCGAAAAAAGATATTTACCGGATGGTGCTGGAAAAAAAAAGATAGTTTCAAGTCTCAAGTTTCGAGTTTCTGGTCTCGAGTTTCAAACGATAACTTGAAACCTGAAACTAGAAACGATTTTTATTATCGCGTGATCCGAAAGGACGAAAACTCGCCTGTGAACTCTTCCCAATCGACCTGAACCCGCTCCACCTCGGCGTGGCGCGGACCGCGGCGGCACCAGGCGATCAAGTCGTCGAGGTTTTCTCTTTCGCCTTCGGCCACGAGCTCGACCGAGCCTTCAGGGCGGTTCCGCACCCAGCCCTTCACGCCCAGCCGGTTCGCTTCCGCCTCCGCCGAGGCGCGAAAAAATACCCCCTGGACCCGGCCTTCGATCTGCGCGCGGACCCGCGCCTTGTTCCCGATCATGCTCATCCATCTAAGATAACTTTGCGCGCCGGAACGTGCAAATGGCCGCGGCTCTTTCCATTGCCTTATTCCTATTGCGTACCGCCTGTTTTTCCGTTGACAAGGCTTTCAATCGCGGCTAAGCTTCACCCGTTTTGGCCGGGTCCCTTTACGAAGAGCCTGCCTGGCGCTCCGTGTAAGCCGATCCCGAGACCGTCCAGAAGGAGGGCTAAGATGGGCGCGAAACTATACGTGGGGAACCTCCCCTATTCCATCGACGAGGCGAAGCTCCAGGAGCATTTCGCCCAACACGGCAACGTGGTGAGCGCGCGGATCATCAGCGACAAGTTCAGCGGCCGGTCCAAGGGCTTCGGCTTCGTCGAGATGGGCTCGAACGAGGAGGCGGAGCGGGCGATCGCCGCGCTGAACGGCAAGGATTTCGAAGGCCGGGCGATCGTCGTCAGCGAGGCCCGGCCGCAGGAGCCGCGCGCCGGCGCCGGTCCGAGACCGCCGCGCGACCGCTGGTAGCGCGTCTCAGGCGCCGATCAGCTCCAGGAACTCCTTCTCGTCGAGGATTTTGACGCCGAGCTCCCGCGCTTTTTTTTCCTTCGATCCCGCGCCGGGGCCGACGACGACGTAGTCGGTCTTTTGTGAGATCGAACTGGTCACGTTGGCGCCTAGCCTCTCGGCGCGGGCCTTGGCCTCCGACCGCGACATCGTTTCCAAAGAACCCGTAAAAACAACCGTCTTGCCCGCGATGGGACTCGCCGCGTTCGCGCGCTCGAAGTCCTTTACATGGACCAGCGGCTCGGCGCCATCAACGGGCCGGGTCAACCGATCGAGCACTTCCTGGATATGCGGCTCGCGGAAGAAGGCCACGATATCCTCGGCCATGCTTTCTCCGATGCCGTCGATCGAAAGCAGGTCTTTTCTCGCGTCCGATTGCGGGTCCCAGGCATCCTCCATGGATTGGCGCCAGTGAGGCAGCGAAAGATAGTGCCGCGCCAGCAGGCGCGCCGTCGCCTCGCCCACCTGGCGAATGCCCAGCGCGTAGATGAAGCGGTCCAGGGAAATCGTTCGGGCGCGCTGGATGGCTTGGAAGAGATTGCCGACCCGCTTCTTTTCCTGCTCGCGCTTGCCCTTGGCGCCCCAGCCCGGCCAGGTATCGATGGGGTTGTCGCTTTGCCGGTTTCTTTCTTCCAAAAGGAAGATATCCACCGGGGTCCGAATCAGGTTCTTTTCATAAAAAAGGTCGATGTTGAGCTCGCCCAGCCCTTCGATGTCGAAGGCGTTCCGCGACACGAAGTGCCGGAGTCTTTCCTTGACCTGGGCCGCGCAGACAAGACCGCCGGTGCAATAGGTTTCGGCCGCGTCGGTCTCGCGGGCGAGCCGGCTGCCGCACTCGGGGCAGAGCGTGGGAAAGACGAACGGCCGGCTATCGGCGGGGCGGCGGTCCTGGACGACTTGGACGACCTGCGGGATGACGTCGCCCGCGCGCTGCACGACCACCGTATCGCCTTCCCGGATGTCCTTGCGCGCGATCTCGTCCTCGTTGTGCAGGGTTGCGCGCGATACCAGCACTCCGCCGACGTTGATCGGCGCGAGGTTGGCGACCGGCGTGGCCCTGCCCAGGCGCCCTATCTGAACGGCGATGCTCTGAATCGTCGTCAAGGCCTGCTCGGGTGGAAACTTCCAGGCGATTGCCCAGCGGGGAGAACGGCTGACGAAGCCCAAACGGTTCTGCCAATCGAGCCGGTCGACTTTGAGGACGATCCCGTCGATCGAGAAGCCGAGGGAAGACCGCCTGGCTTCGATTTCTTTATAGTAGGCGAGCAAGGGCGCGCCATCCGAATTCCCGACGCTCAACAGAGACGAAGGCTGATTGAGCTTGAATCCCCAGCGGCCGATGTGGCTGCGGGCTTTCCACAGCGTGTCCGCGAGAGGCGCCGAGGCCGCGCCCCAGGCATAGGCAAAAAAGTGCAGCGGCCGGGCCGCAGTTATCGCCGGATCTTTCTGCCGCAAGCTCCCCGCGGCGGCGTTGCGGGGATTGGCGAACACCCTCCCTTTGTCGCCCAGGGATTCCTGGTGCCGGTTGAGCTGTAAGAAGTCCTGGTCGGACATGTAGACTTCTCCGCGTATCTCCAAAACCTCAGGCCAGTCTTCGCCGGCTAATTTTTGGGGAATGTCGGAGATCGTCTTGACGTTGGCCGTGATGTCTTCGCCCTCGACGCCGTTGCCGCGCGTCAAGCCGTACGCCAGCTCGCCCTTCTCATAGCGGAGCGAGCAGGAAAGCCCGTCGATCTTGGGCTCGGCCACCAGGCCGATTTCCGCGTTGGGGTCTTTCAACTCAAGAATGAAGTTGCGAATGGTGGCGAGGAAGTCCTGGACGTCGCTCGTCGTCAAAGCGTTGTCCAGCGACGTCATGGGAACGCTGTGGCGGATTTTCTTGAAGCCCGGGGCGGGGTCCGCGCCGACACGATGGGAAGGGCCCTGCGGCAGGACCAGCTCGGGGAAGCGCACTTCGATGGCCTGATTCCGGTTTCGCAGCGCGTCGTACTCCGCGTCGCTTATTTCCGGCTTGTCCAGCCGATGATAAAGATTTTCATGGTAACGCAGCAGTTTGCTGAGTTTCTTCAGCTCCGAGGCCGCTTGTTCCGCGGTAAGCTCGTCGACGGGAACCGTCAATGTCTTAGCCGGTTTTTTCGACTTCTTCTGAACTGCGATCATGGACAATCTTCGCGCGTCGGCCAATCAAGACTAGACAAAAAAATTATCATAAACCGCCCCAAGCTGAAAGCTGATTGTCGAAAGCTATCTTCATTGACCCACCCGGACCGTTGTGTTAACTCTTTTTCGATGAGATTTCTCCTGTTTGGAGCGGTTTTCCTGGCGCTTTTGGCCGGCTGCTCCACTTCGCTCTCCAAAGCTCCGGTCAAGCCTCAGGAAGCGCCCAAAGAGGTGGTTTTGGAGACCGAGGCGCCGTTTCGCCGCGAACAGAAAATCGAGATTCCGGCCGAGGCCCAGGGCATGGCCCATTTCGTCAAGGGGCAGATGCTGCTGGCCGAGGGCGAATTCGACCCCGCCTTGGTGGAGTTTCAGGCGGCCGCCGCCGCCGACCCGTCCAACGCGTTTCTCCGCTTCCGTCTGGCCACGCTCTTCGTGCGCAAAGGCGACCTCAAAAGGGCGCTCAAAGAAGGGGAGGAGGCGGTGCGCCTGGCCCCGGATTGGGGCGATACGCACCTCCTGCTGGCGGGGCTTTATTCCTCCCTCGGCGAAGACGCCAAGGGCCTCAAGGAGTACGAAGCGACGCTCGGCATAGAGCCCGAGAATCAGGAGGCGCTGCTCTATCTGGGGGCGCTCCAGCTGAAGCTCGGCGATTACGACAAAGCGACCAAAACCCTCGACAAGCTGATCGCCATCAACCCCGGCTCGGTGCTGGGCTACTACTATCTCGGCCGGGTCCGGGCCAAGATGCAGCTCTACCTCGCGGCCGAGGAGAGCTACAGGAAGGCGCTGGAGCTCAATCCCAAGGCGGATTCGGTGCTGATCGATCTGGCGCTGGTCTACGAGCTGGAGGGCAAGACCGAGGAGGCGGCCCAGACCTACCAGAAAGTCCTGCAAGTCGATCCCAAAAACGTCTGGGCGACCAAGCGGCTGGGCGATCTCTACGTCGGGCAGAACAAGCTCGACGAGGCGCTGGCGCAGTTCCAGAAGCTCCAGGGCATCGAGGCCGACCCGCGCGAGGCGCGGACGAAAATCGGCCTCATCTATTTCGAGCGCGGGGACTTCGACCGGGCCGTCACCGAGTTCAACCTCGTGCTGGCTTCCGAGCCCGAGAATGACCGCGTGCGCTATTATCTCGGCGCCACCTACGCGGAGATGAAGGCCCAGGATCGGGCGCTGGCGGAATTCCTAAAGGTTCCCGAAAAGAGCGAGTACTTCGCCGACGCGCGCCTGCAAATCGCTTTTATCTACGATCAGCGGAACGATATCCCCAAGGCGATCTCGGCCGTGCAGCAGGCGCTGCCCAAAAAGCAGGACCCCAGGGACGTGCTCAATTTGCTGGCTTCGCTCTACCGCAAGGGCAAGGACTACCCCAGGGCGATCGAGACGCTCCAAAAAGTGGTGCAGCTCGATCCCAAGAACGATCAGACCCATTTTCAGCTCGGCGCGGTCTACGACGAGAGCAAGAACAAAGATAAGATGATCGAGCAGATGAACATCGCGATCGAGCTGAACCCGCAGAACGCCCAGGCGCTCAACTATCTCGGTTATACCTGGGCCGAGCGGGGCACGCGCCTCGACGAGGCCGAGAGCCTGATCCTCCGGGCGCTCAAGGTCGAGCCCAACGAAGGGGCCTTCATCGACAGCCTCGGCTGGGTTTATTACCAGAAGGGGGACTACCAGCGGGCGGTGGAGCATCTGGAGCGGGCCTCCGAGCTGATCAACGACGACCCGGTCGTCATCGAGCATCTGGGCGACGCTTACGACAAGCTCGGCAAGGCGGACAGCGCGCTCTCGCGCTATCGCGAAGTCGTGAAGCGCTCCAAGGAAGAAGACCAGCTCCAGCGGGTGCGGGATAAGATCAAGCGCCTGGAGCGCAGAACCTGACGCGCGGCGCGCGCAGCGCGCAGAATTTCGTGTTTCGAGTTTCGGGTTGACTTGAGACCGCGGCGTAAAAACCCGAAACGGCGATGACGCGAATGGGGCTTTTTCAAAGGCGGGTCAACACCTTCATCCTCGGCGGAATCTGCGCCGCGCTGGCGGGCTGCTCGACGACGCGGCCGCCGCTCCTCTTGGACAATCTCCCCGAGGAGCGCCGCCCGATCGCCGAGCTCGTCCAGAGCCTCGCCAAGCGAAACAGCGAGCTCAAATCGCTCCGCAGCCTGGCCGGAGTCAACTACGCCGGCCCGGACGGCAAGCACAGCTTCCAGGAGGCCGTGCTGGTGCGCCGGCCCGACCGGCTCCGCCTGGAGACGCTCTATCCGCTGGGCGTCCTCCTGATCGTGACCGCCTCGCCGGAGGAGATCGCCGCCTACCATACGCGCGAGGGGATTATCTATCGCGGCAAGAGCACGCGCGAGAATCTCTGGCGCTTCACGCAGATTCCGCTGAGCGTGCCGGAAGCGACCTCGCTGCTCATGGGATTGCCTCCGTCGGGGGCGAGCAAGGGGGAGTGGCGCTACGAGGGGCCGGCGATTGCCCGCGACCTGGGCGACGGCTGGAAGGAGTCCGTCGTCTTCCATCCGGCCAAGCCGCTGCCGATCCGCTGGCAGCTTTTCAACCCGGCGGGAAAAGTCGAGCTCAATGCGGAGTTCGGCGATTACGCCGACACCCCCGCCGGGCCGTTCGCGATGCGGCTGGCCGTGGAATCGCCCGGGCAGCAGAGACGGCTGGAAATAACTTATAAGGATCCGGAGTTGAACGTCGACCTCGCCCCCGCCCTGTTCGTGCAAAAAAAGCCCGACAACGCGCGCGAGGTGGCGCTCGACTCCACGGGCAGGTGACCGGTGCGGCGCACAATCCTCGCGGCGATTTTGTTGTTGGCCCTGCTGGCGCCCGGCGGCGGCGGGCGCGCCCAGCCGATCGAAAAGCCCGTCACGGGCGACTGGCTGCTGAACCACAGCCTCAGCGATCCCGAGAAGCTGAACCCGCTCACCAGCAACGACGCCTCGGCGAGCGAGATTCTCGGCTTCATCTTCGAAAACCTTTTGCAGCTCGACCCGCGGAGCCTGGAGTTGAAGCCGATGCTCGCCGAGTCCCGGCCGGAGATCTCCAAGGACAAGCTCGCCTATACCTTCAAGCTCCGCCGCGACGCCCATTTTTCCGACGGCCGGCCGGTCACGGGCGAGGACGTGCTCTTCAGCATCAAGGCGATCAAGTGCCCGCTCGTCGACGCGCCGTTTCTCCGCGTCTACTACGACTCGGTCGTGGACGCCGAGCTGCTCGATCCCTACACGATCCGCTTCAAGACCAAGGAGCCCTATTTTCAAAACGAGAACGTCCTGGGGGAGATTTCCATCCTGCCGCGCCACGTTTACGACCCGGAAAATCTGCTTAAAAACGTCGGCGTGCGCGACCTGCTGGGCGACCCGGCCAAGCTCCCCGCCGGCGTCAAGCGCTTTGGCGAGAACTTCAATAAAAACTACAGCCGCAACCCCGTCGGCAGCGGCCCCTATACGTTCAACGGCTGGAAGACGGGGCAGGAAGTCCAGCTCGCCCGCGACGCCAACTACTGGGGCAACGGGAAGGCCGGCATCGACCAGCCGCACCTCGACCGGCTGCGCTTCCGCATCATCAACAATCCGGACGCCGCGCTCATCCAGTTAAAGAGCGGCGACTTGGACACGATGGACCTGAACCCGATTCAGGCGAAGCGCGGCACGAACAGCGACCGGTTCAAAAGGCAGTTCGAGAAATACGAGTACTACAGCCCGGCCTACTCCTACATCGGCTGGAACAACTTAAGCCCGATCTTCCGCGACAAGCGCGTGCGCCAGGCGATGACCTATTTCACCAACCGCCAGCAGATGGTCAAGACGATCCTGTTCGGCCTGGGGCAGGTCGTCGACGGGCCGATCTATTTTTTCCGCCCCGAGTACGACAAAAACCTCTACAGCTATCCCTACGATCCGAAGAAAGCGCTGGCGCTGCTCGCCGAGGCGGGCTGGAAGGACACCGACGGCGACGGCGTGCTCGACAAAATCATCGACGGCAAAAAAGTCCCGCTCCGCTTCGAGATCAAGGTCAACTCCGGCAACGACGTGCGCGAGAGCGTGGCGCTGGCGCTGCAGGACGAGCTCAAGAAGCACGGCATCGCCGCCTCGGTCCGGCGGCTCGACTGGACGATCTTTTTGGACGACGTGAAAAACCATAAGTTCGACGCGGTCATCCTCGGCTGGCAGATGTCGGTGAGCGAAGGGGACAACTATCAGGTCTGGCATTCCTCCCAGGCGGCCAACGGGGGATCGAACCATATCGGCTACAAAAACCCCCGCGTGGACAAGATCCTGGAAGACTACCGCCGCGAGTTCGATCCGAAAAAGCGCGCCGAGATGAGCAAGGAGTTCCAGCGCATCCTGAACGACGAGCAGCCCTACACGTTTCTCTTCGCCCGGAAATCGGTGAGCGCGGTCGACCGGCGCTTTCGCGGCGTCGAGGTTCTCGCCGCCGGCCTCAGGCCGCTCGAGTGGTGGGTGCCGCTCGGGCAGCAAAAATACGGCGCCCGGCCGGCGGCGAACTGACCCGATGGCGGCCTACCTTTTACAGCGCCTTTTGCTTTTGATCCCCACTTTTATCGGCATCACTTTGATCTGTTTTCTGGTCGTGCATCTCGCGCCCGGCGATCCGGCCGAGCTGATGGCCGGGGGAGGGCTCAAGGCCGCGGGCGGCGCCGGCATTTCGCTCGCAAAGCGCGGCCTGGTCGATCAGGCGCTGGCCGAATGGCGCGCGCTCTACGGCCTCGACAAGCCGCTCCACGTCCAATACCTCGTCTGGCTCAAAAACCTGGCCCAGCTCGATTTCGGCGCCTCCTTTAAAGACCGACGGCCGGTGTGGGAGAAGATCGCGGAGCGCCTGCCGGTCACCGTCAAGCTCGAGTTCTTCTCCATCCTGCTCGTCTACCTCGTAGCCATTCCGCTCGGCATCTACTCGGCGACGCATCCGAACTCGATCGGCGATCAGATCACCACGTTCACGGCGTTCGTCCTGTTCGCGATCCCGCTCATCTGGGCGGCGACCATGGCTCTCGTTTTTATCTGCGGCGGCGACTTTCTCTATCTGTTTCCGCCCGGCGGCCTCACCTCGATCGACTATTCCTCGGACTGGCCGCTGTGGGAAAAGATCAGGGACCAGACGTGGCACCTGTTTCTCCCGGTCGTGCTGCTCTCCTATGCCGGCTTCGCGGGACTGTCGCGCTACATGCGCTCGAGCATGCTGGAAGTCCTGCGCCAGGACTTCGTCCAGGTGGCGCGTGCGAAGGGACTGCCGGAGCGCGTCGTGATCTGGAAGCACGCGGTGCGCAACTCGCTGATCCCCCAGGTGACGATCCTGGCCGAGCTTTTGCCCGGCCTGATCGGCGGCAGTGTGATCATCGAGACGGTTTTTTCCATCCCCGGCCTGGGGCAGTTGGGCTTCGACGCCGTGCTCGCGCGCGATTACCCGATCGTGCTGGCGCTCCTCACGGTGAGCGCGCTGCTCACCCTGATCGGCATCCTGCTGTCGGATATCCTGCTGGCGGTGGTCGACCCACGCATCGCCTTCGGGCGGAGGGGGCAATAAGAGATGCCGCCCGAGCAGAGCGCGGCGCCGGCCGCCTCGGGGGCCGGACTGGGAATGAGCCTCGGCGCCGGCGCGAGCGCGGCCACCGGGGGGCAATGGTCGAGCGTCTGGAAGGGGCTCAGGCGCAACCGCCTGGCGATGGCCGGGCTTTACATGGTGCTTTTTCTCTTCGCCATGGCCGCGGCGGCGGATTTCCTCGCCAACAACAAGCCCTATTACATGGTCTATCGCGGCCGGACCTATTTCCCGGTTATCCGTAGCGGCCTGGTCAGGTTCGGCCTGGGCAAATGGCAGCCCGAGCTGCTCAACATGGACTTCAAGACGGTCGCGGCCGAGCGCATCGTCTTGCCGCCGGTCCCCTACCGGGCGAGCGACATCGACCTCACCGCGCCGTTCGAGCCGCCTTCGGCCAGGCACTGGCTCGGCACGGACAAGCTCGGGCGCGACGTAACGGCGGGGCTGATCCACGGCTCGCGGATCTCGCTCTCCATCGGCTTCGTCGCCGTCGGCATCGCGCTCCTCGTCGGCGTCGTGCTGGGCGCGCTGGCGGGCTATTTCGGCGCGTGGACCGACCTCGTGATCTCGCGCGTCTTCGAGGTCATGCTGACGCTGCCGACTTTTTTCCTCCTGATCACGATCGCCGCCATGTTTCCGCCGAGCATCTTTCTCACGATGGCGATCATCGGCCTCACCGGCTGGGTCGGCATCGCGCGCTTCACCCGCGGCGAGTTCTTAAAAATCCGCAACCTCGACTACGTGACCGCGGCGCTCGCGCTCGGCGTCTCGACGCGAAAGATCATGTTCCGCCACATTCTCCCCAACGCGCTCGCGCCGGTCCTGGTCTCGGTCGTGCTCGGCGTCGCCGGGGCGATCATCCTGGAGTCGAGTCTCAGCTTTCTCGGCATCGGCGTGCCGGCCGAGGCGGTGACCTGGGGCTCGATCCTGAACGAGGCGCGGAGCGCGACTTTCGCCTGGTGGCTGGCGCTCTTTCCCGGCGCGGCGATTTTTATTACAGTGCTCTCGTACTATCTGGTCGGCGAAGGCCTGAGGGACGCGCTCGACCCGAGGCTCAGGGGCTCGAAGTAAAAAAGGAGGCGCCATGCAGCGACTGTCTGCGCTCGCCCTCGCGCTAATCATGGCCGCGCTCGCGGCCCCGGCGGCGGCCCAGATCGCCAAGCCCGTCTACGTCTCGCTCCCGAGCGCGGGGAACATCCAGCACCTGGCGCTCACCGCGGCCAAATACAAAGGCTATTACGAGGAGATGGGCCTCGCCGACGCGCGTGTGGTCTATCTCCGCGGCAACTCGATTAACGTGCAGGCGATCGTGGCGGGGAGCGTGCAGTTCGCCTCCGCCTTCGGCCCCTCGATGCATGCCATGTTCCGCGGCGAGCAGCTCCGCGTTTTAGTCCAGATCTTCAATCAGATCCCGATGAGCCTGATCACCCGGCCGGAAGTGAAGCGGCTCGAAGACCTGCGGGGCCAGAAGATCGCGGTGACCTTCGGCGGCTCGACCTACAGCGTGCTGCTGGCGATGCTCGGCCATTTCGGCCTGCCGCAGAATTTCGGCGAGTACTTGAACATGCCGGGCGACCAGACCAAGGCGGCGGCGCTCATGCAGGGAACGGTCGCCGCGGCGCTCATGGCGCCGCCGGCCGACGGGCCGGTGCTCAAGGCGGGCTTCAAGCGGCTGGTCTATCTCGGCGACGTTTTCAAAGGCGTGCCGTTCAGCGCCATGCTGACGACGGCCAAGGTCATTCAGGAAGAGCCGGACCTGGTCGAGCGGACCGTCAAGGCGGTGGTCAAGGCGATGCTCTATATCAAATCGGACCGCGACGGCGGCATCCAGCTCATCATGAAGCACGGGCAGGTGGACAAGGAGACCGCCGCGCCGCTCTACGATCTGGTGCGCGACGCCTACGCGCCCTCGCTCAGCGCCGACGGCATCATGAAGCGCGCCGAGCTCGAGATCGCCACGCTCAAGGAAAGGCCGAACTTCGATCCCAATAAATTCATGGACGACCGGTTTCTCAAGAAGGCTCTCGCTGCGCTCGAGCCGGGCAGCAGGTAGTAAGAAAAAAGAGATGGCGGCGCGCGAATTAACGTTCGACGAAGTCAAAAAAGAGATTCTCCGGCGCGCGGGGAAGGTGAATCCCTTCGAGCGCGTAAAGCAGGAAGACATTGAGGAAGTGCTCGGCCGTTTGAACAGCCTGGAGCCGGATCCGTGGGGAAAAGAATGGGGCAAGATCGGCGCGCGCTATGAAGCTCTCGCCGAGGAGCAGGAAAATAAAAGGCAAGCCGAAGCCGGCGAGACCTATGACCTCGCCTACGAGTATTTCCGCATCGGCCGCTACCCGGTGCCGAGCAGCGCGGAAAAGATGAGCTGCTACCGCGGCGCGATGAGGACTTTTCTCCGGGCCGGCCGCTATCTCGATCCGCCGGTCGAGCGGATCGAAATCCCGTTCGAAGGGGAAAAAGTCGTCGGCTATCTGCAAGTGCCGCGTGGAACGGCGCGGCCGCCGGTGGTGATGCACTGGGGCGGCGTCGACGGCTGGAAGGAGGATTCGCGCGGGCAGAGCGAAGCGCTCCACCGCCTGGGCCTCGCCACTTTCACGATCGACATGCCGGGCACCGGGGAAAATCCCCTGCTCGGGCAGGAGCCGGGCGCGGAGCGGACTTTTTCCGCGGCGCTGGATTATCTCGAGACGCGCGCCGACGTCGACGGCCGGCGCGTCGCCGTCATGGGGCGGAGCTTCGGCGGCTACTGGGCGGCGAAGCTCGCCTATGTCGAGGCGAAGCGCCTCAAGGGCGCGGTCAATTGGGGCGCCGGCCTGCACCATACGTTCCAGCCGGAATGGCTCCGCCCGGCGCTTACCCAGACCGCTTCGCAGTATTTAATGGGCCCGGCGAGCCTGCTCGACTCGCGCTCTTACATTTTTCGCGCCCGGACGCTCGAAGAAGTGTTGGAGATCGCGCCGCGGCTGTCGCTCAAGACGCAGGGCTGGCTCGACAAGGCGAGCGCGCCGCTGCTTTTCGTCAACGGCAAGCTTGACGACCAGCATCCGGTGGAGGATATCTATCTGGCCATGGAGCACGGCGATCCCAAAGAGGCGCGCATCTTCGCCGAAGGCGGCCACATGGGGCGCGTTCCCGGCGCGCGCAACGAGGCGGCGCTGGCGGTCGCGACCGGCTGGCTTGAGCGGAGGCTGAAAAAAAGCTAGAACCAGGAATTCCACCAACCACGTTGTGAGGAGGTGTGTTATGGTCGTTACCGCGGCGCATTTGAGTCCCCTGCTTTCGCTTTTGTTCGGCGTGCTGATCCTCATCTTTCCCCGTTTTTTGAACTATCTGGTGGCGATCTGGCTGATCCTGCAAGGGCTCCTCGGATTGGGCCTGGTCCGCTAGATGTGTCCTCAGCGGCCGTGTGAATAGAGAAGGGCTCTTCCGGCCCGGCGTCGGGCGCGCCGTCCTGGTGTGCGGCGCGCCGGCCTTGCTTGCGGCTGCCGTGATTTTTTACGCCACGGCCGCGGCCGTCGGCGTCACGCCGGATGCCGTCGTCTATCTCGACGCCGCCGCCCATCTGGCGCGCGGCGAGGGTTATACCGGCTTCAAGATCGGTGCGCCGGAGCCGGGCCCGGTGGTCCATTACCCGCCGCTTTACCCGTTTGTCCTCTCGCTCGGCGTGCGCCTCGGCCTGGCGCCGCCCGAAGCCGCGCGGTTTTTGGGCGCGGCGCTTTTCGCCGCCAACACGCTGCTGATCGGGCTGGTTGTCTTCCGCGCCACCGGCTCGACAAAATCTTCATTCCTCGGCGCTTTCCTCGCCGCGACCTCGATCGCGCTGATCGAGATCCATTCGGCCGCCTGGTCCGAGCCGCTGTTTCTTTTTTTGGCGCTCACCGGATTATTTCTCACCGGGGCCGCGCTGGAAAAAAACGATTGGAGAGCCCTCGTCCCGGGCGCGCTCGCGCTCGGCGGCGCCTGGCTGACGCGCTACGTCGGCGCCGTCCTGGTCGCGGCGGCGGTCCTCGGCCGTCTTTTAATCTCCCGGAAGCCGCTCCGCCGCCGCCGCGCCGACGCCGCGGCCACCGCCGTTCTTGCCGCGCTCCCGATGGGCCTCTGGTTCCTGCGTAACCTCCTCGTCGCGGGCCAATCGATGGACCGGCCGCTGGAGTTCACGCCGCTGTCGTTCGACCACTTGCGCTCGCTCGTCCTGATCGCCGGGTCGTGGCTCTTTCCGGGGACCGACCGCATCGCCTTTTTTCCCTATCAGGATTTCGCCGTCGCGCTCGCCGTCCTGTTGGCCCTGGCCGGCTTTATCGTCGCGTGGCGGATGAGCGACGTACGCGCGGAGACGCCGGCCTCACCGAGCGCGCCCGGCGGCGCCATCCCGGCGCTGTTTGCCCTCTCGGCCTGCCTGTACGTCGCCTTCCTGCTCTGCTCGATCGTTTTTTTCGACCGCGGCACGCCGATCGACCAGCGGACGCTGGCGCCCGTCTTCGTCTTTCTGCTGATCGCTGCGCTCGCCGTCCTCACGCGCCTGTGGCGNTTTTATCCGTCGCGCCCTCGCGGCGCTCGCTGTCGTTATCGGCCTCGCTTATACTGGAGCGGGGCTTGTCACCTGCCGCTACCTGCACGAGAACGGCCGCGGCTTCGCCGGGAAGGAATGGCGCTACGAGAGGATCTTCGCGCGCCTCGGTGAGCTCGATCCCAAGCTCTGGATCTATTCCAATCATCCCGCGGCCGTCCTCTTTCTGACCGGCCGGCAGGCGAGCGATATCCCCGTGCCCGGCCGGCCCTTTGCGTCCTACAACCTGTGGGTCCTCCGGCGCTTCGACCCCGGCCCTTCGCTGATCCTCGTTTTCGAAGACGCGCGCAGGTTCGCCCCGCGCGACGCGTCGGCGGTAAAAGCGCGCGCCGTCGAATCGGAGATCCGCTCTCTCGTCGAGCGCTCCGGCGGCGCCGCGCTCGAACGGGAGCGCAACGCCGTCCTCTACCGGGTCGAGCGCGTGTGGTAGCGCGGCGCCGTCAGGCGAGCTCTTTTTTCAGCCAGCGGATGATCGTCGGGAGCGTTNNNGCCGCCGGGGAAGACGCGCGCGGATTTCGGCGCGCCGTGCTCCAGCAGGATGTAGAGGTCTTCGATCGGCGTCTGGAGATCGTCCTTGCCGTTGACCGCGAGCATGGGGCAGGAAGGCCGGTCGAGCCAGCCCTGGGTCTTGAGCGAGAGGGACGGGAAGATCTCCGCCAATCGGTCCAGGCTCTCGACGCCGAACGCCGCGCAGCGCGCGACGTCGTGGTCCATCAGATAGCTCTCCGCATGGGTCGATTTTTTGAGCCATTCCGCCTGAAAGAAGTAATGCACGCCGCCGCCCCAGACGACCGCCGCGCGGAGCCGCTTCGGCTCTACGAAGGCCGTCTTGGCCGCCCAGTAGCCGCCGAAGCTCCGCCCCATGACGGCGATGCGCGCCGGATCTATCTCGGGGCGCTTTTCGAAGTAATCGATGACCGCGCTGAAAAGAGTCTCCGCCGTGGCCGAGCCCTTGACCGGGCACTCGCCGACGCCCGGCATGTCGACGGCGCAGGCGCCGAGCCCGGCGGCGAGGAGCGCCTCGTCGTACTCGTAGCATTCGGCCTTGAACGAATCGATGCCGCCGAAGTTGATCACGACGGGATTTTTGCCGCCGCTTTGCGGCAGGCGCAGGTAGGCGGGAATGACCTTGCCGCCGTAGGGGATGCTCGCCTTTTCCAGCGGCGGGGCGAAGGCGCGGCCGGCTTTCTCGTAAAGCTCGAGGCTTTTTTTGAAGCAGGCCATTTTTCCCGGCGTGTGCGGCGCGGGGTAGCGGCCGATGGTGTAGTAGGTATAGGCCATGAGGTTGTCCGCCGCGGCCTCCCGGCCCCGGCCCGCGCGCTCGTGCCCGACCGCTTGCCGCTCGTAGCGCGCGCCGGCGCGGGCCCAGGCGGCGGCCCACAGCTCCGGGTCCTTCGAGGTCAGCTCCGCCAGGACCGGCTCGACATCTTCTTTCCTCGCGCGGCGGAAGACGTTGCGCCTGCCCGTGCGCGCGCGGACCATGGCTTTGATCTCTTCGAGGTTTTTTATCCGGCCCATGGAATAAAAGTCGCTATCTCAACCCGGCGCCGAGATCAAGCCGCCCGCTTTGGAAAAGCAGGGTTCCTGTGTTATGACTTCTCTAGTCGTGGCCACCCTGATCCAGGTCAAAGACCTCCACACTTCCTTCTTTACCCCCGAAGGCGAAGTCAAAGCAGTCGACGGCGTCAGCTACGAGATCGGCGAGGGCGAGACCCTCGGCCTCGTGGGCGAGTCGGGCTGCGGCAAGAGCGTCACGGCGCTCTCGATCATGCGCCTCGTGCCGTCGCCGCCGGGGCGGATCGTCGGCGGGGAGATCCTCTACCGCGGGCGCGACCTGTTGAAGCTCGACAAGGAGTCGATGCGGAGGATCCGCGGCAACGACATCTCGATGATCTTCCAGGAGCCGATGACTTCCCTCAACCCGGTCTTCACCATCGGCGACCAGATCGGGGAGGCGATCCGCCTGCACCAGGGATTGGGCAAGCGCGAGACGCGCGCGAAGACGATCGAGATGCTCCGCCTGGTGCGCATCGGCGACGCCGAGTCGCGGGTCGACGACTATCCGCACCAACTGAGCGGCGGCATGCGCCAGCGGGTGATGATCGCGATGGCGCTCTCCTGCAACCCCAGCCTGCTGATCGCCGACGAGCCGACCACCGCGCTCGACGTCACGATCCAGGCGCAGATCCTCGAGCTGATGGAAGAGCTGCAGCGCAAGCTCGGCATGGCGCTGCTCCTCATCACGCACGACCTGGGCGTGGTCGCCGAGCGGGCGGACGAGGTGGCGATCATGTACGGCGGCGTCATCGTCGAGCGGACGAGCGCGCGCGAGCTTTTCCGCCGGCCGCTCCATCCCTACACCGTCGGGCTGCTCCATTCGCTGCCGGGCGCGCGCGGGCACAAAAAGAAGCGCCTGGCGGCGATCCCCGGCGTGGTGCCGAACCCGCTGGAGCTGCCGAGCGGCTGCCGCTTCCGCGACCGCTGCCCGAGGGCGGCGGAGGTCTGCGCCGGCGTCGAGCCGAAACTGGCGGAAGTCGAGCCGGGCCACTGGGCCGCGTGCTATTTTCCGGGTCCGGGGGTCGAAGAGTATCAGGCGGTCGAAAGCGGCGTTTAAGGGTTAAGGCGATCCCAGCGACGATGAGCCTCTTAGAGATCCGCAACTTGAAAAAATATTTCCCCGTCGGCGGCGGCCTGTTCTCGCGCCGGAAGGGACAGGTCCGCGCGGTGGACGGCGTCGATCTGACGGTCGAGGAAGGCGAGACGCTCGGCATCGTCGGCGAGTCCGGCTGCGGCAAGTCGACGCTGGGCCGGACCCTCTTGCGCTTGATCGAGCCGACGGCGGGCGAGATCAGGTTCCAGGGCAAAAATCTCCTGACGCTCTCCGGGCGCGAGATGCGCGACATGCGCCGGGAGATGCAGATCATCTTCCAGGACCCGTACGCGTCGCTCAACCCGCGCATGCGCGTCGGTGAGATCGTCGGCGAGGGGCTGGAGATCCACAAGATCGCCGCCGGGAGAAAAAAACGCGAGCGGGTGATGGAATTGCTGCGCTCGGGTGGCCAGCGGCAGCGGATCGGCGTCGCCCGCGCGCTGGCGGTCAACCCGGACTTCATCGTCGCCGACGAGCCCGTCTCGGCGCTCGACGTCTCCATCCAGGCGCAGATCATCAACCTGCTGCAGGAGCTGCAGGAAAAACGGCACCTGACCTATTTTTTCATCTCGCACGACCTCCGGGTGGTCGAGCACTTGAGCCACCGCGTGGCGATCATGTATCTCGGCAAGATCGTCGAGATCGCCCCGAGCGAAACGATCTACCGGGACGCCAAGCACCCCTACACGCGGGCGCTGCTCTCGGCGGTGCCGCTGCCCGATCCCGAGCTGAAGAAAGAGCGGGTGGCGCTCGAAGGCGACGTGCCGAGCCCGGTCAATCCGCCCGCGGGCTGCAGCTTCCACCCGCGCTGTCCCTTTCGGGAAGACGTTTGCGACAAAGTCGAACCTGAGTTACAATTCGCCGACGGTCATGGAGTTTCTTGCCATGTCTTCGGCCCGCAAAAGCGCTCTTCCTGATCCCCGGGCGATCGCGCCCCGGCGGACGCTTGGCCGCCGGCTCGCGCCGGCCTTCGCTCTGGCGCTCCTCGCCGCGCCGGGCTGCGCCACAGTCCAAACGTCCCAAAATCCAATAGGCCCTCAAGCCGCCTCCGTATCGCAGGATTTAGCCGCAAGCTCTCGGCTGAATAGCCTCGGCCAAATGCCGCTCTCCTTCGTCGAGAACCGCGGCCAGGTCGACCGGCGGGTTTCCTATTATCTGCGCGGCAAGGACAAATCGCTCTATTTCGGCCCGGGCGGCATCACCTTCGTTTTGAACGTGGAAAAGCGGGAGCAGCCCCCGGCGCTGGCGCGCCTCGTCCCGTCTTCGGCGGCCCCGCGGGCGGAGCGGGAGAAAGACCGCTGGGCGCTCCGGCTCGATTTCATCGACGCCGCCGGGGTCGCGCCCGTGGGAGAAGAGCCGACGCCGGCGGTCTTCAGCTATTTCAAAGGCCCCAGGGAAGAGTGGAAAACCGGGCTCAAAAATTATTCCAAGCTGGTTTACGCCGACCTCTGGCCCGGCATCGACCTCGTCTACAGCGGCACCAGCGACCGGCTGAAGTACATGTTCGTGGTCAAGCCGGGGGCCGACCCGCGGCGCATCCGCCTCGCCTATCGCGGCGCCTCCGCGCTCGGCGTCAACGCCCGGCAGGAGCTCGAGATCGCGACGCCCGCCGGGACTTTTCACGACGACCGGCCCTTCGCCTATCAGGAGATCGCCGGCCGGCGCGTCGAAGTGCCGATGGCCTACGCGCTCGCGGCCGACGCGGCCGCGACCGGGCGCTACGGCTTTCGCGTCGGAGCGTACGACGCCGCAAAGCCGCTGGTGCTCGACCCGGCGATCGTCATCTACTCCGGCTTCATCGGCGGCCTCGGCGACGACCGGGCCAACGGCGTCGCGGTCGACAGCGCCGGCAACGCCTACATCACCGGCGAGACCAGCTCCGACCAGACGACTTTCCCCGACGGCAACGGCTTCGGGCCGATTCCCGGCGGCGACAAGATCCAGAACGGCGGCGTGGACGCTTTCGTGGCGAAGATCAAGCCGGACGGCAGCGGGTTGGTCTACGCCACTTTTATCGGCGGCTCGGGGACCGACCGGGGCAGCGCGATCGCGCTCAAACCCGGCTGTGTACCGGCTGCCTGCGAGGTCTATATCACGGGGGAGACCGACTGGACCGAGACGACTTTCCCCACCACGAGCAGCGCCTTCGACATCACGCAAAACGGCGCCACCGACGCGTTCGTGGCGCTACTGAATGGCGCCGGCACCGACCTGATCTACAGCACATTCATCGGCGGCTCGGGAACGGACCGGGGCAAGGGCATCGCCGTGGACGGCTCGGGCCTGGCCTACGTCACGGGCGAGACCAACTCGAGCCACACCGGCATTACGAACACGTTCCCGGTGACGACCGGCCCCGATCTCACGCATAACGGATTTTTAGACGCCTTTGTCGCGCGTCTTAGCGCCGGCGGCGACGCCCTCGATTATCTCGGCTACATCGGCGGCGGCGGAAACGACAGCGGCAACGCGATCGCCCTCGAGCCGGGCTGCGCGTCGCCGTGCGCCGCCTACGTCGCCGGCGAGACCAGCTCGACCGAGGCCAGCTTCCCGGACGGCGACGGCTTCGGCGGGCTCACCGGCCCCGACCTCACGCAGAACGGCGGCATCGATGCCTTTGTCGCCAAGGTGAAAGACGACGGCACCGGCCTGGATTACGCCGGCTTCATCGGCGGCGGCGCGACCGACCGCGCCAACGGCATCGCGGTGGATATAGCGGGCAAAGCCTACGTCGCCGGCGAGACCAATTCACTTGAGACCAGCTTCCCCGACGGCAACGGCTTCGGCGCGGTTCCGGGCGCCGACCAGATCCAGAACGGCGGCTTCGATGCGTTCGTCGTCCGGTTAAACGCTGCCGGCACGGCCCTGGAGTACGCCACCTACATCGGTGGCATCAACGACGACAAGGCCAACGCGATCGCGCTCAATCCGGCATGCCCGGCGTCGCCGTGCCCGGCTTTCGTCACCGGCGAGACCGGCTCCGATCAAACCACCTTCCCGCATGTGGTCGGGCCGGATCTCATTTTCAACGGCGGCTTCGATGCGTTCATCGCCAAATTAAAGGACGACGGCAGCAGCCTGCTGGTGGCGGGCTACATCGGCAGCTCGGCCGACGACCGGGGGAACGCCATCGCGGTGGACTCGACCGACGGCGTCTATATCGCCGGCGAGACCGGCTCGAGCCAGACCACCACGCCCAACAAGTTCCCGATCAAGAACGGTCCGGACAAGATCCAAAACGGCGCCCTCGACGCCTTTGTCATGAAGCTCTGCACTTCGGGCTGCCTCGACCTCAGCATAAAAATGACCGGCGCGCCGTCGGTCGTGACGCCGGGCGGCCTGATTACTTACACCCTGACCGTAACCAACAGAGGCCCGGACGACGCGACCAACGTCGTGGTCGACGATCCCATACCGGCGGGCGCGGCGTTTTCTTCGGCCAGCGCGGGCTGCAATGCCGTCGTGCATTGCACGATCGGGCCGCTCGCCAGAGGGGCGAGCGTGGTGTTGTCGATTGCGATCACGGCGCCCGCGATCGCCGGCCAGGTCGTCAATAACGCCACGGTTTCCTCCGACGAGACCGACACGCTCCCCGGCAGCAACGACGCCACCGTGAAGACCAGCGTGCTGTTGCCCGACCTCATCGTCAAGAAAATCACGCTCAGCGCGACGACGGTTCCTGCGGCGGGCGGCCCCATCGGGGTTACCGATACCACGTCGAACCGGCAGTCGGTTCCAGCCGCGGCTTCGACGACGGGCTTTTATCTATCCTCGGACAAAATTCTCGACGGCGGCGACATTCCCCTCGGGAGCCGGGCTATCGGCCCCCTGGGCCCCAAGGGGTCGGATCCCGCCCTGGCGCCCACTGTGGTCGCGATTCCCGCCAGTCCGGTGGGCACCATCTGGTACATCATCGCCGTCGCCGACGACGGGAACGCCGTGGATGAGACTCCCAGCGAAGGCAACAACACCAAGGTCTCGAAGAAGATCACCGTGATCCCGTAGTCGGGAACGGCTTCGGATAAATAGAACGGCATAAAAACCATTTGATTTCTGCGCGGGGGATGATAAGCTCCTCTTTAGATTCGTTTTATCGCGCGTAGTGCGAAACTCAGAGCCTCCCGGAAGTCCGGGAGGTTTTTGTTTTTACAGGAGACCGGCATGGCAACCCAGGATGCTCGCGTTCCGATGACCCAAAAGGGCTATCAAACCCTGATGGAGGAGCTCAAGCGGCTGAAAAGCGTTGAGCGGCCGAAGGTGGTGCGGGAGATAGAGGAGGCGCGCGAGCACGGCGACCTTTCGGAAAACGCCGAGTTTCACGCGGCGAAGGACCGGCAGTCGCTCCTCGACGTGCAGATCCGCGAGATCGAAGACCGGATGGCGCGCGCCCAGGTCATCGACGTCTCCAAGCTGTCGGGCGACAAGGTCGTCTTCGGCGCCACCGTCTCGCTCGTCGACGAGAACGGCGATAAGATGGTCTATCAGATCGTCGGCGACCACGAGGCCGAGCCCAAGCAGGGCCGCATCTCGATCAGCTCGCCGGTCGCCCGCGCGCTTATCGGCAAGTGCGAAGGCGACGAGGTCGAGGTCCGCACGCCCACGGGCGTGCGCACGCTCGAAATACTCAGCCTGGAATTCGTCGACTGAGTTTTTTTTAACCGGGGCCGGCCCCGGGTCGAGGCAGTCATGTCCTTTACGGTCATAACGGCTGCTCGCATCTTTTGCTCGCTTCTTTTTCTATCCTCCGTACCCATCGTATCCATAGTAACTTGCGCATCGGCTGCGGAAATCGCGCTCGACGTCGAGGTCGGCTTCCGCGGCGTCTTCCAGCTGGGCCGCCCGTTTCCCATCAAAGTCGAAGTTAACAACCAGGGCCCCGCCGTCGAAGGCACGGTCGAGGCGACGGTATGGCAGGGGAGCGCCGTCAAAGGCGGCGGCGCGTTTCCGGTCTACCATCGCCGGCGGATCTTCGTCGGCGCCGGGGCGCGGAAGAGCGCGTCGTTCACGATCGATCCCGGCGCGATCAGCCGACCGCTCCTGGTCGCTTTTCATTCTCCGCGGGCGAGCGCCGCCAGGGAGATAGACCTCAGGCGCCACTTCACGCCGGCGCCGCTCTTTTTGCTGCTCACCGAAAGCGGCCTCGCTTCCGTTCCCGCCCTCGCCGGCGCTCTGAATCCGCTTATCTCCGTCTCTCCGGAAGAGCTGCCCTCGGTCGCGGACGCTTACGGCGGCGTCGCGAGCGTCGTCCTCTACGAGCCGTCGCTGCGCGAGCTTTCCGGCGCGCAGAACGCCGCGCTCGACGCCTGGCTCGCCTCGGGCGGCAGGATCGTCGCGCTTGGAAGCGCGCACTACGCGCCCTATCAGGAGCCCGCGCTCGGCCGCTTCCTGCCGGTCAGGGTCTCCGGCTTGAAAAATTTCCCTTCGCTCTCCGCTGTCGAGAAGGCGTACGGCGCGCCGCCATCGGCGCTCAAAAACGTCGCGGCGCAAGACGCGAAGCTCGTCGAGGGCAAGGCGGTGATCGAGGAAGAGGGGAGTCCGATCCTCGTCGAGGCGAGTCGGGCCAAGGGCAAGATTCTCTATCTCGCCCTGGACCTGGGCCGCCCGCCGCTCTCGCTCTGGGAAGGGCGCGCGCGCCTGTTCCGGGAGCTGGTGGCGCCCGCCGGGGAGAGCAAGGGCACCCCTCCGCCCGCTTGGGACGACGCGATCTTCTCCCAGCTTTTCCTGGGCCGCGCCGTGACGGCGGGCTACGTGCCGATCGGCGCCTTTTTCTCCTGGACGGTTTTTTATCTCGCCGGGCTCGGGCTCCTCACCTGGCTCTGGCAGGGGCGCCGCCTCGGCGGGCGGGGCCTCGCTCTTTGTTTCTTGTCGTTGGTGGTCGCGGCCTCCGCCGGCGGCTATCTTTACCTGAGCCGCGGCGGACGGATTCCCGACGGCGTGCTGGTGACCTCGACTTTGCTGGAGCCGGTCGCGGACGGATACGTCGAAGCCAGCACCAACGCGGCGCTGTTCTCGACCCAGAAGCGCGAGTACGTCCTCACCGTCGAAAAGGGCTGGAGCGGCTTCGCGCCGCTCGCGCGCCGCGCGGGAGCGCCGGAGGAGAACGCGCTCGTCGTCGAGGAAGAGGGTAGCCGTCCGCGCTTTCGCGCGCTATGGAAACAATGGGACTACCGGCTCTTTCGGGTGCGCTCGATAACCCGCTTTCCGGTCCGAGTGGAGCTCGACACGCAGCCGAACGAGCGATT
>WNFL01149245.1_pt6 | contig 41674 bp, 41 predicted proteins | sample 5400361 | NCBI WGS metagenome assembly WNFL01 (sample SAMN13153351, study PRJNA577476) | soil metagenome | isolation source: 40 cm soil on Douglas fir-dominated hillslope | place: USA:California | collected 2013-09-17 | reverse complement strand
GCCCCAGCGCGCGGCGGCGGTTTGCTCGACCACGGTCACGTGCAGGCTGTTGGGCCAGCGGCGCTGAATGCGCGCATGCTCCACCCAGGGGAGGGTTTCCACCGCGCGCTGAATGCCGTCGAGATCCGCCGACATGAAGCCCGACTGGCTGAACGGCGCCACGGCCTTCTCTATCTGCCCGGGGGAGACGCGTTGAAAGCTCCCGTCCATCGAAATCACGCGCACCGGACGATCGAGAGCCCAGGTGAGCGTGGCCAGCCCCCCGGCGATGAGCGCCAGCAGGGCGGCGCGGCGCGCATGGCTGCGCCACTCGGTCACGAAGGTGGGCCACTTCCAGCCAGGCTTCTGGACCTTGGGTTTGTTCTTGAATCGATTGCGGCGCAGAGCCAGGCTGAGATTCATTTGCGTTCTCGCAAGAAGCTGGTTTCGAGCACTCGCCATACCAACTCTTCGAAGTCGATGCCGGATTGGCGCGCCGCCATGGGCACCAAGCTGTGATCGGTCATGCCGGGAGTCGTGTTGATTTCGATGAAGTAGAATCGTCCGTTGCCGGGATCGCGCATGAAATCCACGCGGCCCCAACCGAAGCAGTCGGTCACCTGAAAGGCGGCCAGCGCGGCAGCCTGCAGTTCCGCTTCGGCGGCCGGGTCGAGGCCGCTCGGGCAGTGATACTGCGTATCGTTGCGAAAGTACTTCGCCTGGTAATCGTAGAACTCCGTCGCCGGCTCGATGCGGATCGACGGCAGGCCGCGATCGTGCAGCACCCCCACGGTGAACTCATCGCCGGCGATGAAGCGTTCCGCGAACACGATGGGATCGATGGCGCGAGCCTCGGCGTACGCGGGCGCCAATTCCGCGGCGGTTTTGACCTTGGTGATGCCGACGCTCGACCCCTGTGAAGCCGGTTTGACCATCAGGGGCAGACCGATGTCGCTGAGCGCGCGCGGCAGGTCGGCCGGTCCCGACAGCACCGCATATTCAGGCGCGGCGTAGCCCGCCCCGACCACCACACGCTTGGTCTTGAGCTTGTCCATGGTCAACGCCGAGGCGAGCACGCCGCTGCCCGTGTAGGGAATCCCCAGCCACTCGAGCGCGCCCTGCATCAAGCCATCCTCGCCGCCGGGTCCATGCAGCGCGATCCACGCCCGGTCGAATCCGTCGCTCACCAAGTCCTGCACGGGCCGGTCCTTGGGATCGAAGGCATGCGCGTTCACGCCGCGGCGCTTCAAGGCCTTGAGCACGGCATTGCCGCTCAGCAGAGAAATCTCGCGTTCGCTGGAATCGCCGCCCAGCAGCACCGCCACTGTGCCGAAATCTTCCGGCAGCAGAGTGCGATGCATGACGGCATTCTGGATGAGCAGGCTCATGCCGGCTCTCCCACGATGCGAACTTCGGTGTGCAGTTCGAGGCCGTGAACCTTGGCAACGGTGCCCTGCACGTACACGATCAGCGCCTCGATATCGGCCGCCAGCGCGTGCCCATGATTGATGATGAAGTTCGCGTGCTTCTCCGACACCGAGGCATCTCCGATGCGAAATCCCTTGAGACCGGCAGTTTCGATCAACCGTGCCGCGTGATCGCCCGGGGGATTGGTGAACACCGATCCGCAGCTCCATTCGCCGATGGGCTGAGTCTCGCGGCGCTTGTCGAGCAATGCGCGAATCGCGTCGGGGTTGCCGCCGGGCGCGCGTTCGAACTCGAGCCGCGCCCCGATGAACCATTCGTTATCCGGCCCCTTGACCCGGCGATAGCCGATCTCATAGTCGGCGGCCGGCCGCGTATGCCGTGCGCCGCGGCGATCGAGTACGTCGACTTCGACCACGTGGCGCCACGTCTCTCCGCCCCAGGCGCCGGCATTCATCGCGAGCGCGCCGCCCAAGGTGCCGGGAATGCCGGCAAAGAATTCCGCCGGCCCCAATCCCCATTTCACGCATTGACGGGCGATCCGTGCGCAGGGCACGCCGGCCTCGGCCTGAATGCGGGTCGCACTCAGGCGCTCGAAGGCTCCCAATGCACCATGCGTGGAAATCACCGCGCCGCGGATTCCGCCATCGCGCACCAACAGGTTGCTGCCGAGCCCGATCCAGAGGAGCGGCACATCCGGCGGCAACTGGCGCAGGAAGGCCGCCAGGTCCATGGCGTCGCGCGGCGTGAAGAAGAGATCGGCGGGGCCGCCGACATGCCAGGAGGTGTGCTTCGCCATGGGCACGTCCTGGAGAACGCGAGCGGCAAACTCGGGCGACAAGTCCGACGATCGCTGCGCGCTCATGCCGCGGCTCCCTTGCCCAGGCGGCTCTTGAGATCCTGGGCGACGGCGCCGATATTGCCGGCGCCCATGGTCAACACCACGTCGCCGTCATGCAGCACTCCGCGCAGGCTGTCGGCCAGATCGTCGACGCGCTCGATGAAAATCGGTTCCACGTGGCCGCGCGTGCGCACTGCGCGGCAAATGGCGCGGCCGTCGGCACCCGCGATCGGCGCTTCGCCGGCCGCGTACACTTCCGTGACCAGCAGCACGTCGCATTCACCGAGCACCCGCCCAAAGTCGTCCAGCAGATCGCGGGTGCGGGTATAGCGATGCGGCTGGAATACCAGCACCAGGCGCCGCGTCGGCCAGCCCTGGCGCACCGCATCCAGCGTTGCCGCAACCTCCGTCGGATGATGACCGTAGTCGTCGACGATGAGCGCGCGGCCGCCCGGCCATTGAATCTCGCCCAATTGCTGCAGCCGCCGATCGATGCCCTGGAAATTCGCCAGGGCGCGCTGAATTGCGGCATCGGGGATATCGAGCTCGGTCGCCACCGCCACGGCCGCCAGCGAATTCAAGACATTGTGGCGGCCGGGCAAATTGATGGTCACGCTCAACGGCTCACGGCCGGCGCGCAGCGCGTCGTAATGCGACCGTAGGCCGTCGCGCACCACGTTGACGGCGCGAACATCCGCCTCCGGCGCGAAACCGTAGGTGTGGAAGGGACGCGCCACGGCCTCGAGAATGCTCCGCACCTGCTCGTCGTCGCCGCACAGCACCGCCAGTCCGTAAAACGGCAGGTTGTGCAGGAAATCGACGAAGCTCTGTTTGAGCCGCGAAAAATCGCCCTCGTGAGTCGCCAGGTGGTCGTTGTCGATGTTGGTGACGATGGAAATCATCGGCTGCAAGTGCATGAACGAGGCGTCGCTCTCGTCGGCCTCGGCCACGAGATAGCGGCCGGCGCCGAGCCTCGCGTTGCTGTCGGCACTCTTCAAGCGGCCGCCGATGACGAAGGTGGGATCCAAGCCGCCTTCGGCGAGCACGCTCGCCACCAGGCTCGTGGTCGTGGTTTTGCCATGCGTGCCGGCCACGGCGATCGAGTAGCGGAAACGCATGAGCTCGCCCAGCATTTCCGCGCGCGGCACCACCGGGATGCGCTTGGCCAGGGCGGCCGCGACTTCGGGATTCGACCGGTTGACGGCGCTCGAGACCACCACGACATCGGCCTCGCCCAAGTGCTCGGCGGAATGACCGATGAATACCGTTGCGCCCAAGCGCGCCAGACGCTGGGGGACCGCGTTGGGCTTGAGATCGGAGCCCTGCACGGCATAGCCCAAGTTGAGCAGCACCTCGGCGATGCCCCCCATGCCGCTGCCGCCGACACCGACCAGGTGGATGCGGTGAATGCGGCGCATGCGGTCTTCCATGCGCGTGTGATCACTCGCGCGCGTGCGGTCGCTGGTGCGTGTTCGATCCCGTGAGCGCTCGGTCATGCGTGCGCTCCGGCCGCGATGCAGAGGTCGGCCAGCTGCGCCGCCGCGTCGATGACGCGCGAGCCGCGGGCGGCTTCGGCCATCTTGAGCAGGCGCGCCCGGTCGGCGACGAGTTCGCTGATGGCCTCGCCCAGGCGCTCCGGCGTGAGATCGCGTTCTTGAATCAGTTGCGCGGCGCCGCTGCGAACCATGACGCCGGCGTTCTTGGTTTGATGATCGTCGGTGGCTACCGGCAGCGGCACGAAGATCGCGCCCAAGCCCGCCGCCTGCAGTTCGGCAATGGTCATGGCGCCGGCCCGGCACACGGCGAGGTCGGCCCAGGCATAGGCTTCCCCCATGTCGTCGATGAAGGGCAGCACCTCCGCCTCGACCCGCGCCTCGGCATACGCGGCGCGCGCCGCCTCGAGTCCGGCCCACCCCGTCTGGTGGCGGACCTGCGGCCGGATCCCCGGCGCCACGCGCGCGAGCGCCTGCGGAACCACCGCATTCAGCCGCCGCGCGCCCTGGCTGCCGCCGAACACCAGCAATCGCGACCGGCTCTCACGGCCTGCGAAGCGCACCTCGGGCGCCGCCAGCGCCGCGATGTCGGCGCGCACCGGATTGCCGATGGTTCGGGCGCGCGCCCCGGGGCCGAAGCTGTGCGGGAATCCTTCCAGCACCTGGCTCGCGAGGCGCGCCAGCCAGCGATTGGTCATGCCTGCCACCGCGTTCTGTTCATGGATCAACAGCGGGATGCGCAGCAGCCACGCGGCGATTCCGCCCGGCCCGCTCACATAGCCGCCGGCGCCCAGCACGGAACGCGGCCGCACGCGCCGCAATACGCTCAGGGACTGCGCGACGGCTTTGATGATCGCGAGGGGCGCGAGCAGCCAGGCCTTGAGGCCCTTGCCGCGAATGCCCGCGACGCGCACCCACTCGATCGGAAAACCGTTCGCCGGCACCAACCGCGACTCCATGCTTCCGGGCACGCCGAGCCAGACCACGGCGATGCCGCGATCGCGCAGCACCTTGGCCACCGCGGTGCCCCCCGCCATGATGAGCACGGGGCCGCCCACGGCCGCATTTTCGGCCGCGCCGCCCGTTTCGAGCGCGCTGTGGGTCTCGTTGGGTGGGATCGTGCCGTGGCAGGTCTGTGCGCTCATGATCGAGGTCCGCCCGGCATGCGCATCACGGCCGAGCGCGAGCTGCACTTGACCTCGTGATAGATCCGCAGCACCACGCCGAGCCACGCGAGGCTCACGAGCAGGCTGCTGCGGCCGTAGCTCAAGAGCGGCAGGGTCAGGCCCTTGGTCGGCAGTACTCCCATATTGACGCCGATGTTCACGATGGCCTGCAAACCCAGCCACACGCCGAACGCCAGCGCGAGATAGGATTGGAAACGCATGCCGGCCTGCGCCGCCATGCGCGATATCTGAAAGGAGCGCCACACCAGCGCCATGAACAGCGCGATCACGCCGAGAACGCCGACCAGGCCCAGCTCCTCGGCGAGCACGGCGAACACGAAGTCGGTGTGCGCCTCCGGCAAATAGAACAATTTCTGTACGCTGCTGCCGAGCCCCACACCGAACCAGGCGCCGCGGCCTATGGCGATCAGCGACTGCGTCAATTGAAAGCCGCCGTTGAAGGGATCGTCCCAGGGATGCAGAAAACCGGTCAGGCGCTTGAGGCGATACGCCGAGGTGAGCGCCAGCACCGCGAACGCCAGCGCCGCCGCCGACACCAGCAACAGCACGTACCTCAAGCGGGCGCCGGCGACGAACAGCACGGCAAAACCGGTGGCGAACAGCACCGTGGCGGCGCCGAAGTCGGGCTCGAGCAGCAAGAGCACAGCGGCGACGGCCAGGAGCCCCACCGGTTTGCCGAGGCCGGGCAGGGTTTGTTCGAGTTCGTTGCGCTTGCGCACGCAATAGCTGCACACCCAGGCAAGCACCAGGACTTTGGCGAGCTCCGACACCTGGAAATTGACCGGCCCGATGCGCAGCCAGCGCCGCGCGCCGTTCACCATCGCCCCGATCCCGGGAATCAACACCAACACGAGCAACAGCAAGCCCACGCACAAGAGCGCGAGACTGTACTTGTCCCAGAGTTCCGCCGGCACCCTCGTCACGACCCAGGCGAACGCCAGCCCCGCGGCCCCGAAAATGAATTGCCGCTCGAGAAAGTAGAACGGGTTGCCGAGATCGCGCGCCGCGATCGACATGGAGGCGGAGGTGACCATGATCAGGCCCACCAGCAGGAGACTGGCCACCAAGCCCAAGGTGATGTAGTCCCAGGCGAAGGGCATCCGCTCGCGCGCCCGCATGCCGTAGGACATGGTGGCGGTGGTCATGCGCGCCTCCGCTCGAGGTCGCGGACCGCGGCGGCGAACACGTCGCCGCGATGTCCGTAGTCGCGAAACATGTCGAAGCTGGCGCAGGCGGGAGACAGCAGTACGGAATCGCCCGCCTGCGCGCTGCGCGCCGCGGCGGCCACGGCCTCCGGCATCGACGCCGCCGTCTCCGTGGAGCATACCCCCGTGAGGACCGCCGCCACGGCGGGCGCATCCTTGCCGATCAACACCGCGTGCCGCACCTTGCCGCGAAAGGCCGCGGCCAGCGGCGTGAAGTCTTGGCCCTTGCCCTCGCCCCCCGCAATCATCACCAGGGGTCCGGGCATTCCGGCGACCGCCGCGAGGGTGGCGCCCACATTCGTGCCCTTGGAGTCGTCGATGTAGCGCACCCCGGCCACGTCGGCGATCCACTCCGAGCGGTGCGACAGACCGGGGAAGGACAGCAGCGCGTCGAGCATCGCCGCCATCGGCAATCCCACCGCATCGCCCAAGGCCAATGCCGCGAGCGCATTGGCGGCATTGTGCAAGCCGGTGATCTTCATGCGCGCAGCGTCCAGCAACCCTTCGCCGCGGCGCGCGAGCAGGGTCTCGGCACCGCTCCGCAGCAGGGTGAAATCGGCGTCCGGACGCTCGATCGAAAACGTCACGGTGCGCGGGGAGCGGGCGCCGGCCGCGCTGCGGGTGGCCGCCCCGCGCATCTCCGCCACCAGCGGATCGTCCGCGTTCAACACCACGGTCGACGCCTTCGCGAAAATGCGCGATTTGGCGAGCGCGTAGGCCGCCACCGACGGATAGCGATCCAAATGATCGGCCGTCACGTTCAGCACCACCGCCGCCTGCAGTTGCAGCGAGAAGGTGGTTTCCAGTTGAAAACTCGACAGCTCCAGCACGTATAGGTCAGGAGTCGGCTGCTCGAGCAAATCGAGAGCCGGCTCGCCCAGATTGCCGCCGGCGAGCACGCTGCGTCCCGCGGCCGCGGCCATGCGCGCGACCAGGCTCGTGACCGTGCTCTTGCCGTTGGTGCCGGTGATGCCGATCACCGGCGCCTGCACGTTGCGCGCGAACAGCTCCACGTCGCCCAGCACGTCGATGCCGCGATCCCGCGCCGCGCGGGCGATGGGCTCCTCGAGCGACACTCCGGGGGACATCAGCACCTGCGAGGCGCCGTCGAGCAGCGACATGTCGAAGCCGCCGAGCCGAAGATCGAGCGACTTCGCGAGCGCGCCGAGCTCGGCAAGGCCCGGCGGCGTGCGGCGCGTATCGGTGGCGCTGACCGGGATGCCGCGCTTCGCGAGGTAGCGCAGGCACGAGGCGCCCGTTTTGCCGAGTCCGACGACGACGCTGTGCATCAGCGGATCTTCAAGGTTGCAAGACCCGCCAACACCAGCACGAAGCTGATGATCCAGAAACGCACGATCACCTTCGGTTCCGCCCACCCCTTGAGTTCAAAATGATGATGAATCGGCGCCATTCGGAATATGCGTTTGCCCGTGAGCTTGTACGACGCCACCTGCAGCATCACGGAGACGGTCTCGAGCACGAAGACGCCGCCCATGACGAACAGCACGATTTCCTGGCGCACGATCACCGCGAGGGTGCCGAGCGCGGCGCCGATCGCCAAGGCGCCCACGTCGCCCATGAACACCTGCGCCGGATAGGAGTTGAACCACAGAAATCCCAGGCCGGCGCCCACCAGAGAGGCGCTGAAAATCAGCGCCTCGCCGACCCCGGGGATGTAGGGAATCTGCAGATACGCCGCGAACTTGATGTTGCCGGTGACGTAGGCGAATACGCCGAGCGCCGCCGCCACCATCACGGCCGGCATGATGGCGAGGCCGTCGAGACCATCGGTCAAATTCACGGCGTTGCTGGTGCCGACGATGACGAAGTAGGAGAGCGCGAGAAATGCCGCGGTGGACATGGGGACCGCTACGGTCTTGAAGAACGGCACGTACAGCGCGGATTCGGACGAGAATTGGTGCAGGTTATGCACGGCCAGCGCCGCCGCGAGACCGAGTACCGATTGCGCCAGGTACTTGTAGCGCGCCTTCAGACCCTTCGAATTGCCCACCACCAATTTTAAATAGTCGTCATAGAAGCCGACCATGCCGAAGCCCAAGGTGGTCGCCAGCAGGATCCACACGAAGCGGCTGGACATGTCGGCCCACAGCATCGTCCCGAGGCCCATTGCCACCAAGATGAGGCCGCCGCCCATGGTGGGCGTGCCGGATTTCTGCAAATGCGATTGCGGACCGTCGCTGCGCACCTGCTGGCCGATCTGGTAGCGGCTCAGCAGCGCAATCATGGTCGGGCCGATGAACAGCGCCAGCGCCAGCGCCGTGACCGCCGCAAGAATGCCGCGCAGCGTGAGGTACTGAAAGACGTGAAATCCGCTGTAGAAGCGCGCGAGGTATTCGGTCAAGGACAGCAGCATGGCTAGCTCACTCCGCCGGCGAGCGCCTGCACCACCCGCTCCAGGCGATTGACGCGCGAACCCTTGACCAGCACGGTCACGCCCGGCGCCAGCTCCGCCTGCAGCCGGCGAGTGAGCGAGTCGGTGTCCGCGAACCACTCGGCGCCGGATCCGAAAGTCTCGACGGCGCGCGAACTCTGCGGTCCCACCGCGAACAGGCGCTTGATCCCGCAGTCGCGCGCGTAGGCGCCCATGTGCGCGTGGCTGTCTTCGGCAAACTGGCCGAGCTCCGCCATGTCGCCGAGCACCAGCCAGGCCGGGCCCGGCAGGGAACGCAGCACCTCGAGGCCGGCGCGCACCGAACTCGGGTTGGCGTTGTAGGAGTCATCGATGATCCAACTGCCGCGCGCGCCGGCTTTCAGCTGCAGCCGGCCGGCCACCGTCCGAAAGTCCGCCAGGCCCAGCGCGATTTCTTCGAGGGACGCGCCGGCGGCGCTGGCCGCGGCGGCGGCCGCCAACGCATTGCTGATGTTGTGCGCGCCGCCCGTTTTGAGCGCGATCGCGCGCCGCCCGAGCGGACACTCGAGCGTGAAGCGCGTGGCGAATTCGCCGCGTTCGATGCTCTGCTCGGAATCCTTCGCCATGAAATCCGCCTGCGCGTGCACGCCGAAGGTGAGGATGCGGCGCGCCGTCGCTTGCTTGAGCCAATAGCCGGCGTAGACATCGTCGGCGTTGATCACGGCCGTCGCGGTGGGATCGAGGCAGGACACCATCTCGCCCTCGCCCTCCGCGACGCCGTCCAGGTTGCCGAAGCCTTCGAGATGTTCGGCACCGGCGTTGGTGATGAGACCCACGGTCGGCCTCGCCAGGCGCATGAGTTCCGCGACATCGCCGATGCGATTCGCGCCCATTTCGACCACCGCGCTGCGGTGCGAGTTTTCGAGGCGCATCAGGGTCACGGGCACGCCGATGTGATTGTTGAGATTGCCGTGAGTCGCCATGCACAATCCCATGCGGGATAGAATTGCGGCGGTCATTTCCTTGGCGGTGGTTTTGCCGTTGCTGCCGGCGACCCCCACCAGCGCCAAACTGAATTGCGCGCGCCACGCCTGGCCCAGGTGCTGCAGCGCGCGCAGCGCATCCGGAACCACGACCTGCGGCAAGTCATCGGGAACTGCTCGTTCGACCAGGGCGCCGATGGCGCCGCGCGCCGCCGCCGCCGCGACGAAGTCCCGTCCGTCGAAGTTGGGGCCGCGCAGCGCGACGAACAGCGCGCCTGGCTGCAGCGTGCGGCTGTCCGTGGCGACCGCACCATACGGGTGATCGTCGCCGACCAATTGGCCGCCGAGCAGCGTCGCGGCGTCGCGCAACGTGCGCTTCATGGGCGCAAGGCCCGGGCTCACGCGGCCACCCCGAGATGGCGCTGCGCCTCGCGCCGGTCGCTGAAGCTGCGGCGCGTCGCGCCGTAGATTTGATAATCCTCGTGACCCTTGCCCGCGATCAGCACCACATCCCCTGAGCGTGCTTCCTTGAGCGCCGTGCCGATGGCTTCGCCGCGATCGTGAATGACCCGCGCGTGGCTCGACTTGATGCCGCTCACGATGGCGCGGGTAATGTCCTGCGGATTCTCGGAGCGCGGGTTGTCGTCGGTGACGATGATCCGATCGGCCAGCTCGTCGGCAACGGCGCCCATGATGGAGCGCTTGCCGGGGTCGCGGTCGCCGCCGCACCCGAACACGCACCAGAGAACCCCCTTGCAATGCTCGCGCAAGGCGCCCAATGCCTTGGCGAGCGCATCGGGCGTGTGTGCGTAATCGACCACGGCCATGGGTTTGTCGCCGGCGGCGGATTCGACCACCTCCATGCGCCCGGGGGGCGGGACGCACTCGGCAAGCACCCGCACCGCCTCGCCGAGCGGGGCGCCCAGGGACATGAGGCATGCGACGACCACCAAGGCATTCTCGGCGTTGAAGCGGCCGAGCAATCGGGTGGCAGCCTCCGCCTGGCCGAAGCTGCCCTCGAGCCGCATCGACACGCCGTGCGCATCCAAGGTCACTCGAGTGGCGCACAGTGCGTGCTCGGCCAGCCAGCCTGAATCGCCGGCACCGATCCAGACGGCCGTGACCGGCACCCGTCCGGCAAGTTTGCGTGCCAATTCACGGCCGGAGGCATCGCCGACGTTGACGATGATGTGCTTGAGGTCGGGCGCGTCGAACAGCCGCGCCTTGGCGGCGCCGTAGGCCGCCATGGTCTCGTGATAATCCAGGTGATCGCGGCTCAGATTGGTGAAGGCGGCCGAATGCAGACGCACGCCGGCCACGCGATCCTGATCCAGGGCCTGCGACGACACTTCCATTGCCACCTCGCGCACGCCGGAGGCGCGCAGCACGGCGAGTTCGCGATGCAGCGTGACCACATCGGGCGTGGTGAGCGTGGGCGGCTCGAGCGCTGCGATGCGGCCCCAGCCGATGGTGCCCATGTAGGCGGCCTGCAATCCCAAGCGTTCGAGACATTGCGCCAGCAAATAGGCGCACGTGGTCTTGCCGTTGGTTCCCGTGATGCCGGTGATGCGGAGGTGCGACGAGGGCCAACCGAAGAATCGGTCGGCAATGCGGCCCACCAAATTCTTGAGCCCCGGTATCGCCGCCGCGAACACCGTCGCCGGCAGCTTCGGCGGCGCGACGTCGGCACTGGGTTCCCACAGCACCACCGAGGCGCCGCGCGCGGCCGCCTCGGCGGCAAACTCGAGTCCATGCGCCGTGCGGCCGGGCAAGGCGAAGAACAGGCTCCCGGCACGCGCCTCGCGGCTGTCGAGCGCGATGTCGACGACGTCGCGTGGTCCGATATCGGGCACGGTCACGATGCCATCGAGCAGCCAGTTGAGGGAAACGCTCATGGCGTGTCGCTGGCCTGCACCAGCGTGGCCGCCGGCACGTTCTGCAAATCATCGGGCGGCACATCCATGAGGCGCAGAGCGCCGGACATCACGCTCGCGAACACCGGCGCGGCCACCGTGCCGCCCTGGGCCAGCGTGCCGCCCTGGTGCAAATCCCGGCTCGGCTCGTCGATCACCACCACCGTGGCCAGTTTCGGGGGCGACGCCGGCACCAAGCCGGCAAACACCGCCATGATTCGATCGGTGGAATAGCCGCCCGCGATGGATTTGAACGCGGTGCCCGTCTTTCCGGATACTCGATAGCCGATGAGTGAGGCGCGGGTGGCGGTACCGCCCTTTTCAACGACCTGCTCCATGAGTTGGATCAGCGCGCGCGCCACCTTGGGGTCGAGGACCTGCTTTCCCGGTACCGGCCCGGAGACGCGCTCGAAGGAAATGGGCCGCCTCACCCCGCCGGCGCCGATGGTCGCGTAGGCGTGCGCCAATTGCAGCGGCGTGACCGACAGTCCATAACCATGCGACAGCGTGGCGATGCCGATGGGGCGCCAGTGTGAGTAATTGCTGAGCATGCCGGCCGACTCGCCGGGATAGCTGCTGCCGGTCACCTGGCCCAATCCCAGGCTGGTCAAGGTGCTCCAGATTTGTTCGGGCTGCAGCGACAGGGCCACTTTCGCGGTGCCGACATTGCTGGACTTCGCCAAGATCGTCGCCAGATCGATCGCGCCCAAATTATGCTCATCCTCGAACACCTTGGTGCCGACTTTCAGGAAGCCGGGCGAAGTGTCCACCACGCTGTCGGCGCGATACTGTCCCGAGGCGAGCGCCGCGGCCATGACGAAGGGCTTGATGCTGGAGCCTGGCTCGAAGATGTCGGTGGCGGCGCGATTGCGATACAGTTCGGGCTTGAGCTGGTCACGGTCATTGGGGTTGTACGAGGGCTGGTTCACCATGGCCAGCACTTCGCCGGTGTCCACGTCGATGACGATGATGGAGCCGGCACGCGCCTGATACTCCTGCATTGCCGCTTTCAGTTCACGGTAGGCGAGATACTGGATCCTGAGGTCGATGCTGGTGACCAAATCGCGGCCCGGCCTGGGGGCTCGGATGCTTTCGACGTTTTCCACATAGCGTCCGTACATGTCCTGGATGACGCGCTTGGCGCCGTCCTCGCCGTTCAGCAACTGATCGAAGCCGAGTTCCAGACCCTCTTGGCCCTTGTCGTCGATCGTGGTGAAACCCACCACATGCCCGGACACCTCGCCCGCGGGGTAGTAGCGCCGATACTCGCGCAGCAGGTATACGCCGGGAATCCCCAAGGCCTTGATGTGCGCCGCCTGCTCGGGCGGCATGTGCCTGACCAAGTAGAGAAACTCGCGGTCCAGATTGCTGGTGATCCGCCGCGCCAGCCACTGCTGATCCTCCTTCAAGGCCTTCGCGAGCTTCGGCAGCTGATCGATATTGTCGTTGATCTCCTGCGGATTGACCCAGATGCTGTCGACCGGCGTCGAGACCGCGAGCGGCTCGCCGTTGCGATCCGTGATCGCTCCGCGATGCGCGGCGATCTTGACCACCCGCATCGAGCGATCGTCGCCCTGCTTCGCGAGAAACCCGTGGTCGAGCAATTGCAGCTCCACCGCCCGCGCCACCAGCAGCGCCGCTCCCGACAGAACCAGCCCCAAAATCACGGCCGAACGCCAGCGATAGCTCTTCGCCTGAGCGTCGTTGTCGCCGGCGCGCAGCTTCACGGCCGCACGATCCGCACATCGCGGGTTTGCGGCAGGCTCATTTGCAGCTTGGCGTTCGCGACTCGCTCCACGAAGGCGTGCGAAGACCAATAACTCTGCTCCAGCTGCAGGCGTCCCCACTCCATTTCGAGCGAGTCGCGTTCGGCATTGAGCTTCTCGAGGTGCACGAACATATCGCGGGCCTTGTGCCGGGCATAAATCACTTGGCTCGCGGAACCGAGCACGGCGAGCCACATCACCGGCATGACCAGCGGCAACCAACGACGGTACTTCATGCGGCTATTCCTTCGGTTGTGCGTTCGGCGACGCGCAGACGCGCACTGCGCGCGCGTGGATTCCTCGAGATTTCGTTCGCATCGGCCTGGATCGCCTTGCCCACGAGCTTGAGCGCCGGACGGGCGTGCGCCGGTATGTCGGGCAGCCCGGCGTACATCGGATCTGCCAGCGAATGGCGGCGCATGAATTGCTTGACCATGCGGTCTTCGAGGGAATGAAAGCTGATCGCCGCCAAGCGGCCGCCGGGCGCCAAGCGCGCGAGGGCCGCATCCAGGCCGGCTTCGAGTTCGGCAAGTTCGCGGTTCACATGGATGCGCAATGCCTGAAATACCCGGGTGGCGGGATGTTTGTGGCGCTCCTGGCTACGCGCGACTCTGGCGATCATCTCGGCCAGCTGCAGGGTGCGTTCGAAGGGCTGTGATTCCCGATCCTTCACGATGGCGCGCGCGATGCGCGGCGCCTGCCGTTCCTCGCCGTATTCGCGGAAGATCCGCACCAGTTCGTTCAACGGGGCGCCGTTGACGACGTCGGCGGCGGTCAAACCTACGTCTCTTGACATGCGCATGTCGAGCGGCCCGTCCTGCGTGAAGCTGAAGCCGCGCGCGGCGTCGTCGAGCTGCGGGGAAGACACGCCGAGATCGAACAAGATCCCGTCGAACTTGAGACCGCGTTCGATCCGATCCGCGCAATCCGCCAGGGAGGAAAACGGCGCCAGAAAAAACGCTGCGCGCGGATCGGATGCGAAGCGCGACCTGGCCTCTGCAACGGCGGCAGGATCGCGGTCGAGGCACAACAAACGACCGTTCGCGATGAGGTTCTGCAAAATCGCCCCTGCATGTCCGCCTCGACCAAAAGTGGCGTCCAAGTAGGTGCCACTCGCCCGTATGTTCAATGCGGCCAGTACCTGAGGTAGCAGTACCGGCGTGTGCCCCGCTGTCGTGTCGCTCACCGTGCCGGCCGGCTACAGCGACAGCGTTTCAAGTTCGGCGGACAAATCGGCCGTGGTGTCGTCGCTCGCCAGCCACTCGTCACCCCGTTCGTTCCACCGCGCCTCATCCCAAAGTTCGAACCTCGAACCCTGCCCGATCAGCATGGCGTCGCGCGTCAGCAGGCCGAACTCCCGCAATTTCGGCGGTAGTAAGACGCGCCCATGACCGTCCAGTTCCAGATCGGTTGCATGGCCGACCATCAACCGCTGCAGACGCCTGGCTTGCGGGTTCAAGGTCGGTAAACGCATCAATTTGCGCTCGATTTCCTCCCAATCCGGCAGGGGGTAGATGAGCAGGCATTGGTCCTTGTCGACCGTCACCACCAATTTGCCCCCGCAAAGCTCTTGCAGCCGCTCTCGATACCGGGTCGGCATGACCATGCGGCCTTTCACATCGAGAGTCAGTTTGTTGGCGCCCCGAAACATCTTTGGATGGGCCGCAAGACCCATTCTCTCCCACAATTTCCCACCGGGCACCACTATAGGGAGCCGCGAGACGCACTGTCAACGCCTTAAGTTAAAAAAAACCCGACCCGACAGTGACTTAGGTCACATTTTGGGAGCAGCCGCGACGTGCCGCGATTGAGTTTGTGTGTAATCAAACTCTTAGGAGATCTTCTTGAAATATGCTGCAGGAGCGAAAAGTCGCGATCCTCGGCGAAAATCCGCGATCACGATGAGATATCGTCGCTTGCGGGTGCCGATCCACCGCTGTTACAAGGCGAAGTGATTTTTTTCCGGATATTTGATTTCCGGAATTTACCTTTTCCGGATCTTTTTGCCCGCGCAGCGGGCACTATCGGCCGGGGTCGCCTCGACCCCGTATATCCCCGCGCCCGCGCGGCGAAAAGAGTCGGCCGTTAAGCCGGGTTCTGTCTTGGACAGTCATTCCTCTGGGATGCGCGTCGCCGCGCAGCTCTAGCGACCTACCCGGAAGCCTCATGTGGGCCACATGTGCGGCCGACAGGCGCCGCGTGCTTCCCTATTTGGTCTTGCTCCAGGTGGGGTTTGCCGTGCCGCTGATGTTGCCACCCGCGCGGTGCGCTCTTACCGCACCATTTCACCCTTACCGGCACCGCTTGCGCGGCACTTAGGCGGTATCTTTCTGTTGCACTTTCCGTGGGCTCGCGCCCCCCAGGCGTTACCTGGCACCGTGCCCTCTGGAGCCCGGACTTTCCTCCATGTGCTTGCGCACACAGCGACTGCCTGGCCGACTCTTGGGGTGCACCATACGCAGATATGGTTATGAATGCGAGGCGGATTGAGTCGGGCCCATCCTGGGCCCTCCCCCTATGGGCGCCTGCGGCGTCTGCTACGGCATCCTGCCTCCGCATTGAGTCGGGCCCATCCTGGGCCCTCCCCCTATGGGCGCCTGCGGCGTCTGCTACGGCATCCTGCCTCCGCATTCCTGTTTGAGCAGCAGCGCGCGCTTGTAGGCCTCGTTGTCGCGCGCCTCGGTGATTTGCGCGGCCAGGCGCGCCGCCTGCTTGAGAGGCAGTTCCGCCAGCAGAATCTTCAGCGCCCGGTCGAGCGCGCCGTTATGACCGTCGGCGCCGCGCTCATCGTCGGCGAGCGGCTGCGGCTCTCCGGCGATCACCAGCACGATTTCTCCGCGGCTGAAATCAGGGTCGGACTCGGCGCGCGCGCACAGATCGCGCAGCGAACCGCGGTAGGCCGTTTCATGCATCTTGGTGATTTCGCGCGCGGCCATGGCGCTGCGCTCGCCGCCGAAAACCGCGGCGCAATCTTCCAGCGTTTCGCGCACGCGATGCGGCGCTTCATACAGCACCAGAGTGCGTCCTTCCACGCGGAGCGACTGCAGCCGCTTGCGGCGCGCGGCGCCGCGCGCCGGCAAAAATCCCTCGAAACAAAACCGGTCTGTCGGCAGCGCGCCGATCGACAGCGCGGCGATCGCCGCGCAGGGTCCGGGGATGGAGACGATCTCGAAGCCGGCCGCCGCCACCGCGCGGACCAGGTCGAATCCGGGATCGCTGATCGCGGGCGTGCCGGCATCGCTCACCAGCGCCACCGAGGCTCCGTGTCGCAGTCTCTCGATAATTTCGGGCGCGCGATGGTGTTCATTGTGATCGTGCAGCGACAGCTGCGGCGTTTGAATGCCGAAAGCTTTGAGCAGGACGCCCGTATGGCGCGTGTCCTCGGCCGCGATCAGCGCACAATCCGACAGCACGGCGCGCGCCCGGGGACTCAAGTCGCCCAGGTTGCCGATCGGCGTCGCCACGACGTACAGCCGACCTGCCGGCCCGTTTGTCATTATAATCCGCGCCTCTGTTTGAAGATCCAGGAGCTGAAGGGTATGGCAGCGATCTCTCGACGTCCACGGCTGCCTCTGTATGCGGCTCTCGCGGCATCGCTGGTGTTGGCCGCATGCAGCCTGGTGAAGCCGGTACAAGCCCCGGAGGACAAGCAGGAGCGCGCGCTGCATCTGGTGCGCGACGGCAAGCATGCGGAGGCGGCGCAGGCCTACGCGGAACTTGCGAGCCTGCAGCCGGCCGAGCATGACAACTACGAGCTGTTGAGCGCCGAACAATGGTTGGCGGCGGGCAATGTCGCCGCCGCCAAACAGGCATACGACGCCGTGTCCGCCGAGGCGCGCACCCGGCTGCCGGCGGCGCGCGCGCTGGTCGCGGCGGAAATCGCCTACGCGGAGAACGACGGCGCCCGCGCCATTCGCGAACTCGATCAAATCGCGGTGCCGACCTCGGCTGACCTCGCGCAGAACTATTGGTGGATCCGCGGCCGCAGCGCATTTCTGACCGGACATCCGGTCGAAGGCACGCGCGCCCTGGTGGAGCGCGAGCGCTGGCTCACCGATCCGGCCAGCCTGCGTGCGAATCGCGCGGAGCTGCTCGAGCGGGTACGGGGAGCCGCGGAACGCGGCCAGCCTCTGAAAGCGCCTCCCAAGACCGACCCCATCGTGGTCGGCTGGCTGGAATTGGGGCCCGTCGCCGTCGGACTCGCGCGCGATCCCATGCGCGCGGCTGCGGCCCTGGCGAACTGGAAGCGCCTGTACCCGCAGCATCCGGCGAACGACAGCGCGCTGGCGATGGCATCGACCCAAATCGCCGCCGCGACGGAATTTCCCGATCAGATCGCGCTGCTGCTGCCGCTGTCGGGACGCGCCGAGCCCGCCGGCGTCGCGGTGCGCGACGGCTTCATTGCCGCGTACCTCGAACAAGCCCCGTCGACCCGGCCGCGCTTGAAAATCTACGATGTGGCCTCCGAATCGGTGGGCGCCGCTTACACCCGCGCGATTTCAGAGGGCGCCGGCTTCGTCGTCGGTCCGCTCACCAAGGAAGACGTCGCCGCGGTGGTGCCCTTGAGCACCGGAGGCACGCCGGTGCTCGCCTTGAATTTTCTGGGCGACTCGATCAGCGCGCCGCGCAATTTCTATCAGTTCGCGCTGCTGCCGGAAGATGAGGCGCGCATCGTCGCACGGCGCGCCGCCGCCGACGGCAGGCTGCACGGAGTGGCCATCGTGCCCGGCGGCGAGTGGGGCAATCGCGTCGCCGCCGCCTTTGCGGATGAGCTTGCGCTTCACGGCGGATCGGTGCTCGACAGCCAGCGCTACGAGACCTCTCAAGCCGACTTCTCCGATGTCATCAAGCAGGTGCTGCAAGTGCACGTCGTCAAGGGCGAGCCATCGACCCATCGCAGCGATGCCGCCTTCGTCTTCGTGGCCGCCGCCTCCGCGGGCGTCGCTCGTCAGATTCTTCCGCAGCTGAAATTCCACTATGCCGGGGATGTGCCCGTGTACTCCATGTCGGACAGCTTCGAACCGGATCCGGTCGCGAACAGCGATCTCGACGGCATGCTGTTTCCCGACATGCCGTGGATGGTCGCGAACGATCCGGTGACGGTCCAGATTCGCGACGCCGTTCGCGCGGCATGGCCGGCCCGGACCGCGCGCCGCGATCGCCTGTATGCGTTCGGCTTCGATGCCTGCCGCCTGGTGCCCGCGCTGCGCTCGAAGTCCCCCGCCGAGGCGAGCGAAATCTCGGGCGTGACCGGCAAGCTGCACCTCGACGACCATAATCGGATCCGCCGCGATCTGGACTGGTCGCAGATCAGGAATGGAGCGCCGAACGCCTTATAGGGGGATCAACCTGCGCGCCGCGGCAATCGGCGAGTTCCCCCCACCGGCATCAGAAAAAATGCCTCCTCCGCCACCCCTTTGGTATCGCGGACACCGGCCAGTGTGTGAAGGGGCTGATCGAGCGGGTCGTCCGCGAGCGCGAATGTTCCCCAATGCACACCGACGCTGCATTTCGCGCCGAGATCCAGGTGGATCTGCACCGCTTCCTCTAGATCGACGTGTTGGTCCCTCATGAACCAGCGCGGCAGACAGGCACCGACGGCGATCAGCGCGATATCGAATCCTCCGCCTTGCGGGAGAGTCTGGCGGGCGGCAAACCGCTCGCGGGTATCCGCGAAGTCCTTGCTGTAACCCGTATCGCCGCTGAAGAACCAGTGCAGATCGGCGCCGAGCACGGCCCATCCACCCCATAACGTACGGTTGCGGTCGCTCAGCGAGCGGCCCGACCAGTGCTGTGCAGGCGTGAAATGGAAATTGACGGGGTGGCCTGCGGCGCCCTCGTAGGCATAGCTATCCCACCAGTCGAGTTCGATGGCCCGCGTGATGCCGAGTTGTTGCAGCCACGATTTGAGACCCAGGGGCACCAGAAACAGCGGTACGCCGCCGGCTTGGTTTGCCACCGTTGCCACGCTGGCCCGGTCGAGGTGGTCGTAGTGGTTGTGAGAGATCACCACCACATCGATAGGCGGCAGGTCGCGCAGGGCGATGCCGGGCGCCTGGGCGCGCGCGGGCCCCGCGAACTGCACGGGCGATGCGCGCATCGAGAATATGGGATCGGTCAGCACATTCAGCCCACCCGCTTGCACCAGCATCGTCGCATGACCGATCCAGGTCACGGCCGGAACCATGCCGGTACCCGCTTGCGCGTTGCGCGCAATGAAATCGAGATCGGCAGTCACCTGTGGGGTGGGGATGGTCGCGGCCGGCGGTAAACGATTGCGAACCCGCTGCAATTGCCACCGAAGCAAATCACCCAGCGATTTGGTGACCGACCCGATGTAGTTGTTCCGGAATCCCTTCGCCGTGTGATGGAATTTCGTCGGCATCGAATCATTTTGCCACGAACCGGCCGAATATCCCTGCTGACGGGTACGCTTCGCCCGCCCACTCTAGCGTGTGTGCCCACTCATTCCCGCCTGCAACGCGGTACTGCGTCCGAGCAACTGGCGGCGGATTATCTTCACGCGCGAGGTCTGGTCGTGCTCGCACGCAATATGCGATGCCGGGTCGGCGAGCTCGACCTCGTGTGCCTCGACGGCGGCGTGCTAGCCGTCATCGAGGTGAGGCAACGCGGAAAGATCGATTTCGGTGGAGCGCTTGCCTCGGTCACCTGGCGCAAGCAGCGCAAAATCATTCGTGCCGCTCAATTCTTCCTGCAGCGGAAGGCAGCGTGGCGCGGCCATGCGATGCGCTTCGATGTGCTCGCGGTGGAAGGGATGCCCGACGGCGCGCACCGCGTCGTTTGGGTCAAGGACGCCTTTCGCGCTACTTGACCACCTGCAGCTTCGGACGCTTCGGTTTGGCGGCGCTGTCCTTTCCGGCGGCGGGCGCCGCCGGCGGCCCGTCCGTGGGATCGGGATCCGCATCGCCCTCGGGGAAGATCATGCCCTGGCCGGTCTCGCGCGCGTAAATGCCCAAAATCGCCCGCACCGGGACCTGCACCGCGAAGCCGACGCCGCCGAAGCGCGCCTCGAAGCTGACGAAATCATTGCCCAATTTGAGCATCTGAGTCGCGGAGAAGCTCACATTGAGCACGATTTTTCCGTCCTTCACATATTGGCGAGGCACGCTTACGCCCTCGGCGGCCGCATCCACGACGATGTGCGGCGTCTCGCCGCTGTCGGAAATCCACTCGTGCAGGGCACGGAGAAGGTAAGGGCGTCTTGGCTTCACGGGCGTGGGTCCTGTGAGGGCAGCATGAGGCAGGGCGCCGCGATCAATGTCGCATATCCCGTTCGGCCTCGCTCAGACAGGAACGGAACGTCGAGCGCGCAAAGATCGAATTCATGTATTTCGTGATGGGCTGGGCTTGCGCCGGCAGTTCGATTCCATAGCTCGGCAACCGCCACAAAATGGGCGCGATGCTGGCATCGACCAGGGAGAATTCATCGCTGAGAAAGAACGGCTTCGCCTTGAACACTTCCGCGCTCGCGCAGATCGCCTCGCCCAGCACCTTGCGGCTGTGGGCCGCGGTCTTGCTCTGCGGGTCCGCCTCGATGTCGCGCGCCAAGGCATACCAGTCCCGCTCCACGCGATACAACGCCACTCGAAATTGCGCGCGGGTCACCGGGTCGATGGGCATCAGGGGTGGGTGCGGAAAGCGCTCGTCCAAGTATTCGATGATGACGCGCGAGTCGTACAGCACCAGATCGCGGTCCACCAAGGTCGGCACGCTGTGATAGGGGTTCAGATCGAGCAGGTCCTCCGGCAAATCGTTCAGGTCGACGTTGACCAAATCGATGGCGATTCCCTTCTCGGCAAGGACCAGACGCGTCCGGTGACTCCAGGGGTCAGCCGGCGCGGAAAACAGTGTCATCACCGAGCGACGTGCCACTAACGCGATCTCCTAGGGAGCATAGACACACGGAACTCCCCGCCGCTGCGTCAGTGGACGTCCTTCCAATACTCTTTCTTCAGCAAGTAGGCGAACACGAAGAACACCAGCAAAAACAGCGTCACGAAAACGCCCATCGTTTCGCGCTTGTTCTTCACGGGCTCGCCCGCATAGTCGAGAAAATTCGCGATGTCCCGAACGAACTGATCATACTCTTCTGGCTTCAAAGCGCCCGGGGTCATTGCGTCGACCCCCACCAGCACCATTCGGGCGCTGCCGTGCTCGTCCGGCTCGTTCTTGAATACCGGCTTCTGCAATCCATGCAGCTGCGCCAGTACATCTGGCATTGCAGCACTCGGTAAATACAGATTGTTCACGCCCCAAGGGCGGGTCTTGTCGACGTAGAATCCCTTCATGTACGAATAGAGATAATCCACGCCCCGAGCCCTGGCCATCAGCGACAGGTCGGGCGGCTGCTTGCCGAACCAACCCTCCGAATCCTTCGGCATCGCCGAGTTGATGGTATCGAAGACCTTATCCCCCGTGAACATGAGATTGCCCGCGAGTTCCGATTCGGGGATCTTGAGGTCCGCCGCCATCCGGTTGTAGCGCAGGTATTTGAGCGAGTGGCAGCCGGAGCAGTAATTCATGAAATTACGCGCGCCGCGCTGCAGGGACTCGGTGTTCTTGATGTCCGCGCCCGACGGCAGCAGCGCAATCCCCCCCTCCTCCTCGGCTACGGCGGCCCCGGCGGAGAGAAGCGCGATCGAGATCAATACCCAGCTTTTAAGCATGTCCTGTGACCCTTTCCGGCACCGGCTTCACGCTGTCGAATTTCGTGTACCAGGGCATCAGCAAAAAGAAAGCAAAATATAAAACCGTGCAGACTTTGGCCAAGGTCGGGTAGATGCCCGACGGAGGCTTCAAACCGCAGATGGCCAAGGCGATGAACGACAAGGCGAAGATCGTCAACATCACCTTGTAGATGGGACCACGGTAGCGGATCGAGCGCACCGGCGAACGATCCAGCCAGGGCACGAAGAACAGCACGACGATGGACGCGCCCATCACCAGCACACCCCAGACCTGCGTTCCCGCGAACGAAGGCACGGCGCGCAACATGGCGTAAAACGGCGTGAAATACCACACCGGCGCGATGTGCGGCGGCGTCTGCAGCGCATTCGCGGGTTCGAAATTCGGTGATTCCAGGAACAGACCGCCGAAGGTCGGCGCAAAGAAAATCACGCCGCAAAACAGCAGCAGGAATCCCGCGACCCCCATCAAGTCCTTCACCGTGTAGTAGGGGTGAAAGGGAATGCCGTCGAGGGGGTGGCCATCCGCGTCCTCGTGGTCATGGATCTCGATGCCGTCGGGATTGTTGGAGCCGACCTCATGCAGCGCCATGATGTGCGCTATCACCAGGAAAATGAGCGCCAGCGGCAGCGCGGCCACGTGCAGGGCGAAGAATCGGTTCAGCGTGGCATCGGCGATGTAGTAGTCGCCGCGGATCCATTCGACCAGGGCGCCGCCGATATAGGGCAGGCTGCCGAACAAGGACACGATCACCTGCGCGCCCCAATAGCTCATGTTGCCCCAGGGCAGCACATAGCCCATGAAACCCTCGGCCATCAGCAGCAGGAAAATCAAACAACCGAAGATCCAAACGAGCTCGCGCGGCTTGCGGTGCGAACCGTACAGCAGCGCGCGGAACATGTGCAGATAAATCACGATGAAAAACGCCGACGCGCCGGTCGAGTGCAGATAGCGGATCAGCCAGCCCCAATCGACGTCCCTCATGATGTATTCGACCGAGGAGAACGCTTCGGCGGAGGACGGCTTGTAGTTCATCGTCAGGAAGATCCCCGTCACCAGCTGGTTCACGAGGATGAGCAGGGCGAGGGAGCCGAAGTAGTACCAGAAATTGAAATTCTTCGGCGCGTAGTACTCGGCGACATGCTCCTTCCACAATTTGGTCAGCGGAAAGCGCTGGTCGATCCAGCCGATCAAACTTCCGCCTTTGCTGCTGCCGGCGGACTCGGGTGCTGCTGCCACTCTTGAACCTCTCGTTTCTAAACTTTCTTGGGGGCGTCGTCGACGCCTATGGTGATTCGCGCATCTCTCGCGAAGGCATAGGGCGGCACGGTCAGATTCTTGGGCGCCGGCATGCTCTTGAAGACTCGGCCCGAAATATCGTATTTCGAGCCGTGGCACGGGCAGTAGAAGCCGCCGGGCCAATTCGCGCCCAAGTCGGCGCCGGCCACTTGAAACGAATTGTTCGCTTCGAAGGCGCCCAACGGCGAGCAACCGAGATGCGTGCATACCGCCAAGCCCACCCAGTACTCGGGGTTGCGCGCCCGCGCGGCGCCGCTGGATTTTATATAGTCGGGCTGAATCGAATCGTCGGACGCAGGGTCAGCCAGCATCGCATCGTGGTTGCCCAGCTGATCGATGACGCTCTTGACTCGCCGTACGACGAACACGGCCTGGCCGCGCCAGACCACCTTCAACATCTGTCCGGCCTCGAGCTTGGATGCATCCACTTCCACGGGAGCGCCCAGCGCTTTGGCCCGCGCACTGGGCTGCCACGACGCCAGGAAAGGAACCGCCGCAAATGCGACTCCGATCGCCCCGGTGCCCACTGTGGCCGCCGTCAACAATCGGCGCCTGCTATGGTCAACCAGATCACTCATTCGAACGTTCCTAGGAAATGTTGACAAATCTTCACGCAAACCCCTCTGGCCGTAGTGTTTCCCAAAGAATATTGGGAGCGCATTATACACAGATAAGTGGATTCCCCTTAAGGCTCGAGGAGCGATATTAATTGCAGCACGCTCGCGTCCTCGTGAGTTTTTTGATCAGAGCCGTGGTGGTCGGTCTGGCGGCCGCATTTCTCGTGGTCTGGTGGAAGCCCGCGCTCTTGGGAAGGAGCGCCGTCCCGCCGCAGAGCGCGCCGGCCGGCCCCGCCCGCCCTGCGGTGATCATGCAGAGCTTTGCCGATGCGGTCGCGCGGGCGGCTCCTGCCGTCGTGAACGTCTACACCGCGCGCGTGGTCACGGAGCGCACCCAGGCGCCCACGCTCAATCAACTATTCGGCGATTTTTGGCCGAGCTATCGGCAGCGCGTCGAGCGCAGTTTGGGGTCCGGCGTCATCGTCGACGGCGCCGGAACCATCGTCACCAATCAGCACGTCATCGCGGGCGCGGATTCCATCCGTGTGCAGATCGCCGATGGCCGCATCGCCGATGCGACCATCGTCGGGCAAGACCCGGACACGGATATCGCCATTTTGCATCTGGACCTGGCCAAGCTGCCCGTCATGCCCGTGGGCCGCTCGGATACGTTGCGGGTGGGCGATATCGTGCTCGCGATCGGCAATCCCTACGGCTTGAGTCAGACCGTCACCCAAGGCATCGTGAGCGCCACCGGCCGCGGTCAACTCGGGCTCGCGACTTTCGAGAATTTCATTCAAACCGATGCCGCGATCAACCTCGGCAATTCCGGCGGCGCGCTCATCGACGCGCAAGGCGACCTGGTCGGCATCAACACCGCCGTGCTGAACCGCGCCTACGGCGGACCCGAAGGGATCGGGTTCGCCATTCCCGTCAATCTCGTGCGCGGTGTCATGGAACAAATCCTGACGCAGGGTCACGTGGTTCGCGGCTGGCTGGGATTCGTGCCGCAGGACTTGTCCGATGAGCAGGCCGCGCAGCTCGGCATCGCAGCGGGAGGCGGCGTCACGGTGGTGAACATTCTGGTGAAAAGTCCGGCCTTCGAATCGGGGGTGCGGCCCGGCGACTTGATCACCGGCTTGCAGGGGGAGCCCGTGCGCAATTCGCAGGACCTCGTGAGCCGGGTCGCGGCGCTGCCGCCGGGCGCTCTCGTCGATCTCGAAGGGCGGCACGGCCGCGACCCCTACAAGGTCAAGCTCAAGGTGCTGGAGCGCCCGACCCGCCAGGTCCAGCCGCAATAGAGCCGAAGATTTTGACCCACGCACCTTTCGCTCTGGCCAGTCAACATCCAGTGCAAGAAGTCAATCACCGTCAGTAATCTCCGCGCCGTGTGCTCACCCGGCCGATACCCCCCCACCCCCTCCGCGCCTTATGCCGGCGTGCGCCGGATCTTCGCTCCCAACTGCTGCAGCTTTTCCTCGATCGCTTCATAGCCGCGATCGATGTGATAAATGCGCTCGATCTCGGTGCGGCCGTCCGCCACGAGCGCCGCCAGCACCAGGCTGGCGGAGGCGCGTAGGTCGGTGGCCATCACCGGCGCCGCCGTGAGCCTGTCGACTCCCTTGATGATCGCGGTATTGCCCTCGAGCCGGATCTCCGCGCCCATGCGGCGCATTTCCAGCATGTGCATGAAGCGGTTCTCGAAAATCGTCTCGATGATGGTGCCGACACCCTTGGCGACGGTGTTGAGCGCGGCAAACTGCGCCTGCATGTCGGTCGGGAACGCCGGATACGGCGCCGTGCGAATGTCGACCGCATCCGGCCGGCGCCCGCGCATGTCGACTTCGACCCAGGTATCGCCGACGCCGATCTTGGCGCCCGCTTCCTGTAGCTTGCCGATGACCGCGTCCAAATGATCCGGACGGGTATTCTTGACCCGGATATGGCCTCCCGTGATGGCACCCGCGACCAGATACGTTCCGCTCTCGATGCGGTCCGGCAGCACTTCATAGGCCGTGCCGTTGAGGCGCTCCACGCCACGGATCACGATTCTGTCGGTGCCGGCGCCGCTGATCTTGGCGCCCATCGCGATCAGAAAATGAGCCAGATCGACCACCTCGGGCTCGCGCGCGGCGTTCTCGAGAACGGTCTCGCCGTCCGCCAAGGCCGCGGCCATCATGAGGTTCTCCGTGCCGGTGACCGTGACGGTTTCCAGCACCAGGCGCGTCCCCTTGAGGCGGCCCGCGCGAGCCTTGATGTAGCCGTTCTCGATATGAATATCCGCGCCCATGGCCTGCAGCCCGGCAACGTGGATGTTGACCGGACGCGCGCCGATCGCGCAGCCGCCGGGCAGCGACACGTCCGCGGACCCGAAGCGCGCCAGCAGCGGTCCCAAAACCAGGATCGACGCGCGCATGGTTTTCACCAGCTGGTAGGGCGCGAAATACTCCTTGATGGTCGACGCATCGACTTCGATGCGCATTTTCTCGTCGATGGTCACGGACACGCCCATGCGCCCGAGCAGTTCGATCATGGTGGTCACGTCCTGCAGGTGCGGAACGTTCGACACCGTCACCGGGCCGTCCGCCAGCAAGCACCCGGCCAGGATGGGCAGGGTGGCATTCTTGGCGCCCGAGATGCGGATCTCCCCTTCGAGCGGGATGCCGCCCTGAATCTGTAATTTATCCACGTCCCTTATCCATGTCCCTGGCTGGCGAATTCTTCGGGTGTGAACACCTGCAGGGCCAGCGCGTGAATCTCGTTGCCCACCGCCTTTCCCAGGGTGGCGTACACCAATTGGTGGCGCTGCACGGAGCGCTTGCCCGCGAACGCGGCCGCAATCACCACGGCCTCGAAGTGCACGTTGTCCTCGCTCTTGACCCGCGCCTTGGCTCCGGCCAAGCCCGCTTCGATGATTTGCGCCACCTGTTCTGGATTCATGCCCGCTCCTGCAAATTGTCCAAGCTTACCCTGTATCATTCATGCATGAATCCCGTGTTCACCGACGAAGGGCTCGTCGATCTCGGACGCCAGGCGCTCACCGTCGAGATCGACGGTTTGCGCGCCCAAGTACCGCGCCTGGGGCCCGATTTTGCGCGCGCCTGCCGCATTTGTCTCGACTGCCGCGGACGCGTCGTGGTCACCGGCATGGGCAAGTCCGGCCACATCGGGGGCAAGATCGCCGCCACGCTCGCGAGTACCGGCACGCCGGCGTTCTTCGTGCATCCCGGCGAGGCGAGCCACGGCGACGTGGGCATGATCACGCGCGACGACGCAGTGCTCGCGCTGTCCAATTCGGGGGAAACCGATGAGATCCTGACCATCGTGCCGGTCATCGCGCGCCTCGGGGTCCCGTTGATCGCCTTCACGGGCAACTCGAGTTCGGCGCTGGCGAGGATCGCGACGGTGCATCTGGACATCGGGGTGCCGGCCGAGGCCTGCCCGCTCAACTTGGCGCCCACCGCCAGCACTACGGCGGCACTGGCCGTGGGTGACGCGCTGGCCGTGGCGCTGTTGAAGGCGCGCGGCTTCACCGAGGAAGATTTTGCGCGCTCGCATCCCGCCGGCAGCTTGGGCAGGCGCTTGCTGCTGCACGTGCAAGACGTGATGCGCACCGGCAGCGATGTTCCCATGGTGCGGGCCGGCACGCCGCTGGCGGAGGGTCTGATGGAAGTGACCCGCAAGGGGCTCGGCATGACGGCCATCGTCGATGAAGCCAATCGCGTGCTCGGAGTATTCACCGACGGCGATCTGCGGCGTGCGCTCGACGCGTCCACGGACTTGCGCACCGCCCGGATGGATCAAGTCATGAGCCGCCACGCCAAGACCGTGCGCCCGACCACGCTGGCCGCGGAGGCGGTGCATCTCATGGAAACCCATCGCATCACGTCGCTGATCGTGGTCGATGCGGATGAGAAGATCGTGGGCGCGCTCAACGTGCACGATCTGTTTCGCGCGGGTGTGGTTTGAAGGCGCGCAGGGCGACGCAGCTGGCGCGGATCGAACTCCTGATCCTGGACGTCGACGGCGTGCTCACCGATGGGCGGCTGTATTTCGCCGCGCGCGGCGAGGCGCTCAAGGTATTCCATGTCCGCGACGGTCACGGGATCAAGCTCCTGATGGCCGCCGGCGTCGCGGTTGCGGCGTTCAGCGGCCGGCGCTCCGGCGCGGTCGCCGCACGCATGCGCGAACTGCGCGTGCCGCATGTAGTCCAAGGCTGCAATGATAAAGTGGCTGCGTTGCAGCGCCTCACCCAGCGATTGGATTTGGACCCGTTGAACTGCGCCTGCATTTGCGACGACACGCCCGATCTTCCCTTGATGTCGGCGGTCGGCATGGCAGGCGCCGTCGCGGACGCACACCCCGTGGTGCTGTCCGCGGCACATTGGATTGCACGGGCCAACGGCGGCCAGGGCGCGGTGCGCGAGCTGTGCGACGCCATGCTCCGGGCCCGCGCGGGGCGGCGCTAATGCTCTTCAGGGTGTTCACCGTGCTCGCCGTCCTGGCATTGTGCGTCAGCACTTGGATCTTGAGTTCGTCGGCGCGCCGGCCGCAAACGCAGACCAGCGCCCAACAAGCGGACTTGCCGGGTTACTATTTAAAAAACGCGGTGCTCACCGACTATGATCTCGACGGGAACCCCAGTATTCGCATCGAAGCCGAACGCATCGATCAGATCGCGCACAGCAGTGAGGTGGCGCTACATAACGTCCGCGTCGCCTACCAGGTCCCGAACGGACAATCATGGGTGATGGTGGGCGATACCGCGCACGTCCAACCGGGCGGCAAGGTGGTCGACGTGTCGGGCAATGTGCGGCTGCAGGGCGAGCCTACCGGCAGCGAAGGCATGGCCGTGGTGCACACCGATACCATGAGCTACGACGTGCCTGACGCCGTGGTGACCACCAAGAGCGACGTGCGGATCGATTTCGCGGAACATACGCTGACCGCGCACGGGCTCACCGCCAATTTGAAAGAGCATACGATGCGCCTAGAATCGAAAGTGAATGGCCGCTTCCACCCTTAAAGCCTTCGCTTTGTTCGCACTCGCACTGCCGGCCGCCCAAGCCATTGCCGTACAAGCGGAGCAGCAGGCCATCTCGCTCGATGCGCAGTCATCCGAATTGGATTACAAGAACAACAATCTGATTTTTCGCAAGGTACGCATCTCACAGGGCAATATGTCCGTTGCCGCCGATCAAGCGCAGGCCACCGGCCTTGACTTCGAGAACAGCCGCTGGGTGTTCCGCGGCAATGTAAAAATTACCATGGAGCAAGGGCAGCTCACGTCGGACGAGGCCGAAGTCACCTTTGCCAAGAAGCTCCTCTCGAAGGCGGTCGTCAACGGCAACCCGGCCGCCTTCGAGCAGCGGATCGTAAAAACCGGGAAATTGGCGCAGGGGCGCGCCGAATCCATCGATTACGACGTGGCCAAAGGCGTGGTGCATCTATCCAAGAATGCCTGGTTGAGCGATGGCCAGAACGAGATTCGCGGCGAGTCGCTGAAGTACAACGTGCTCGCCCAGAATATCGTCGCGGAAAGCTCGGAACAGGGTTCCCAGCGCGTGCATATCATCATCACGCCGCCGGCCAACCCCAAACCATGAGCGTATTGCGGGCCCTGAACCTCGCCAAGAGTTACAAATCACGGCAGGTAGTGCGGGATTTGTCGCTCGAGGTCGAGAGCGGCGAGGTCGTGGGGCTGTTGGGCCCCAACGGTGCCGGCAAGACCACGGCCTTCTACATGATCGTCGGCCTCACCCGCTGCGAGCACGGCGAGATCTATTTGGACGACCGCGACATCAGCCGGATCGCCCTGCACCGGCGGGCGCAGCTGGGCTTGGGCTATCTCCCGCAGGAGCCCTCGGTGTTCCGCCGCCTGTCGGTGGCGGATAACATCATGGCGATTCTGGAAACGCGGCCGGGGCTCGACGAAGGGGGGCGCGCCGCGCGCCTCAAGGAACTCTTGGGAGAGCTGCATATCGGCCATGTCCGCGACAGCCTGGGGATGAGTCTTTCGGGCGGCGAGCGCCGGCGGGTGGAGATCGCCCGCGCTTTGGCAGCGGACCCAAGATTCATCTTGCTGGACGAACCGTTTGCCGGTGTCGACCCCCTGTCCGTCGTCGATATTCAACGAATAATCAAGCACTTGTCCGACAAGGGCATTGGCGTGCTCATAACCGATCATAATGTCAGAGAGACTCTCGGCATCTGCGCGCGCGCGTATATCGTGAGTCAAGGGACGGTGCTCGCCTCCGGATCTGCGGATCAGATTCTTGCCAATCCGCAGGTTCGTGAGGTGTACTTGGGCCAGGATTTCAAACTGTAGGCTCGGATCTGAAAGAACTATGTTGAAGCCCAGTCTGCAGCTTCGCATCGGCCAGCAGCTCACCATGACGCCGCAGTTGCAGCAGGCCATCAGGCTGCTGCAGCTGCCCTCGCTCGATCTGCAGGCGCATGTCCGCGAGACGCTCGAGACCAATGTGATGCTCGAGGCCGAAGAAGAGGCGCCGGAGTCTCTGGGCGAAGCGGTGCTGCGCGAAGACCCGCGCGAGCGCGAAGACCTGCCCGTCGAAGAGAAATACGCCGAACTGGACGGCAACAACACTCCCGCCGAGCAGCGCGAAGAACCCGAGGTGGAGATCGCGGACGAGGCCTGGGGAGAGCAGGCCAGCGGTCCGTCGGATACTCCCTGGTCCGGCGATGACGACCGCAGCAGCGATTTCAGCGACCAGCATGGTCAAACCCTGCAGGAACAGCTCATCGAACAGCTGGAACTCGCCAAGCTGTCCGCCGTCGACATGGCCATCGCGCGCGTCATCACCGATGCCATCACCGACGACGGCTACCTCAAGGACGAACTGGAAGATATCCGCGTGAGCCTTCTGCCGGAGATCGAGGCCACCACGGCGGACGTCGAGCGTGTCTTGAGCGCCGTCCAATCGCTGGAACCGGCCGGGGTCGGCGCCCGCAACTTGGGCGAATGCATTGCGCTGCAGCTGCGGCAACTGCATGCGGACACGCCGGCGCGGGACATCGCGGTTCGCGTCGCACTGGAACACCTCGACCTGGTCGCCGGCCAGCAATTGGTCCTGCTGCGCAGGCAGATGCGCTGCAGCGAAAGCGATTTGGAGATGGCGTTGGCGCTGGTGCGCTCCTGCCATCCGCGGCCGGGGGCGGCGGTCAACCCGGCGCAGGCGGAATACGTGATCCCGGACGTGTTCGTGCGCCGCACCGAGCACGGCTGGATCGTCGAAATCAATCAAGCGACGGTGCCGCGGGTCCGGGTCAACAACGCTTACGCGAACTTGATTTCGCGCTCCCCCGACCACGCCATGTTGCGCACTCAATTGCAGGAGGCGCGCTGGCTGATGCGCAGCCTCGAGATTCGCAACGAGACCCTGATCAAGGTGGCGCGCTGCATCGTGCAGCGGCAGACGAGTTTTTTCGAATTGGGCGAGGAAGCGATGGAACCGCTCATCCTGAAGGACGTCGCCGAGGCCGTGGAAATGCACGAATCGACGATTTCGCGCGTCACCACCGCCAAATACATGCATACGCCGCGCGGCGTTTTCGAATTCCGCTACTTCTTTTCCAGCCATGTCGAGGCGGCCGATGGCACGGAAATGTCTTCCACCGCCATTCGCGCCAAGATCAAGAAACTGATTTCGCAGGAGAATCCGGAAAATCCGTGGAGCGACAGCAAGCTCGCGGAAATTCTGTCGCAGGAGGGCATACCGGTGGCCAGGCGCACCGTTGCCAAATATCGCGAAGGTATGCAAATCGCGCCGTCCAACGAACGGAAGCGAGCGGCTGCCCGCGCGTCGTAAATGTAACTCTTAGGAGGAAGCACATGCAGCTCGATCTCAGCGGTCATCATGTGGAAGTCACCGATTCACTACGCGCTTACGTCATCAAGAAATTCGAGCGCATCTCACGGCACTTCGAACAGCTCATCGACGTTCACTGCGTCCTCACCGTCGAAAAATTCGGCCATAAGGCCGAAGCCACCCTCATGCTGCGGGGAAATAAGATCTACGCCGATGCCACCGAAACCAACATGTACGCCTCCATCGACGCGCTGGCCGACAAGCTCGATCGCTGCGTCAAGAAACACAAGGAAAAAGCCGCGGATCACCACGCCGGGGACGTGATCAAGGCGCGTTCGTCGGTTTGACTTCGGGCGCCCGCGTGTCGATGCGACTCATCATCGTGAGCGGACTGTCGGGCTCGGGCAAGAGCGTCGCGCTGCACATGCTGGAGGACATCGACTTCTACTGTGTCGACAACATCCCTGCGGCGCTGCTCAAAGCCTTCATCTCCCACACCGTCCGCGGCATGGGAGATACCTATCCCAGAACCGCGGTCGGTCTGGATGCACGCAACCGTCCCAACGAAATCGAGACCATTCCGGCTCTCGTGGGCGAACTGCGGCGCAGCGGGATCAGCTGCGAGGTTCTCTACCTGCACGCCAGCGACGAGGTGCTGCTCAAGCGCTATGCGGAAACACGGCGCAAGCACCCGCTGGTGACCGGCGACGTCAGTTTGCGCGAGGCCATCGCCTCTGAGCGCAGGCTCCTGGAACCGATCACCACCGCGGCGGATTTGGTCGTGGACACGTCCAACATGGGGGTCCATGCGCTGCGCGAACTGATTCGCGAGCGCGTCGACCGGCGCCGGGAGGGGCGGCTCTCCATCATGTTCGAGTCGTTCGGCTACAAGTACGGCATTCCGGGCGATGCGGATTTCGTCTTCGATGTGCGCAGCCTGCCGAATCCCTATTGGGAACATGCGCTGCGCCCTCTCAACGGCCGCGACGAACCGGTGATCGAGTATCTGTCGGGATACGCCAGCGTGCGCGGCATGATCGCGGAGTTGATCGAGTTCTTGGAGCGGCGCGTCGGCGAATTCGCCCAGGCGAATCGCAGCTACCTGACCATCGCGGTCGGATGCACCGGGGGCCAGCACCGCTCGGTGTATATCGCCGAGCAGCTCGCCGCGCATTTTCGAAAGAGCTACCCGCAGGTGCTGACTCGGCACGATTCCCTGCAAAAACCGTGAATTTCCCTAGCGGGGCGCCGCACGAAATTGACGGGCATTCTCCAGCGACAGGAATGCGCGTATTTCCTCGGCGCGCGCCCGCGCGTCCTGGTACCCCAGGGCGATCAATTCGCGCGTAAAGCCGCGCTCGAACAGCAGGTAGCTCAGCAGCATCGTGCCGGCGGCGTTGCTGGCGCCCATGATGCGCATCAGCGCGCGCAGGCTCCGCGGCAGCTCGCGCGCGTGCCGCCGCGCGATTTCGTTGACATCGCGCGACGGCGTCATCACCAGAAACTCGATGCGGTGCGCATCGTTGCTCTCGTTGTAGCGGCTGATGCGCTCCAGATCCGCGTTCAGCTGATCCATGAACAGCGAGTCCAACATGAAGCCGAACATCTGCCCGAAACTGGGTTCGGCAGGGCGTTTGCCGGCACTCGTGCCCGTGGGGGCGGGGTCATTGACGCCGATGATGAACAGCCGGTTGGCGCCCAGATGGATCGCGGGACTCAACGGGGAGGTTTGGCGCATGGCCCCGTCGCCGAAATATTGCTCGTCCAGCAGGACGGGGCGAAACAAGAAGGGGATCGAGAGACTCGCCATCAAGTGGTCGAGCGTCAGCTGCACCCGCGCCCCCTTGCGGAACACCCGCGCCCAAGGCTCCACCGCGGACGCGGACGTGTAGAACGTCACCGAATCCGCGTCCGCGTAGCACGTGGCGCAGATGCCGATGCCCTGCAGATGCTTCTTGTACAGGCTTCGCGGGATGCCGTCGAAATGCAATTGCGCCCGCAGCAGATTCCACAACGGCGAGTTGTCGAAGATGGAATGCGGCGGATGCACCAGCCAGCCGCCGGTGATGAATGCCAGCATCCAGTGCATACCGGACCGGAGCATGCTCACGGCATCGGCCTTGAACACGTGGTGCACGCGAAAATCGCGCCACACCCGCTCGATGGCGTAGACCGAGTGCCGGAAGTGCGCCGCATCCGAGGCGAGAGCGATCGCGCTGACGGCGCCGGCGGAGGTTCCGGTGATGATCGGAAACGGACACGCGGAGCCGCGCCGCAGCAGCTCCGAGACGCCTTTGAGCACGCCGACCTGGTAAGCGGAGCGCGCGCCGCCGCCGGTCAGGACCAGGCCCAGGTGCGGTGTCGCGGCAGGCACAATGCTAGTATGCATATGCCATTGCCCGGTGGAGCTTTCGGGACCTGCATTACTCGGAGTCATTGATGGCCAAGCTGCATAGCAGTCGATCGCGTTTTGGGTCGATAATGGCATTGTACTGCGCTTGCCTCGCCGCGGTCTCTTCCGCGTGGTCCGCGACCCCGGAGGTGGGTTCGCCCGCGCCCGCGTTCCGCCTGCAGGATCAGGGCGGCGCGTGGCATGAACTCAAGGACTATCGCGGCAAGTGGCTGGTGTTGTATTTCTATCCGAAGGACGACACGCCGGGCTGCACCACGCAGGCCTGCGAATTCCGCGACAACATTTTCGCGTTCAACAAATTGGGCGCCGTGATTCTCGGCGTCAGCGTCGATGATGTCGCCTCTCACAAGCAATTTGCGGAAGAGCATGGCCTGCCCTTCACCCTGCTGGCGGACAGCACCAAGGAAACCGCCAAGTCCTACGGCGTGCTGCGCAGCGCGCTCGGCCTGATGGAAATCGCGAGCCGCGAGACCTTCATCATCGACCCTGAAGGCCGCGTCGCGAAGCACTACGCGTCGGTGGATCCCAAGGGGCATTCGCTCATGGTGCTCGCGGACTTGAAGGCACTCCAGGGCAAAACCGGCGGCAGTTAGCGGCTCAGCCCATCCCCACCTCCACGCGCGCATCGTTGTAGCAGGCGCCGTGGGCAAGGTCGGCCTTGTGCGTGGGAGCCAATGCCGACACCGTCTGCCCGTTCCGGCTGGTCCGAAGCCACGCGCCTTTCTCCGAACTGACCACGCCGGAGCGCACGGCGGCCGTGATGCGCAAGGGAAGAAACACCTCCCCCAGCTCATTCCAAACTTTCACCTGCGATCCATCCACCAGCCCGCGCGCAGCCGCGTCGGCAGGGTGCATTTCCAGCACGGGAGTACCATCATTGACCGCGAGACCGCCAAACGTCGACGTGATGCGCTGGTCCGAAGCCGGTGTGATGAGCGTCAGCGGATAGGGCGAAGACACCGGCCGGTACGCCGGCAGCGCGGCGCCGTAGCTCGCATCGAGGGTCGCGGATTCCAACTCGACCTTGCCGCTGGGTGTGCGCGGCGATACGTTCTGGAAAAGCACCGGCTCCTCGCCGGAGAACTCCATTCTCAAGGCACGATCCAGGGGAACCTGGCTCGGGCGGATGCCCTGCATGCGTGGATCATCCCCGTTCAGCGCGTCATCCATCAGCTCGGCGTCGCTTTCGCGGAAGGCGGCGTCCGAAAAACCGAACCTTTCCGCCAGCCGTCGAAAGATCTCGGTATTCGGCAGGCTCTCGCCAACGGGCGGAATGACCGCTTCGGCACGCTGCAGGAATTGCTGGCCGTAGGCCGCGTAAATATCGGCGTGCTCGAAGTGCGTACAAGCCGGCAGCACCACATCCGCGTACGCCATGCTGTCCGTCATCGCCACTTCGATGCCGACGACGAACAAATCCTCACGTGACAACCCCTGCTTCAGACGATTCTGATCCGGATGCACGACCAATGGATTGTGGTTGTAGATGATGAGGGCCTTGAGCGGCGGATCCAGGCTCTCATCGAGCAATAATTTGCCCACGTCGATGATGTTGATGGTACGCGTTTGCGGCGGCACGAAGTCGCTGCGGGTCAATCTGTCGGGCGTCTTCGGAAAGGCATGGCCTGCGCCGCCCACCAGCCCGCCGCCGGCAACGCCGAATTTGCCGGCGAGTGCCGGGAGGGCGGCAATGGCCCGCAGTCCCGAGCCGCCGTTCTGATTGCGCTCGAGACCATTGCCCCAGGCGATGACCGCGGGTGTCGCCTCGTGGTACCACCGCGCCAGCGTTCGGATGTCCTCCGCCGGGACCCCGCAAATCTCGGCGGCGCGCGCCGGCGGATAGGCGCGCGCGGTTTCCATGTAGGCATCGAATCCCAGTACGTGCTCGCCGATGAACGCGCGGTCGAGGCCCCCGATTCGCTCCAATTCCGCCGCAAGGGCCCAGGCGAGCACCACATCCGTACCGGGGCGCACCGGCAGATGCAATTGCGACTGTTCGGCCACTTTGACACGCCGCGGATCGATCACCACCAGCCTCGCGCCATTGCGCTTGGCGGCGTTGATCTGCCGCATCAGATGCAGATTGCAGCTCGTCGCATTGTTGCCCCAAACGATGATGAGCTTCGCCAGACTGACCTGTTGGAGCGGCGTGCCGGGGGTCGCGCCGAAGGTGCCGGCGTAGGCCGCGCCGCGGATGCCGCCGCACAACGGCGTCCGGCTCAATAGCGAGGCGCCGATCCGGTGAAAAAAGCGCAGCGACATGGAATCGCCCGCCAACATGCCGTGCGGACCGGCATAGTTGAGCGGCAGCAGCGCCTGCGGGCCGTAGCGGTCGATGATTTGGCTCACACGGCCATGAATGATGTCGAGTGCCTCATCCCAAGAGACTCGCTCGAACTCTGCGGCACCCCTTGCACCGACGCGCTTGAGTGGATGGCGCAGGCGGTTGGGGCCATGGACGAACGCCGGATAATGATTGGCCACCTTGGCGCAAACGGTCCCGTGCGTGATGGGATTGACCTTCGAGCCGCGCACGCGGACCACTTGATCGTCGGCAACCGTCACAGCGAGGCTGCAGGTGTCCGGGCAGTCAAGGGGGCAGACGCTGATCTTTTCCATGCGGCCAGAGTAACTCAACCTCCATACCGCTGAACAGGCGACGACGCGGCGCACCATCGACGCATTCGTCCCGCTTCCAACGCAATGACGACGAGGACTAGAGCGTGACTAGCTCAGCGCGCCGATCGCCTCGTCCAGCCCCGCGAGGGTGAGCGGATACATCCTCCCCTCCAAGATTTCGCGCGTCATCTCGATCGATGACGTATGCCGCCAGCGCGACTGCGGCTGCGGGTTGATCCAGGCGTATTTGGGGTAGTGCTTGATCAGGCGCTGCAGCCACACGCTCCCCGATTCGGCATTCCAATGCTCGACGCTGCCGCCGGGTTGGGTGATCTCGTACGGGCTCATGGTGGCATCGCCCACCAAAATGAGTTTGTAATCGGTGCCGTAAGTGCGCATGACTTCGACAGTTCCCAGGTGTTCATTGAACCGCCGTCGATTGTCCCGCCACAGCGCTTCATACGTGAAATTGTGGAAATAATAGTGCTCGAGATGCTTGAACTCGCTGCGCGCCGCGGAGAACAGCTCCTCGCACGTCTTGACGTGATCGTCCATCGATCCGCCGATATCCAGCAGCAACAGAACCTTCACCACATTGTGCCGCTCGGCCTGCATCTTGATGTCCAGCCATCCGCCCGCGCGCGCGGTGGCGTCGATGGTGTCCGCCAGCGCCAGTTCATCGGGCGCGCCGCGCCGCGCGAATCGCCGCAGACGGCGCAGCGCCATCTTGATGTTGCGCGTCCCGAGCTCGACCTTGTCGTCCAGATTGGCGAATTCGCGCTTGTCCCAGACTTTTACGGCGCTGCGGTTGCGGCCGCCATCCTGGCCCACGCGCACGCCCTCCGGATTGAAGCCATAGGCGCCGAACGGCGACGTCCCCGCCGTGCCGATCCATTTGTTGCCGCCCTGATGCCTCTGCTTCTGCTCCTCGAGGCGCTTCTTCAGCGTCTCCATCAATTTTTCCCAGCCGCCGAGCGCGTCGATCTCCGCCTTCTCGGCGTCGGTGAACTTAGCGATAGCCATCTTGGCGAGCCAATCCTCCGGTAATTCGCGCTGCAGCAGGGCGAACAAGTCCTCGGCGCCTTTGAAATGGGCGGCAAACGCCTTGTCGTATCGATCGTAGTAGCGCTCGTCCTTCACCAGACAGGTGCGTGCCAGGTAGTAGAAGCGTTCGGCATTCAGGCCCCCCAAGCCCGCCTTGAGCGCTTCGAGCAGGGTCAGGAGTTCGGTGATGGAGACCGGAACGCCGGCACGGCGCAGCAGAAAAAAGAATCTAACGAGCATTCCGGCGGTGCAGAAACAGCAATTGCTCGAACAGCTGCACGTCCTGCTCGTTCTTGAGCAGTGCGCCGTATAGCGGCGGGATCAGTTTTTTCGCATCGTCGCTGCGCAGCGCCTCGGGCGGAATGTCCTCGGTCACCAGCAGCTTGATCCAATCCAGGAGCTCGGAGGTGGTCGGCTTTTTCTTCAAGCCCGGCGTGTCGCGAATCTTGAAGAACGTCGTCAGCGCCTCGTGCAGCAGCTCGCGCTTCAAGTCCGGAAAATGCACATCGACGATTTGGGTCATCGTGGCCGTATCCGGAAAGCGGATGTAATGAAAGAAGCAGCGCCTCAAGAAGGCGTCGGGCAGTTCTTTTTCGTTGTTGCTGGTGATCACGATGACCGGGCGGTGTTTGGCACGCACGGTTTCGCGCGTCTCGTACACGTAGAATTCCATGCGGTCCAGCTCGCGCAGCAGATCGTTCGGAAACTCGATGTCCGCCTTGTCGATCTCGTCGATGAGCAGCACCGGCTGCACGTCGCAATCGAACGCCTCCCACAGGTCGCCCCGCACGATGTAATTGTGAATGTCCTTGACCCGCGGATCGCCGAGCTGCGAATCGCGCAGGCGCGAGACGGCATCGTATTCGTACAGCCCCTGCTGCGCCTTGGTGGTGGACTTGATGTGCCACTCGTAGAACGGCTTGTCCAGCGACCGGGCGATCTCGTTGGCGAGCAACGTCTTGCCGGTGCCGGGCTCGCCCTTGATCAGCAGCGGGCGCGACAACACCATGGCGGCGTTCACCGCGGCCATCAATTCGGGCGTGGCAATATAGCGATCGGTGCCGCGAAATTCGGGGACCATGACTACTTTCGCGTGACGCGCAGAATCTGCATGGAATTCGTGCCGCCCGACACTCCGCTCAATTCGCCCTTGGTCAGAATGATGGAATCGCCCTCTTCCACCAGCTTCAGATCGAGCAGCGAGCGGAATATCGAGAAGTAGAAGGCTTCCCCCTTGTCCGTGACGTCATAGGCGACCGGGTAAACGTCGCGGTACAGCGTCACCCGGCTACGCGTGGCTTCGTGCCGGGTGAAGGCATAGATCGGAATGTCCGAGCGCACCCGCGACATCCACAGCGACGTCGATCCTGACTCGGTGAGCGCGACGATGGCCTTCACATGCAGGTGATTCGCGGTGTACATGACCGCGGAGGCGATCGCCTCGTCGGTGTGCTCGTAGTAGCCGCTCTTGCGCTGCCGGATCCGCACATGCTGAACCTGGTATTTTTCGGCGCCGACGATGATCTGCGCCATCGCCTCGACCACCTTCGTTGGATGCTTGCCCGAGGCGGTTTCGGCGGACAGCATCACGGCGTCGGTTCCGTCCATCACCGCATTCGCCACGTCCGAGACCTCGGCCCGGGTCGGGATGGTATTGGTGATCATCGATTCCATCATCTGCGTCGCCATGATGACGACGCGATTTTGATGGCGGGCTTCCAGAATGATCTGCTTCTGCAGGCCCGCGAGCTCGGCATAGCCCATTTCGACGCCGAGATCGCCGCGCGCCACCATCACCCCGTCGCTTGCCCGCACCACCGCCGCCAGATTCTTGATGGCTTCGGCGCGTTCGATTTTCGCCACCAGCAGCCCATGGCCGCCCGCATCGCGCAGCAGTTTGCGCGCCTCATCCATGTCCGCGGCATCGCGCGGAAAGGACACGCCGAGATAATCCACCTGGAGCGCCGCGGCCGTGCGGATGTCCTCGCGATCCTTGTCGGTGAGGGCGCCTGCGGACAGGCCGCCGCCCTGACGGTTGATGCCCTTGTTGTTGCCGAGTTCGCCGCCGACCAGCACACGCGTCTTGATGCGCGGACCCTCGATGCTCAAAACCTGCAGGCTGATCTGCCCGTCGTTCAGCAGCAACACATCGCCGGCGAACACATCCGTCGGTAATTTCTTGTACGCGATGCCCACGCTCGCCTCGTTGCCCACGTCGACGGGCAGCGAGGCGTCCAGCGTGAACTCGGCGCCGTCGGCCAGCTGCACCTTGCCGGCCTTGAAGCGGTCGATGCGGATCTTCGGCCCCTGTAGATCGCCGAGCACGCCCACGTAGCGGCCCGCCCGCCGGGCGGCCGCACGCACGAGTTCGACCCGGCGCGCATGATCAGCGACCGCGCCGTGCGAAAAATTCAGACGCACCACGTCCACGCCGGCGCGCACGATCTCGGACAGCACCGCCGGGTCGTCGGTGGCGGGGCCCAAGGTCGCGACTATCTTGGTGCGCCGTAGCAGAGAATTCATGCGGCGCGCTTCTCCAGAATCTCCACCGCGGGGAGCTTTTTGCCTTCGACAAACTCCAGGAAGGCGCCGCCGCCCGTCGAGATATAGGAAATACTATCCTCGATCCCGTATTTCTCGATGGCCGCGAGCGTGTCACCGCCGCCGGCCAGCGAAAACGCCTTGCTGCGCGCAATCGCCTTCGCGAGGGTGCGGGTGCCTTCGCCGAACTGCTCGAACTCGAATACCCCCACCGGGCCATTCCAGAGAATCGTGCCGGCGGACGCGATGAGCGCGCTCATCGCCTCGGCCGAATCCGGTCCGATATCGAGGATCATCTCCTCATCCGACACCGCCCCGACCGACTTCACATCGGCCTCCGCTCTCGCGGAGAACTCGGTGGCGACGACCACGTCGGTGGGCATCGGTATGACGATGCCGCGCTTGGCCGACTGCTCGAGCAAGCGTCTGCAAATGTCCAGCATGGCGGGCTCGCATAAGGACTTGCCGACATTGAAGCCCAAGGCCGCCAAAAAGGTATTGGTGATGCCGCCGCCCACGATCAGCTGATCGACCTTGCCCAGCAAGGACTCGAGCACCGTGAGCTTGGTCGACACCTTGGAACCGGCAACGATGGCGAGGAGCGGCCGCGCGGGCTTCTCGAGCGCCGTCTCGAGCGCCGACAATTCGCTCACCAAGAGCGGGCCCGCGCACGCCACCGGCGCGTACTTCGCCACCCCGTGAGTGCTCGCCTCGGCGCGATGCGCCGTGCCGAAGGCATCCATGACATAGACGTCGCACAGCGCGGCCATCTTCTGCGCCAGATCGTCCGCGTCCTGCTTTTCGCCCTTGTTGAAGCGCACGTTCTCCAGCAGCACGACCCCGCCGGGGTGAACCTCGACGCCGCCCAGCCAATCCTTCTTGAGCGGCACCGGCACCCCCAAGAGCTGCGCCAGACGTTTGGCCACGGGGGCGAGCGAAAACTCCTCCGCGTACCTGCCTTCCTCGGGTCTGCCCAGATGCGACATCACCAGCACACGGGCCCGCGCCGTCAGCGCCGCCTGAATGGTCGGCAGCGCCGCGCGAATTCGCGCATCGCTCGTCACCACTCCATCTTGAATCGGCACGTTCAAATCTTCACGGATCAGCACGCGTTTGCCGCTGAGATCCAGGCCCAACATTTTTATTATCTTCAAGGTCGCCTTCTATGTGGCCTTCGACCAGGCCAAGGTGGTATCGAGCATGCGGTTCGAGAAGCCCCACTCGTTGTCGTACCACGCACAGACCTTCACCAGGGTCCCCTCGATGACCTTGGTCATAGTGGCATCGTAAGTCGATGACGCAGGATCGTGATTGAAATCCACCGACACCAGCGGTGCGTCGCTGTAGGCAAGAATGCCCTTCAGGGCGTCCCCGGCCGCCGCCTTGATGGCACCGTGAATCTCGTCGACCGTGGTCTTGCGAGCCGCCGTGAAAGTAAAATCGACCAACGAGACATTGATCGTCGGTACCCGTATCGAAAAGCCGTCCACCTTGCCCTTGAGC
>WNFL01158683.1_pt1 | contig 41793 bp, 35 predicted proteins | sample 5400361 | NCBI WGS metagenome assembly WNFL01 (sample SAMN13153351, study PRJNA577476) | soil metagenome | isolation source: 40 cm soil on Douglas fir-dominated hillslope | place: USA:California | collected 2013-09-17 | reverse complement strand
GCCGGGCCGCCGCCGTTGGTCGGGAGATGGCGCAGCTTGATTCCTGCCGCCTTCAGGTAAAGCGCCATGGGCAGATGAAGCGCACCATAGAGACCTGACGACGAGAAGATGATCTCGTTCGGCCGCTTCATGGCGTCGTCGACGAATTCCCTCAACGTGCGGTAGGGCGTCTGGTCGTTGACGATCAGAACGCACGGGTCGGCGATGAACCGCGCGATCGGAATGAAATCCGCGCGGGTAAATTTCGGCTGCCGGCCGAACAGCTTGTCGACCTCGGAAAACCCCGAGATTGAAACGATATGCAGCAGCAGCGCGTAGCCGTCCGGCTTTGCATTCGCGGCGACCTGCGCGCCAACCGCACCTGCGGCGCCCGCCTTGGTGTCGATCACGGCCGGCTGCTTGATGATCGGTTCCAGCACTGCAGCAAACGGCCGTCCCACCACATCGGCGGCGCCTCCCGGCGGAAACGGATTGATGAATGTGATGGCGCGGGACGGATAGTTGGCGGCGTCCTGCGCGAAGGCCCCGCCCGGGAGCAGCGTCGCGGCGGTTGCGGCTGTCGAGCCTATGACGAAGCTGCGTCTATCCATTGAAACCTCCCCAGTCGCGGCTACGACTGCAGCGCCGTCGCCATCACTTCCGGTTCGCGGCCGTTGGCTTCGGCCGCTTCGAAATTGAGCTCGATCTTGACGCCGTTGGGGTCGAGCAGGAACAGCTGGTAGAGGCCCTGGTCGTTGACGCGGCGTTCTTTGAAATCGATGCCCTTCCGCTTGAGATGATCAATCAAATCGAGGAGGCCGGTGGCGCGAAACGCCACGTGGTCGACCACTCCCGACCCGGTGGTGGCTGTCGACTGTTGGCCAAGATACTTCATGCGGTTTTCCGAGACTTTGGCGCCGCCCTGGGTGATGTGCAGCACGTCATCGTCGCCAAGATAGAGCCAATACACCGGAAACTTGAAATCCGGATGCGGCCCGACCCGCATGCCGAGTACATCCACGTACCAGTCCTTGGTCTTTTCGAGATTCTCGGTCTGGATCAGAAAGTGCTGCAGATGTTGAAGCGGCATTGCATGTCTCCTGAAGGATTTCGATCGCTTGTTTCCGTTGAGCCTGAGAGGGGCAAAACTCGTGGCGGTTCCTACTTGGTCATGGCCGGGCTTGTCCCGGCCATCTCGATAATCGGCGCACTGTCCCCTGATCGAGATCGCCGGGACAAGCCCGGCGATGACGCATAGGCTGCGACGAGTTTTACCCCTGTTTCCATTGAGCCTCTCATGAACACAAACCCGCATTCGAATTTTGCCGAACGGTCTCGATCAGCGTAAACTTCGTCCATCGCCGCTGATAAGTCCAGCTGGGCAGCACCATTTGGATGTGTGGGGGAGGTCCATGCCCGCCTATTGGGTCGCACGTTCGCGCATCATCGATCCGGCCGCGTACAAGAAGTACACCGATCGCATCCCGGCCATCTTCGCCAAATACGGCGGCCGCGTGCTTGCCCGCGGCGGGCGCTTCCAGATCATGGAAGGTCCGGAGAAATTTCATCGCTTCGTGGTCGTGGAATTCGACACCTTCGAGCAGGGCGTCGCATGCTTTCAATCACCCGAGTATGAAGAAGCCGCGGCGTTCCGTCGCAACGGCGCGGGAGAAGTCGAGACCATCGTGGTGGAAGGCGGCGATGCGACGCCCTCCTTCCCCGTGTAGGGGCGACCCTTGTGGTCGCCCCGTTTTCCGCGGATGTGATGGACGGGCTTAACAGCGCTGAGTCTGCAAAAACCGGGCGACCACAAGGGTCGCCTACAGGACAGGAAGGGGCGCGTCGATTGGCCTTAAGGCCGCGCCTCTGGCGCACCGCTTTGAAGTGGCCGTAATATGGCACCCGGCACGAGGGCCGTCGCGAAAAAATTCATACGGAGGAAATGACATGCGTTTCAGGCTCAATTCCGCGCTTGCGGCCGCAGCCGTGGCCGCCGTCATGGCCGCTGCGCTCACGGGCGGGGCGGCGGCACAATCAGGTGCACCGATCAAGATCGGCTTTAGCATGGCAATGACGGGGGGCCTTGCGGCCAACGGCAAGTCCGCGCTCCTCTCCCAGAAGATCTGGGAAGAGGACGTCAACGCCAAGGGCGGGTTGTTGGGCCGGCCCGTCAAGCTCGTCTACTACGACGACCAGAGCAATCCCTCGACGGTGCCTGGCATCTACACCAAGCTTCTCGACATCGACAAGGTCGACCTCATCATCGGCCCCTATGCGACAGCGCAGATGGCCCCCGCGATGCCGATCGTCATTCAACGTAACAAGGTCTTCATCACGCTGCTCGGGCTCGCAGTGAACAGCGAGTTCAAGTATCCGAACTACTTCGCCATGATCCCGTCCGGTCCCGATCCGAAGGCGGCATTCACTGACGGCTTCTTCGAAGCCGCGATGGCGCAGAATCCGAAACCGACGACGGTCGCGATCGTGGCAGCGGACCAGGAATTCTCCCGCAATGCCGCCGACGGCGCCCGCGAAAATGCCAGCAAGGCGAAACTCAAGGTCGTCTACGACAAGACTTATCCGCCCACGACCGCCGATTTCTCGCCGATCGTGCGGGCGATCGCGGCCACCAATCCGGACATCGTGGTGATCTGTTCTTACCCGCCGGATTCGGTCGGCATGGTCAAGGCCGTCAACGAAATCGGCTTTAAGCCGAAGATGATCGGCGGCGCCATGGTGGGTCTGCAAGCCACCGCCCTCAAGGCGCAGTATGACATGTGGCTGCCGGTGACGAAGATGCAGTTCCCCGGTGTCGAAGACTTGATCAAAAAATACCAGGCGCGGGCCCAGGCCGAAGGCGTCGACGCGCTCGGCTATTACATGGCGCCGTGGGGTTACGCGCAGCTCCAGGTGCTGGCGCAGGCGATCGAGGGGACGAAGAGCGTCGAGGACAAGAAGCTCGCCGACTACATCCGCGCCAACACCTTCAAGACCGTGCTGGGCGACGTAAAGTTCGGCCGAGACGGCGAATGGGCCCTGCCGCGGATGCTGCAAATCCAGTTCCACGACGTCAAGGGCAACGACGTCGAGCAGTTCCGAGCGATGAACACCCAGACCGTGGTGACGCCAGCCGAATACAAATCCGGCGATGTGATCTATCCGTACGAAAAGGCGAAGTGACTGGGCGTCGTCCAGGGTCGATCATATGCACTCCGATGTGTCATCGCCCGGCTTGACCGGGCGATCCAGTAACCCCTGTGCTATCGACTGAACTGAAGTCGTGCACCATTTTCAGTCGTGTGGCTACTGGATCGCTCGGTCAAGCCGGGCGATGACAGTTTGGAATGGTTGCAACGAGAATCTGACTTTCCGCGACCAGCCCTGCCTCACAACCCCAGATAAAACTTCCGGATCAGATTATTGTTGTTGAGTTCCTCGGCCGACTTGCCCTCGAAGGCGATCTTGCCGTGGACGATGACGTAGCCACGGTCGGCGATGCGCAGGGCTTGGGGGAAGTTCTGTTCCGCCATCAGCACCGTGAGCTGGTATTGCTGCTTGAGTTCGCGGATGGCGTCGATGGTGCGGCTGACCAGAACCGGGGCGAGGCCGACCGAGGGCTCGTCGATCAGGAGGATGCGCGGCGCCAGCATCAGGGCGCGGCCGAGGGCCAGCATCTGCTGCTCACCGCCGCTCATGGAGCCGGCGAGCTGGCGCCGGCGTTCGGCCAAGCGGGGAAAAGCCGAAAAGCAGAAATCCATATTGGCCTTGATCTGGGCGCGAGCCTTGGGCCGGAACGCCCCGAGGAGGAGATTTTCCTCAACCGTCAGGCGCGGGAACAGCCGGCGGCCCTCAGGCACCAACGCGATGCCGAGGTCGACGATCTCCTCGGTGGCGCGGCCGATCAGATCGTGGCGCTCGCCCTCGATCTCGGCTGTGATCGTGCCGGCGCTCGGCCGCACGATGCCCATGATGCCCTTCATGAGCGTGCTCTTGCCGTTGCCGTTGGTGCCGAGCAGCACCACGGTCTCGCCGCTGCCCACCTGAATGGATACGTCCTCCAGCACGCGAACGGCGCCGTAGCCGGCATGGACGCCCGCGATGGTGAGGCTATTGACCAAGATACGCCCTCTCGACCTCGCCATCGCGGATCACGTCGTCGGGGCGGCCGTCGGCGATTTTCTTGCCGGAGACCAGCACGACGAGACGTTGGGAGAAGCTCATCACGGCACGCATGATGTGCTCGATGAGGATGACCGTGACGCCGCGTTCGTTGAGCCGGATCAGCAGCGCCACGATGTCGTTGATTTCGGAATTGGAGAGCCCCGCCATCGCCTCGTCGGCGATCAGGAGCTTGGGTTCCGTGGCCATGGCGCGGGCGAGTTCGAGCTTGCGCATGTCCACCTGGGTGAGATCGCGCGGCAAGTGTCGCGAACGGTCGGCGAGGCCCACGAGGGTCAAGAGCTCCTCGCAGCGCGTTCCGATTTCGGATTCGGCAAGCGGCTGGCGGCGCGCATTGACGGTGTAGAGCAGCGGCACCTTGAGATTGTCGGCGATCGTCATGCTGGCGAAGGGGCGGGGCAGCTGGAAGCTGCGCGCCATCCCGAGGTGCGTGCGCTGGTGGGCGCTCCGCCTGGCAAGGTCGCGCCCTTCGAACCGCACCGTGCCGGCTTCGTTGACGAGAGTGCCGCACAGGCAGTTCACGAGCGTGCTCTTGCCGGAACCGTTGGGGCCGATCAGGCCGACCCGTTCGCCAGCCGCCACTGAAAGATCGATCTCGTCGAGCGCAACGAAGCCGCCGAACCGCTTGGAGAGCCTTTCCACTTCGAGAAGCTGTGTCGCCATGGACTATTGCTTCGAAAACAAGCGCCGCCACAGCCCGATGAGGCCGTTCGGCGCAATGATCACAAACCCCACCAGAAGCACGCCGACAACGAGGAGGTTGACCGCCGAGGAGATCGTCACGGTCGTGACCTGCTGCAGCGTGCCAAGGAGCAGCGCGCCCATCAACGGGCCGACCCAGCTGGTGGTGCCGCCGATCATCGGCATGGCAATAGAGTTTACGGCATATTCGAGCGCGAAGGCGGAGGAGGGTTGCAGGTAGCCGATATAATAGGGGAATGGCGCTCCAGCCATGCCCATCAGGGCGCCCGACAGCGTGGTAGCGATGAGCTTGAGCCGGAGCGTCGGCACGCCGGATGCCTCGGCGGCCATCTCGTCGTCCCGGATCGCTGCGAATCCGTAGCCGAGCTTTGAGTGCTCGACGATGCGCGCGGTCGCGATGGCCAACACGGCCAGCGCCAGCATGATCAGGAACAGGTACTGAATGTATGGCAGCGAAAGCGCCTCGACCTCGGCCGGGCGGATCACATAGGCGCCCCGCGCGCCGCCTACATAGTTCCAGTTGACCACCAGGGTCTGCAGCACGACGGCGAGCGCGAGCGTCGCGATGGCGAAGAACGCCCCGCGAAGCCGCAACGTCAGATAGCCCGTGCCGAGTCCCACCAGACCCGACACGACGGCGCCGATGATAAGCAGCACCGGCACAGGCATCGGGTAGAATTTGTGGAAGAACACAGTCGCATAGGCGCCGAGCGCGAAGAACGCCGCGGTGCCGAAGTTCACGTAGCCCGTATAGCCGCCGAGGATATTCCAGGCGGTCGCGAGCACGATGAACTGCAATATCGTGTAACCGGCGAAGAATACATAGTCGTTGCCGGCCGCCCGGGCGCCCGCGAACACGAGGGCGGCGACCACCGCGCACGCGAGGACGAAAGTGCCGGAACGGATGGCGGAGTTCATGGCCGGCCTGCCATCTATCGCCCCAGCAGCCCTGCGGGCCGGAACGCCAGCGTCAGCAGCAGGAGCCCGAACGAGACCGCGGGCGCCCATGACGGACCGTAGAAGGTCGCCGTGAAGCTCTCGACGATGCCGAGCAGCACGGCGCCGAGCAGTGTTCCGGGCAGGCTGCCGAGGCCCCCGAGCACGCAGATCGCGAACACCCGGCCGATATAGTCGCGCCCGATCGAGGGCTCGACCGGTTGAATGATGATGAGGAACGCCCCTGCCAGCGAGGTGGTCGCAATCGAAATCGCGAACGCAATACGTTTGATGCGGATCGGGTCGGCCGCCATCAGTTGCAGGGCCAGCTGGTCCTGGGCGACGGCCATGACGGCGCGGCCCGTGAACGTGCGGGTCAGGAAGAGCTGTAGCGCCGCCAGCATCGCAAGCGACATGAGGCACGGCACCAACATGCGCAGCGGCAAATCGATGACTCCGACATGCCAGCTCTGTTGAGTGTAGCCGGCCTGCACGTAGCGGTAGTCGACACCGAAGGTCAGAACCAATGTCACCTCGGTGATGAATAGAATGCCGAAAAAGAACGCAAGGCCGCGCAGCGGTTCCTGGCCGCGCTTTTCGAATGACAGGTAATAAATCTGGTAGATCGCCGCACCGAGCGCATAGAAAGCCGGCAGCGCAATGATGCTCGCGGCGATCGGATCAAGGCCGAATTGTGCGTTGATGATGTAGGCGATGTAGGAGCCCAGGATGATGAAGGCTGGATGCGCAATGTTGACGATGTCGAGAATGCCGAAGGAGATCGAGATGCCGACCGTCACGGCCGCATAGAAGCCGCCGAGCAAGAGCCCGGCCGTCACTGCGTTGAGCAGCAGGTCGTAGGACAACAGTTCCCCCCAATCACGCCCAACCAGGCCTATCAGTGTCATTGCCCTCCCCGGACTTGATCCGGGGATTGACCGGGCAGGCCCCTCCCTACCCTCCCCCGCTTGCGGGGGAGAGGGAGGGGGCGTCGGTGGTTACTGGATCGCCCGGTCAATCCCCGGATCAAGTCCGGGGAGGGCGATGACACCGCTGTTGCCGATAGGCAAGTCAACACGTTCCTCACTTCGCGCCGCCTTGCGCCTGATCTCCTCCGGGATCGCAAGCGGCGCGTTGGCGCTTTCCAGAAACTCGACCGTCATGAACACCATGTCACCGTCGCCGATATTCTGAAGATCATGCACCTTGAATTCCCCGGGCCCATAGGTCTCGTGCCGGGTCTCGCCCGGTGCGTACGTGTATTCGACAGTCGTGCCGTCCATCAGGTGCTGGCGCCCACGGCACGGAGTTATGGCGGTCCAGAAATAATTGAGCACGTGTCGATGAAAGCCGAACCGCTGTCCGGGCTTGAGCCTGATGGTCCATACCCGAACCTTGTCGGTTTCCGACACCAGCTCGCTCCCCACGCAGCCATTGGGGCTGCGCGCTTCTCGGGCGAACTCCTCCTGCAGCGCGACCGGCCATTCGCTGCGGTCCTGCCGCGCTGCCTCTTTGTCGGACATGGTCAAGGCCATGGAATTCCTCCGTTGCCCCCTCCCTGCCCTCCCCCGCTTGCGGGGGAGGGCAGGGAGGGGGCAGGATCCAGTTTGATACCTTGCCCGCAGCCGTAAACCAAGAGCGCCGATTGCTTCAGCAAATCTGAAGGGATCGGAGCTCGTGAAATGCGAGGAAATGTAGGGGCGACCCTAGTGGTCGCCCCGTTGCCGGCCGACGCGGTGCGCAAACGGACCACGAGGGGCGCCCCTACAGCAGCAACGTTGGAGGACCTTCAATGAGCGCGCCCGGCGGTCGCGCCATCGTGATCGGCGGATCGCTCGCGGGCCTGTTCGCGGGATTGCTGCTGCGCCGGCAATTCGCCGTCGACATCTATGAGCGCGCCGATGCCGAACTCGCCGGGCGGGGCGCCGGCATCGTCACGCACGACCTGTTAGGGGAGGCGCTCGATGCCGCCGGGATCGCGTGGCGAGAGGGGCTCGGCATCGAGGTGCGGACGCGGCGCTTTCTCGAGCGCGACGGCCGGCTGGGATTGGAATATCCCTATCGACAGACCCTCACGGCCTGGGACCGGCTCTACGACATGCTGCGCCGTGCATTCCCGGCGGCACACTATCATTGCGGCAAGGAGCTGGTGGCGGTCGAGGAGCGGTCCGGCGGTGTCGTGGCGCGGTTCGCCGATGGTTCGGCCGCCGCCGGAGACCTCCTGATCGGCGCCGACGGATTGCGCTCGACGGTGCGCGCACAACTTCTCCCCGAAGCAACCCCGATCTATGTCGGCTATGCGGCCTGGAGGGCTCTGGTGCCGGAGCACACCATCGGGCCTGAGCTGCACGCCGAGATGTTTGACCATATGGCATTCTGCCTGCCGCCCGGCGAGCAGATGCTCGGCTATCCGGTCGCAGGGCCGAACAACGACCTGCGTCCCGACCGCCGCCGCTACAATCTGGTCTGGTATCGGCCGGCCGATGAAGTCGAGCTGCAGCGGCTGTTGACCGACGAAGCCGGGACCCTCCACGCACTTTCAATCCCGCCGCCGCTGATTTCTCGCGCCGTCATCGCCGAGATGCGAGAGGCCGCCGAGGCCGTGCTGGCGCCGCAGTTCCGCGACCTGATCCGGCTGGCCGATCGACCCATCCTGCAGGCCATATACGATATCGAATCGCCCCGCATGGCATTCGGTCGCGTCGCCCTCATCGGCGATGCCGCCTTCGTGGCGCGCCCGCATGTGGGCGCCGGCGTCGTCAAAGCCGCCCAGGACGCACTTGCATTGGTGCGGGCGCTGGAGCGCGCCGACGACATCGCGGCGGCGCTCAAGCGGATGGAGGCGACGCAACGGCCGTTCGGCCGCCGCATCATCGCGCGGGCCCGCGCACTCGGCGCTTGCCTGCAGCCGCGCCACGCCAGCGCGGCGGAGCGGGCGAATGCCGCCCGGTTCCGCACCCCGCAGGCGACGCTTCAAGAGACCGCAACGTTGGAGTTTTTGGACACACAATGAGTTGCCGCTATTAGCGTTGGCGATGATCGGCCAACAGCCGATATCGAACGGCACCCGCAGCCCGTTTATGGGCTGGGCGTTTCTCTTCAGACTTTCTCCGCCGTGACGGCAACTGGCCTTGCGGCTCATCGGATGGAGAAGCTTCTGGGTCTCGTTCTCCTGTCTTCACAGCGTCCGTCGGGATGAGATGGCGGAAGCGGTGAATTTCACGCTGCGCCTGGTCCGATCGCGATTCATGCAAGGCCTGCAGCAGGCTTTGCATGATCCTCACGATAAATCCGCGCGCCGGGCCTCCCGGTCGCAAGGCACAGATGTTCGGAGCGACCGTGGGATCGCGACTGATCCGGTCGCAGCGGGATGGCGCAGCATTCAGGGGCGGCATCGGGCATCCTTTCACAAGCATGGGACCTCGACTGACCGGACAGCTACGCGCCGCGACCTTGATGTACAATTGCTTCCGAAATAATGTGATTTATCATCTCTGGTGATGAGTTGACCGCAGTGGACCTGAGGATGTTGACGATATTCGTCAAGGTCGGCGAGCGGCGCAGCTTCGTGCGAGCCGCCGCGGAACTCGGCATGGGCCAGTCTGGCGTGAGCAACGCCATTAATCGGCTCGAAGATGAATTGGGCGTGCAACTGCTGGCCCGCACCACGCGAAGCGTCAACCTGACCGAGGACGGGGCCGCGTTTCTGCAGCGTTGCCGGCAGATTCTTGCGGACCTTGGTGAAGCGCAGCAGGTGCTGGGCCAGGCGCGCTCGCAGCCGACCGGACGATTGCGCATTGACCTTCCGAGTTCGTTCGGACGCCTGAAAATCGTCCCGCTGCTGGGTGCATTCCGTGCCGCGTATCCGGCGCTCAAGCTCGCCGTCACCTTGACGGACCGTTACATCGATCTTGTGGAGGAAGCCGTGGATGTGACGATCCGCATCGGGGCATTGCAGGACTCGAGCTTGATCGCGCGCCGGCTGACGCAATCCCAATTCAGGACGGTCGGGGCGCCCGGCTATTTCGCCCGCCATGGCCGACCGCGAAAACCTGAGGACCTGATCGACCATAATTGCCTGTCATTCCTCACCCGTGACACGGGCGCCGTCAGGGAGTGGCGGTTCCGACGGAACGGGGCAGAGTTCACACTGGCGCCCCAGGGCGACATGAGCTTCAACGACGGCGGCGCGTTGTCGATTGCGGTGCGTGACGGGTACGGTCTTGCTCAAATCCAGGATTATTACGCTGATCATGCCATTGCAGCGGCAATCCCATATCGCTGGTTTATCCGCAGACGCGGCATCTTTCACCGAAAGTCCGGGTGTTCGTCGATTTCATGATTGCTCAATTTCGCTGATCGGCCGCGGCGCCCGCGTGGTTTGTCCGGTTGCCGTGCACTCGCCGAAGTCGCCCGCATCCGATATATCATTATGAGTGATAAATAATAGTCAATCAGCGACGATTATGTACAACGATCGAACCGCTTAGGTGTCAGCACGTAAGGTCTCAATTTGGAGTGTGCCATGACAACCGAACACTGCGACAGCACGACCCGGCCCGAATCAACCACACACGTAACGGCGCTTGTCGTCGGAGTCTGGATTCTCCTGAACGCGCTCGCGTCGGCGTACGTGGCTAGCCACGCCGACTCGACGGGGGTGCGGCAATTCCTGGAGCGATTGAACGCGGCCGATGCGCCGGCGCATGGCAACTACAAGGTCGGGCGGCCATAAAGGTAGGGGCGACCACAAGGGGCGCCCCTACAGCAGGCAATGTTGGAGGACGCCGCTTGTGGGCGCCCCTCCAACGTTATGACTTTGGTCGACGCTTCAATCCCTTCAGATTGGCTGACGCGATCGACTACCCTCCCCCGCTTGCGGCGGCGGCGAGGGTGGAGGCGCGTAGCTTCGCGGCCTGCACCAGCGGCGGGCACCGCTTGTCGTCATAATATTCGACTTGGCAATCGAGGCACTGAAAGCATTCCGCGGTGACGATCTTGCCGGTTTTCTCGATCGCCCGAACCGGGCACGACCGTTCGCACAAATGGCAGGGATTGCCGCATTCGGGGCGGCGTTTGAGCAGATTGAGAAGGTGCAGCCGGTCGAGGAAGGCGAGCACGCCGCCGAGCGGACACAGGAAGCGGCAATAGGCCCGCTCCGAAAACAGCCCGATGGCCAGCAACGCGACCGCATAGGTCACATAAGGCCAGGCGCGCGTAAACTTTGAGGTGATCGCCGTCTTGAACGGCTCGATCTCAAGCGTCGCCCCCGATGGGTCGACCTGCGTCATCACCAAGACCAGCACAGTTGCGGCTGCAATGTACTTGCCCAGCCACAAGCGCTTCTCCAGCGCGGCCGACGGGTTCCATTGCGGCACGCGCAGCGCGCGGGACAACTGGCCAAGCAGCTCCTGCAGCGCTCCGAATGGACACAGCCAGCCACAGAACACGCCGCGCCCGATCAACACCACCGAGAGGAGCGTGTAGCCGGCGATGATGACCATCAGCGGCTCGGCGAGGTAGAAACCGATATCGAAGTGACTGAACGGGGCCATGACATAGTTCATGACGTTGACGATCGAGAGCTGCACGCCGGCGGTCCAGCCGAGCCAGACCAGAACCACAGCCAAGAATCCGTTGCGCACCAGCAGGTGGGCAAGGCGAGAGCGCGCCAGCTTCGCCTGGAATACGAAGATCAGGGTGAGCACCGACAACAGCACCGCCAGAATCGCCAGATTCAGCCGCGCGTCGTGCCAAGCGTCGACCCAGGCAGGGACCGGGCTGTCGTCCAAGGCCTCGACCAAGGCAGGGGCCAGCGGCGCCTCGGGCCCGGCCGGCCTCCGAGCGTCGGCGTTCGTGCTGGCTCCGGCACCCGTTCCCCCCACCCTACCCTCCCCCGTTTGCGGGGAGGCCGGGGGCAGTTGGGCGCGACGCTCGCCGCGCGTATCGTCAAGGCTGGTGGTGAGGGCCTGCAAGTCGGGAACATTGTAGTCGAGCCCGAACGCGACCGTCACCGACGGGGCACCTGCACCAATGACCTCGCCGTTGACCAGGAGTTCCAGCCGCCACGGCTTCAATGGATCGAAGCCCGAATCGGCGGGCAGCGCGAACAGCCCGGCATCCTCCTGCCCCCGGATCCCTTCGCCGAAAGGGTTGACCCATTGGTAGTCGTCCTGCCGGAACTCGAACGTCCTCCCATCTTGAACGACCCGCAGGCGATCGAAGCGCCGGTCGCGGCCCTGAAAGTATCTCGTGCCGAGAAAATTGTAAGGACCGTTGGACGCAATGAAGATCGCTTGGGCGTCAGTCGGCATCTTGCGCTTGAAATCCTCGAAATTGATCATGCCGACCAGATTGCCGCCGATGGCGGCGGGCGTGAACAGCGCCGTGGCGAATTCGATATAGAGCCTGTCGCCCCTGCCCAGCGTCACCTCAAGCTGCGCATCCGGCGCACCCGCTGCGGCGAGTGCCGCCGCTACGTCGCCCGAAGTCACCCGCCGGCGCACGACGGCACCGGCGGCGAGGAGCGCGTCCCAGGACTTGCGGCTGAAGCTTTCGACATCGAGGGCCGGAGTTGGGCCCTGAGCCGGGACCCCGGAGGCCGCAACCGCCGCAGGGGGCCGCGCGAGGCGTGGGCGCAGCACCAGTCCCGCGGTGATGCTGACGGCGGCGCGCATGGCGCGCGTGCTGATCGTCGCGCCGGCGACGAAGTCAGGCGGCAGCATGTTGGTGCCGCCGCGCAGTGGCCTGCCCGCTTCGCGGGCGAGAAACGTGTCGAGCAAGCGCTGGCGCTGGGCGTCGTGAACGATATAGGGCTCGTTGTGGAACACCACCTTGGCGCCGGTGATGCGGCCGGCAAGATCGACCCCGGCGATCACGTCGAACGGCGTCGTCGAATAACCGGGAGCCGCGATGATATCGAGGGTCGAAAACACATAAGCCGCAACCTGTCCACCCTGGTAAACCGCGATCGCAGGCGGCGAGCCTTCCTCGGGTCCGAGCCGTTCGGCCCCGCCGGGAAAGACCACTGCCATCACCTCCGGCGTGAGCCGCTCGCGCAACTTGCCCTTTTCTGCAAGCGCAGGTGAAACGAAGACGAGCGCCATCAAGGCGATAGAGGCGCCGCACACCCATTCAATGAGCCATGGAGATGCATTGACACCGCGCACGGACAGAAAGTTCAACATTCGAATCATACTCGGGATGTCGGCCGCACCAAAAAATCTGCCCCCTTTCCTTCCCGGCAAGCGGGGAAGGAAAGGTTGGCCTGCTCAGAAGTCCGCCTTGTCGGCAATCGGTATGTGGTAGTCGAACAAATGCTGGTTGTTTTCGGCGCAAGCTTCCTCATGCATGGGCATCTGCACCCGCGTGAAGTTGTTGATTGCGGACCAGGGCTCGTAGAACGTGTCCGCATCCTCGACCCGGAAAGTCACTTGCAGCGTCTTGCCGCCGTCAACCAATTTATAGCGTTCGACCACATGCAGCTTCTCGGTATGGGGCGTGCGGAAATTGTCCAGATAGGTCTTGTCGTTCATTCCGACGGTATCCACCACCAGCGTATCGCCCTCGTAACGGCCGACCGACTCGCCGTACCAGGACGGTCTCGGGTTCGGCGAATGCGGCACGTCGAGATAGACGCGGCGAACCTGCGCATCGCCCGAAAAGATCATCGTCACGGCCCTCGACGTTTGCACGAAGTGGATCGGCTCGACGACTGCGAAGGCCATGAAGGCAGGAACACCTGCCGGCATGCAACTCGCTCTTGCCCCATAGGGGATTCCCCCGGAGAGCACTTTGCCGTTCTCCCGCTTCATGACCTCCTTGGCCCACGGTTTGATGTTGGGATTGGTGAGATCGGCAACGCGAAATGTCGGCTGGGCTCCGGTGCTCCGGAAGACGTTGTTGGTGACGTAGGGATGGGCGGGATCGTTTCGGGTCGGGCCGGGTCCACCCGGGATGGGTATGTAGTCACCGTTGGTAAGAACCCATGCGGAGTTGTTGGATGAAAAATCAGGCGTCGATCCGCCCGGTTCCGCCGCGAGCATCGGCCCTGCCGCTGCGCCGACGAGTCCGGACAAAATGCCGGCCGCAAGAACGGCTTTTGGTGGATTGAAATTGGGCATGGCCCGCTCCCTCAGTGCAGTGCGTCGCCAGAACCGATGTTCGGCGATAGAGTGTTATCGTTGATACGAATTTACGCTGCTCCGACGCATTCGTCACGCGTCAACTGTACGAGCTCAACTGAACACAAGAATGTGCTCGTCATTTGGTATGCGCCGTTCGCCATTCCCTTGTGATGGGTAGCCTGCCACGCGCTCGAATTGACAAGTGGTAGCGTAGGGTGGGCAAAGGCGCATGGCGCAGAGCAGGTTTGTTGGCACGGACCGTCGTGCGCCTTTGCCCACGCTGTCCGACCTCGCCGCTTGACCGCGTGGGCAAAGTCGCGCGCGGTCGGCGCCCCATGCCATCAGCTCCGGCAGGCGACTTGCCCACCCTGCGACGCGTGATGGGAGGATTGCAAAGAACGCGTCACACCCCCAGGAGCCTCCTGGCATTTCCTCCCGCGATGGCGGCGCGGGCGGCCTCATCAAGGCTCGCGGTTGCCGCCAAATGTTGCAGCGGCTCGTACTCGGCCATGTCGTAGGGGTAGTCCGTTCCCATCAGCACGTGGTCGATCCCGAAGGTCGCGACCAGCGCTGTGAGCTGCTCCGGCGTGAACACCACCGTGTCGACATAGATCTTCTTGAGGTAAGTGGACGGCGGCTTTGGCAACTCGCCTTTCGCATCGCCGCGCGCCCCCCAGGCATGGTCGATGCGGCCCGGATAAGCGCCCAGAAAGCCGCCGCCATGGACCGCGATGATCTTGAGATCGGGGTGCCGCTCGAGCACGCCGTCGAAGATGAGACAGTGCAGCGCGATCGTGGTCTCCAGCGGATTGCCGATGACGTTGTTGAAGTAGAAGCGGGCGAAGCGTCGCGCCTCGGTGAAGCCGTTGGGATGAATGAGCACGACCGCGCCGAGTTCCTCGGCCTTCTTCCAGAACGGCGCGAAGGCGGGGTCGGAGAGTTCCTGACCGGCCACGTTGGTGAGAATCTGCACGCCTTTGAACCCAAGCTGCGTCATGCAGCGCTCAAGCTCGCGCGCGGCCTCGTTGCCGTCAGGCAGCGGCACCGTGCCGAGCGCCACGAAGCGGTCGGGCGTTGCCGCCACGTAGGCGGCAACGCCGTCATTGATGATCCGGGCGGCCTTGACGGCGATATCCAGCGGAACCGTGTAATAGCACTGCGGCGGCGGACACATCACGAGCTGCAGGTCGATGCCCATGGCGTCGAGATCGGCAAGGCGCTGGTCGTGGCCGGTCATCAGCCCGCGGCGGTCGCTGTCCTGGCGCGCATTGAGGGCCTTGGTCTGCGGCGTCGCGAAATTGATGAGCGGAATGGTCGCCGGATCGAGATGCGGCTTGACGAGCTCCGCCGCCTGCAGGATCGCGATGTGGGAATGGATGTCGATGGTCATGCTTTGCGGCCGCGTCGCCCGCCCGGGCGTCGCGCCTTGCGGGCGCGCGGCGGTAGGGCCGTAACGATTCCAGTCCTGAGGCATGTCGACACCTTTGTTGGAGTTACAGTGCGTGAAGCAAAATTCTGACCTCATCCTGAGGAGCGCGCTCTTGCGCGCGTCTCGAAGGATGGCCACTTGCTCGGCCGTGCCCGTGGCGATCCTTCGAGACGGCCGCCCAAGAGGGCGGCCTCCTCAGGATGAGGTCAGAATGTTTTATATTTACTATTCGCGGAATGACACGTCAGCAGTCGATTTCGCTACCGCTTTCGCTTCGCTTTACCCGTCATGCGCTCGTCCCTGTCCGGAATGATGGGCAGCAGCAGGTAATTCGGCGTCTTCCGTCCGAAATGCAGCGTGGTCATGCCGGCGAAAATCTCCGGCGGGCGATCTTGCGGGTCGTCGTGCAGGAACGGGCCGCAGCCGGTCAGTTCGTTCTTGAAATTCGAAAGCTTGCCGCCGCTCGCGCCGCCATACCGGTAGTCCTTGCCGCGAATGGTGAGAGCGATGCGGTATCCGGGCGGAGCTACGATCGAGGTTGGCCAGATCTCGATGTCGAGTTCGACGACTTCGCCGTCGCGAAGCGGCTCTTCGGCATCGTGGGTATGATAGGGCCGATAGGGCAGCGACCGCTCAAGATCGAGTTCGCGATGGGAGGCGCGCAACCAGCCCTGGGCGATGGGGGTGTGCGGATCGATCGCGCCCTGGAACACCACTTCCTTGAGGTCGGGCGAGAACACCCGCAAGATCAGGAACAGGTCGGCGTCGCTGCTCGACGACGACACGAACAACTTCGCGGCAACCGGCCCGGTGATTTCGGTCGCTTGCGTGAGCGGCGGCGTCATGAACGTGACGCCGTCACCCATGGCATCGAAGCTCAGCGTGGCCTTGGCCGCAGCAGCGCCGGCCTTCAGCAGGCCGTCCGCCGGGTCAAGATGAAACTTCGTCCACTTGGTGCGCTTGAGCGGCCATTCGTCCTCGGCGCGGGCGACGAATTTCTCGCCTGCATGGCGGACCTGGAGCAGGACCTTCGGCTGCTTGTCCCAGCCGTTGTCCTTGCCGTGCAGAAAATGGTTGAAGAACCGCAACTGCTGCTTGCGGCCGTAATCCGTGTAGAAATGTGTCCAGTGCTCGCCGCCATGGACTTCGAGCCATTTGTGCCGCGATGCGGCCTGAACGAAGCCTTCGAAATTTCCGCGCGGATGAAGACCCTGGCCGCCCCAATTGGCGGCGGAAAACAGCGGCACTGCGACCTTGTCCCACACCGGCGAGCGAGCGCGATGATAAGCGTCGTCGAGGGGATGGGCGAGAATATCGCTACCGAGATCGGTACGGTTGCGGGCGAGCTGGTCCTCGCCGAGCGTCTCTGGTCCGCATACAGGCTCGCCGTGCACGGGCGAGCGCCCGCCGCGCTCTCCCGCGCCGTATTGCACGGTCTTGACCTGCATGTCGTACCAGTTCTTCCAGAACGTGCATAAAATACCGCCATGACGCGTCATGTCGCGATACCAGTCCGCTGCACCCTCCCACACGCAAATGGCCGCAAGGTGTGGCGGCTGCAGCGACGCCACGTGCCACTGGTTGATGCCGTAATACGATATGCCGCTGAGCCCGACTTTGCCGTTCGACCACGGCTGCACGCCGGCCCATTCGATGCTGTCGTAAAAGTCCTTGGTCTCGCGGGGCGAGAAGTGGTCGATCACGCCCGGCGAGCAGCCGCAGCCGCGCGAATCGACGCGCACGCAGGCATAGTCGTGCGGTACCCATTTCTCCGGATCGACCACCTCCCAGTTCTGATACTTGTTGGTCGAGCCTGCGGTGACGTCCGGATGCATCTGCGCCATGCGCTGCCATGCGCTCGGATAGCCGTCCTGAAACGCCAGCCCCTTGGCATAGGGACCGTAGCTCAGGATCACCGGAAATTTGCCGACCTTGGCGGGCCGGTAGACATCCGCCCGCAGCACCAGCCCGTCATCCATGGCGATCGGAACGTCCCAGTCGATATGCATGCCGTCGCGAAATCCGCTGCGCGGCAGATGCGTCTTGCGACCGCCGCTGCGCGGCGCGTTCTCGCCCAAGGACATGAGTTACCTCGTAGGATGGGTTGAGCGCAGCGAAGCCCATCAGGGGAACCGCATCGACAAGGCGTTGATGGGTTTCCGCTGCGCTCAACCCATCCTACGAAGAACATCAACGACGTTTGGAACGCTTGCCTGGCTTACCGCGCTTGACCGCCGCCATGGTCTGCAGCACCCTGCACACGGACGCGGTGTCCTGCTCGCCATAGCCCATCGAGAGGGCCGCGGAATAAACTGGAATGCTGGCGGAAAACAACGGGGTCGGAACCCCGAGCTTGGCAGCGTGATCCTCGATCACGGCAATGTCCTTGTGGTAGAGCTTGATGCTCATGCTGGCATCGTCATAGCGGTCCTGCACCATCATTGGGCCGCGTAGCTCGAACACCCGCGATGTACCGGCGCCGGTCCGGATGAGGTCGTAGACCATCTGGGGATCGAGCCCCGACTTGATTCCGAGCACCATCGCCTCTGCCGAGGCAACATTGTGGATGGTGACGAGCAGGTTGGCGACGTATTTCATCCTGCTGCCGTTGCCGAAATCGCCGACATTGAAAGTCGCACGGGAGAAGCCGGAAAACATGCGCGCGGTTTTGGCGATCGCCTTGGCGTCCCCGCTCGCGTAGATGACGATATCCTTGACGGCGGCTTGGGCGCCGGTGCCGCTCACCGGACAATCGAGCATCACGTGACCGGCTTTGCGTAATGCAGTTTGGGCGCGCTGCTTGTCGTCGAGGGTGAACGTGCTCGCCTCGACCACGATCCTGGCCGGAAGCTCATGCTCCGTGATCGCTGCGACCGTGGCATCGAGGGCCTGCGGACTGGGGAGGCTCAGGATGATCACCGGCGCAACGGCGGCGAGCGTTTGCACGGGCGTGATTTCGACCCCAGCGCGCGCTGCGGCGCGCTTGCGGGCCGCATCAATGTCGAAACCGAGCACCCGCCAGCCGGCCGCGGCGAGGTGCCGCGCAAATGCGCCGCCCATGTTGCCCAGCCCCACGACGCCGACCGTTCCCTTGCTGCGCTTTGCCATTTGCTTTGCCCTAGCCACTCGACCGTTCATCCACTATAAGCCCGGCTTTCATCGCCCCACTTCTACCCTGGGAGCGTGGGGGTGGGTGCGTACCGCGCCGTTCCGAGTACTGCAAGGAGACCCTCCATGGCTGTCCCTAAGAAAAAGACGTCGCCGTCGCGACGTGGCATGCGTCGCTCCGCCGACGCCCTGAAGCAACCGACTTATGTGGAAGACAAGGATTCGGGCGAATTACGCCGTCCCCACCACCTCGACCTCAAGACCGGCATGTATCGCGGCCGCCAGGTTCTTAAGCCGAAAACCGAGGCGTGAACGGCCTTTGGCTTGCGGGGTTACCTTCCGGGGGCAGTAAAGAGCGGTGCCGGGGCTTCGACGCACCGCTTGCCTTCGGAGGTCGGCCCCCCATGTTCCCCATCGGCGTGCCGCTGCTGGTGTTTCCGTTCGCGATCTACAACCTTGTGGTGTTCCTCATGCCGGGGTTCTCGTGGACTAACGAGATCTGGCATGTTTACATGATTTCGGGGGGTGAATGGGGGATCACGCCAAGCGACGCGATTGTTGCGGGTTCGGTTGTCATACTCCTGATCGACATGCTGAAATCGGCCCGCCGCACAGGCCGGCGCACCATCCTGGATAACGTGCTCTCGATGGTGCTGTTCGTCGGCATGCTGATTGAGTTCATGACGGTCAAGGCCGTTGTGTCGAGTACTTTTTTCCTGTTGCTTGTCATCAGCTTCGTCGACGTCGCCGCCAGTTTTGGTGTTAGCGTCCGGGCTGCGGTCGCCCGGCGCGACGTCCTCCTCGATGAGGCTGGTGGTGGCGGTGCCGGGGCCTGAGGGGTGCCGGGGCCTCTCCCTCCCTACCCTCCCCCGCGAGCGGGGAGCGTATGGAAGGGGGCGCAACTCCAACGCGTATTCGCGTATTCCAGAACGTCAACAGTAGAATGCCTCGCGACTTTCACAGCCCAGGCCGCTCGGCGGTGTTTGCCTGCGACGGAATGGCGGCAACCTCGCATCCGCTGGCGAGCCAGGTGGCGATCGACATCCTCAAGGCGGGCGGCACGGCGGCCGATGCCGCGGTCGCGGCGGCGGCCACGCTTGCGGTCGTCGAGCCCCACATGACCGGCATCGGAGGCGACTGCTTTTGCCTTGTTGCGAAGCCCGGCACGCCGATCTGGGGTTATAACGGTTCCGGTCGCGCCGCCGCCACCGCCCGGGCCGACATCCTTTGGGACCAGGGCGTGCGCGCCATCGATCCGCATTCGCCTCACAGAGTCACAGTACCTGGAGCTGTCGAGGCATGGTCGGTCGTGCTTCGAAGTCATGGCCGTTTCGGGCTCGACCGGGCCCTTGGAGCAGCGATCCGCTATGCCGAATACGGGTTTCCCGTAGCTTCGCGTGTCGCTTATGACTGGTCTTTTTCGGAACAGGCGTTGCGCGCCGATCCGGGCGCATCGCGCCATTTTCTCGTCGCCGGGAGGGCGCCGGCCGCGGGCGACATCATGCGGTTCCCGGCGCTTGCCGCCACGTTGAAAGCAATCGCAGCGCGCGGACCGAAGGCCTTTTATGAGGAAGCGGCCGCCCAGATCGTGGCGACGCTGGCGCCGCGCGGTTCCTGGCTCACGCGGGATGATTTCGCCAATCATCGCGGCGAGGAGGTGACCCCGGTTTCCTCCGACTATCGCGGGCTCGCGGTCGTCGAGCTGCCACCCAACGGCCAGGGGCTCGTCGCCCTCGTGCTCCTCAATATCCTGGAGAATTTCGACCTTGCCTCGCTCGATCCCAACGGAGCCGAGCGCCTCCACATCGCACTCGAAGCCGCCCGCCTGGCGTTTGCGGTGCGCGATACCCATGTGGCCGATCCGGCGTTCATGCGCCTTTCGGTATCGTCGCTGCTCGACAGGGGCTTTGCGCGGGAGCTTGCCGGCAAGATCGATCGCCGCAAGCGGGTAAAGCTGCCCGACGCGCCGACGCCCGGCAGCGATACCGTCTATCTTACGGTGGTTGACCGCGACCGCATGGCGGTATCTTTCATCAACTCGTTGTTCAGCGAGTTCGGCTCCGGGATCGCAACGGAAAAAAGCGGCATCATGCTGCACAATCGTGGCGCCTGCTTCGCCGTCGATCCCGATCATCCCAACGCGATCGGCCCGTCTAAACGACCGATGAACACCATCATTCCGGCGCTCGGGGTCCGGGACGGCCGCTGCGAGCTCGCATTCGGCGTTATGGGCGCGCACTACCAGCCGATGGGCCACGCCCACCTCATCACCAATCTCATCGACTACGGCATGGATCTGCAGGCCGCGATCGACCAGCCGCGGGTCTTTTACGAGAGCAACGCCACCATGGTAGAGCGGGGGATTTCAGCGACGGCGATCAATGGACTGAAGCAGCGCGGTCATCAGGTCGCGGTGCGGGAGCGGCCCTGGGGCGGCGCCCAGGCGATCGCCATCGACTGGCAGCGCGGCCTGCTCATCGGTGCATCGGACGGCCGCAAGGATGGCTGCGCGATGGGGTATTGAAACATCATTGGTTTATCGTAGGGTGCCCTATGCCCACAGTGTTGCGTTTTGCCGGGCTACGCGTCGTGATTTATCCGAACGATCATCGGCCGGCGCACGTTCACGTTATTGGTAAGGGCTGCGAAGCGGTGTTCAATCTGCACTGTCCTCGTGGACCGCCGAGTTGCGAGAGAACTACGGTTTCAATCTGAGAGACCTAAACCGCATCGAGACAGGTTTGGCTTTAGACCTCGCCGCTATGTGCCGAGAATGGGAGAGATTGCATGGTAACCCGTGATGAGGCTCAGCGGGCCAATGTTAGGGCCGGCCGCTTGCGTGATGCCGGCCCAACAGCGGTCTCGGCCACGTACAACCGCCGCAGCGGCCGCGTTGTCGTGAGATTGACAAGCGGTATCGACGTTGGATTCTCGCCGCACGACACGCAGGGGCTGGAAACCGCGAAGCCGGCGCAGCTTGACCCGATCGAAATCAGTCCGTCCGGACTCGGATTGCACTTCCCGAAAATCGATGCCGACCTCTATCTGCCGGCGCTGTTGGAAGGGGTCTTCGGCTCTAGGCGCTGGATGGCCGCTCGTTTACTACGGGAAGGCCGCAGTCGCACTGCTGCCAAATCTACCGCGAGCCGTAAGAACGGTGGGCTTGGGGGCCGGCCGCGAAAAACTGCGCCCGGGTGACCCGCCTTCCCAATCAGCCCTTCGTCTCGCTCAGGCGGTCAAGCCGCTTCTGCACGTCATCGAGCTGGCGCTTGAGATCGTCGATCTCGCCACCAGCCGGAGCCCCCGGCTTTTCAGTCTCGGCAGCCTGGTCACCCTTCCCGGCCTGGGCCTCGCGCCGCGCGAACGGCGCAAACATGGTAAACGCCCGCTCGAACATTTCCATGTTCCGCCGCACCTGGTCCTCCAGCGGAGCGAACGGACCAGCGCCGAAGGCCTGGCTCATGTGCTGGCGAAACTTCTCCTGCTCGCGGGCGAGCGATTGAATCGAAACTTCGAGATAACGCGGCACCAGCATCTGCATGCTGTCGCCATAAAAACGAATGAGCTGGCGCAGAAACGCGATCGGCAGAAGGTTCTGGCCAGCCTTGTTCTCCTGCTCGAAGATGATCTGCGTGAGGACGGAGCGCGTAATATCCTCGCTCGATTTGGCGTCGTAGACGACGAAATCCTCGCCGTTCTTGACCATGCCGGCGAGGTCCTCCAGCGTCACGTAAGTGCTGGTTCCGGTGTTGTAGAGCCGCCGGTTGGCGTACTTCTTGATGACGATCGGCTCTTCGGGCTTGGCCATGGCTTTAGTGCTCAACGATGGTGGGAACGGTCTGCGCAAGGACGGAACGGGTGATATCCTCGCCCGACCTGGCGTCATAGGCGACGAAATCCTCGCCATGCCTGACCATGCCGGCGAGGTGTTCCGGCGTCATATAAGTGCTGGTCCCGGTGTTGTAGAGCCGCCGATTGGGGTACTTTCTTATCACAATCGGCTCTTCGGGTTTGGGCATGGCCTTCAACGCTCTACGATGATGGGGTGATACAAAGATGTGACGTCGTCGTGTGTACGGGCGTCGATGACAACGAATTTCTTGCCGTTTTTCACCATCGCTATGAGATCGCCGCGGGTCAGATAGGTGCTCGTCGCAGGACGATAGAGGCGTTGCCCTGCATATCTTTTAACAAGCGCTGGCTGTCCGGGTTGGTCCATGGCGTGGGTTTGATCCGGTGATGTCTCGGTAGAGTTTTTTTGCATCCACGTCAAAAATATGACGTTTCATGACAATGGGCTACTACTTTTGTGGGCAGCCGCCACATATCTCCCGACGGCAACCTCCCATCTTCCCGTCTGATCGCAGGCGCCGGCCTGGCGGCATGATGGTTGCTGGGCCAATTGACAGCGCGAGGAGACGGCGGCATTGACCATGGCAAACTCTGCCGATCGACCTCGGATCCCCGGCGGTTAGGCACCTATCGCGCTCGGAAAACCCACATCGGCCAGCCAGCTGCTGCCTCTCACGAGCGCCAGAAAATCAATCGAACAGGAGACTTGTGATGAAAGATGACATCGTCATCGTTGGGGCGGCCCGCACGGCGGTCGGGGCGTTCAATGGCGCGTTCGCCAACTTGCCGGCCCATGAGCTCGGCAAGGTCGCCATCAAGGCCGCCCTCGAACGTGCCGGTATCGACACGCCCCGGGTATCCGAAGTGATCATGGGCCAGATTCTCACGGCCGGCGAGGGTCAGAACCCGGCCCGGCAGGCGTCGATCGCGGCCGGCATCCCGGTCGAGAGCCCGGCCTGGGCCGTCAACCAGCTGTGCGGCTCGGGCCTGCGCGCGGTCGCCCTCGGCTACCAGGCCCTCCTCAACGGGGATTCCGACATCGTGGTGGCGGGCGGCCAGGAATCGATGAGCATGGCGCCGCACTGCGCCCATCTGCGTGGCGGCGTCAAGATGGGTAATTTCGAAATGGTCGATACTATGATCAAGGACGGCCTGTGGGACGCCTTCAACGGCTACCACATGGGCAACACCGCCGAAAACGTCGCCCGGCAGTGGCAGATCACCCGTCAGCAGCAGGATGAGTTCGCGGTGGGCTCGCAGAACAAGGCGGAAGCGGCCCAGAAGGCCGGCCGGTTCAAGGACGAGATCGTTCCCGTCACCATCAAGGCGCGTAAGGGCGACATTGTGGTCGACGCCGACGAATTTCCCAAGCACGGCACCACGCTCGACGGCATCAGCAAGCTGCGCCCCGCCTTCGCCAAGGACGGCACGGTCACGGCCGCCAATGCGTCGGGCATCAACGACGGCGCCGCTGCGGTGGTGCTGATGAAGGCGAGCGAGGCCGCCAAGGAGAACCGCAAGGTGCTGGCCCGCATCGTGTCCTGGGCCCACGCGGGCGTCGATCCCGCCATCATGGGCACGGGGCCGATCCCGGCGTCTCGCGCGGCCCTCAAGAAGGCGGGCTGGTCGATCGGCGACCTCGATCTCATCGAGGCGAACGAGGCGTTTGCCGCCCAGGCCTGCGCCGTCAACAAGGACCTCGGCTGGGACACCGGCAAGGTCAACGTCAATGGCGGCGCGATCGCACTCGGGCATCCGATCGGTGCGTCCGGCGCCCGCGTGCTGGTCACGCTGTTGCACGAAATGGAGAAGCGCAACGCCAAGAAAGGCCTCGCCACTCTGTGCATCGGCGGCGGCATGGGGATTGCGATGTGCGTGGAGCGCTGAAGACGGGCGCCCGTAGCCCGGATGGAGCGAAGCGTAATCCGGGAAGGACCGTAGGGCGCAATAAGCGTAGCGCATTGCGCCCTTCCCGCGCGAAGGGCGGGCGACGCCTCGGCGCGGCCGCTTTTGAGGTGAAGAGGCGCAATGCGCTGCGCTTATTGCGCCCTTCTACGGAGCGCGATTGATCTGCGTCCCTTTTCCTGCGACGCTCTCCCAAAATGCCGTGGAGGAGGGCGTCATGAACCGCACGCTGCGGATGTCGCGAGTGGCCCTGTGTGCGGCTGCGGTGCTGTGGTCCACTGCGGCGCCGGCCCAGGATGCGGCCGCCATCTTCAAAGACAAGACGGTCGACATCTATACCGGCTATACGGTCGGAGGGGGCTACGACCTCTACACGCGGCTCTTAGCCCGCCACATCGGCAAACAACTGCCCGGCAATCCGACCGTGGTGCCGAAGAACATGGAAGGCGCGGCCAGTATCCGTTTCGCCAACTGGCTCTACAACGTCGCCCCAAAGGACGGCACGGCGTTCGGCACCATCGGCCGCGGCACCGCGATCGATCCTCTGCTGGGACAGCCGGGCGCCCAGTTCGACGGCACGAAATTCAACTGGATCGGCAGCGCCAATGACGAGGTGAGCGTGTGCGTTGCCTGGCACACCGTCGGCATGACGACCTTCGACGATCTCTTGCATCGGGAGCTGCTGATCGGCGGCACCGGGCCGGGCGATGACACCATCCAGTTTCCCAAGGTGCTGGCGGGCGTGCTCGGCGCCAGGCTGAAGATCATCGCCGGCTATCCGGGCGGCAACGACGCCGTGCTGGCGATGGAACGCGGCGAATTGCAGGGCCGCTGCGGCTGGTCCTATTCGAGCGTGAAGGCTGCTCACCCGGACTGGCTGGCGCAGAAGAAGATCGCGGTCCTGGTGCAGTTCGCGCTCGCCAAGCATCCCGAGCTGCCCGACGTGCCGCTGGTGACTGACCTCGCCCAGACTGATGACCAGCGCAAGCTCTTAAAGTTCGTGTTCGCCCGTCAGGTGATGGGCCGGCCCTACCTGGCGCCGCCCGGCGTGCCGCCCGCGACCGTCGCGGCGCTGCGCCGGGCCTTCACGGCGACGATGGCCGACAAGGAATTTCTCGCCGATGCGGAGCGCTCGAAGCTGGAGATCACGCCGGTATCGGGCGAGCGCATCCAGGCACTGGTGGCGGACCTCTACCGGACGCCGCCGGAATTGACGAAGCGGCTGGCGGACATGTTGAGGTGAGCCGTAGGGCGCAATAAGCGCAGCGGCATTGCGCCGCTCCAACTTTGGCAGCGTCACGCGCTTTCGCACCGGAAGGGCGCAATGCGCTACGCTTATTGCGCCCTTCTGTCAGTTGATCCGCTGACCCGTGATCTGCAAGGGCCCCGGATTGAGCACCAGGCGCATCGTCGGACCGGCCCCGCCGCGCAAGAACGCAAGGCGAGTGTGATCGCCGCCATCTATGAAGAACTCATTGCTCGACATAGGGACGACCGTGGTGGGGGCACCCTTCTCAAAGTCGAGGACCGGCAGCGCGCCGCTGGCCTCGATCTGGAGCTTGCCATCCTTGACGGCGACTTGAAGATCGGCCCCTTGCAGTTGGATCGGGGCGCGGACGATCGTCAGCTCGATCGGCTCGTCCTGCCCCTTGCGCGCGATCCTTAGTCGGATCTTAGTGTTGACGGGCCCGCGCATCTTCTCGAGCGCTTGGTTGAGGGTAATGCCACGGGTCGCCTCGTCGTCGACGTGCGTGATGATGTCATTGGCCATGACGCCAGCCTTTGCGGCAGGCGCATCCCGGATCGAAGGCAGCACTTTCAGGAGACCATCCTGCATCGCGATCTGGATGCCGAGGCCGCCGAACGGCTCTTGCTTGTCACGTGAGCTGAACGATGAGAACCTGTAGGTTCCCTCAAAAGCCGCGAGCGTGGCCGGATCGAGGGTCACCGGTGATGGCAGGCCCTCGTCGCCAGCGCGCAAGGCCCCGTAGGTCAGATTGCGAAAGGGAGCCCGAAACTGGACGGTCTTGTCGGGCGCAACGTGCATGAGCTGTATTGCGATCAGCTGCTCCGAGGGATCAACCCAGAAATAGGTGCCCCAGGCCCCGCCCCAGGTGAAGCTGCCGACCGATCCGGGCACCCCGCTCCATGCGGCATCGCTGCGGATCCCAAAACCGAGCCCAAAGGTCGAGCCGCCCAGCGGCCCTATGGCGGTGGCGGCGCCACCGGCGAAGCGGATCCCCGGCGGCAGCGCATTCGTAGTCATCCGGCGGACGGTCGCGGGCGAGAGGATACGTACCCCGTCAAGCTCGCCGCCGTTGAGCACCATCTGGCAGAACCGCAGATAGTCGGCGGCCGTCGACACCAGTCCACCGCCGCCCGAGAACAGCGTGGTCGGCTTGGTGACGTCCCGATCAAAAAGAATTTCTGCGCCAACCGGCGGGTCGACCAGGCGGGCGAGCTTCTCCGGCGGCACCCAGAAGCCGGTGTCGGCCATGCCGAGCGGTTTGAACAGGCGGTTGTCGAGAAACTGATCGAGCGGCTGGCCTGAGGCGACCTCGATGACCCGTCCCAGCACGTCGACGCTGGGGCTATATTCCCAGACTTCGCCCGGCTGATGGGCGAGCGGGACCCGCGCCAAGCGGGACACGAAGTCCTTCAATGAGCTGTCGCGTGCGAGAGCTCTGACGCCGCTCTCGCCGTAGAGCTTGTGCACGGCCGTATTGCCTTCGCGGTAGACGAGCCCGGATGTGTGGCGCAGCAGGTCCTCGACGGTCATCGGGCGCTTCTGCGGCTCAAGCGCCAACCTGCTCTGTCCGCTCGCCGGATCGGTCGTCTCGACACCGACCATCATGTCCTTGAGTTCGGGAAGATACTGGTGGACCGGGGCGGCGAGATCGAGCTTTCCGTCCTCGACCAGCATCATGGCGGCCACGCTGGTGACCGGCTTGGTCATTGAGGCGATCCAGAAGATTGCATCCGCCTGCAGCGGGATGGTCTTTGCGCGGTCGCGAAAACCGACGGTTCGCAGATACGCGACCCTGCCGTTCCGCGCAATCGCCGCAACGGCGCCCGAGAAGGCGCCGGCATCGACCTGCGTCTGCTGCCAGGCAGCGATCCGCGCCAGCCGCGGTGACGAGAAGCCGAGCGCTTCCGGATCGCTCACCGGCGCGGGGTCGTGCGCACGGGCGGCGGTGGCCAGGCAGAGCGTCAACAGAATGACGAGAGGGCGATACAGGCGGTTCATCGGGCGTCCCTTTCCGGCTTGGGCGAGAGCGAAGGGCGACGTAATAGGTCGACGTCATCCGGCCGTTCGAAAGGCCGTCATGAGTCCCCAGATGTGCTACAATGCGTAGCCTTGGCGGTCCGGAAGGTCAATCCGGAAAACGGCGAGACGAGCGACCGAGGACATGAGAAGATAAACTGGCAAACGCCGTCATAGGAGAGCGAGTATGAAATGCGCAGGCGTTATCATTGGGTTGGCTTTTGCTCTCGGGACCCACGTCGAGGCAGCGGAAATCAAGGTCATCTCCACCGGCGGAGCGAGGGCAGTGATGACGAGCCTCGTCCCTGAATTCGAACGCAAGTCGGGGCACAAGATTGGCATCGACTTCGGGACGCCCGGAAGCATGCGGGACAGGCTGCTTCAGGGAGAAGCCGCTGATGTTGTGGTCGCGATTGCCGCAATCCTGCCTGATCTCGAAAAGGCCGGCAAGATCGCAGCCGGCACGCGCATGGAGTTTGCGGCCAGTTACGTTGGCGTCGTGGTGCGCGCGGGTGCGCCGAAGCTCGACGTGAGTACGCCTGACGGCCTGAAGCGAGCGATTCTCGCGGCCAAGACGGTCGCGCTGTCCGATCCAAAAGCAGGCACCCAGCTTGGAGCCACATTTATCGGCGCCGCCGATCGCCTTGGCTTCGGTGCAGATCTTCGATCGCGCACGAAACTCATTCTTGGCCCCGGATCGGACGTGGCGGAAGCCGTGGCGAGAGGGGAGGCCGACCTCGGTGTCACCCTGATAAGTGAAATATTGCCGGTGACCGGCGCTGCGCTGGGCGGTGAATTGCCGTCAGACATCATGCCACCCACTGTCATCCATGCCTTTTTAGTCTCGGGGGCAAAGGATGCCGAGACAGCGAAGGTCTTCCTCGATTTTCTCCGCTCTCCCGACGCCAGCAGAATAATCGATGCCAAGGGAATGAAGCCCGGCCCGCGATAGTGGTATGAGCATGCGAGGAAACCGGCCGCGCTCGCTGACGCTGGGGAAACAGTTGCCGTAAATGGGCGGCGAGCTCGTACCCGCCGCCTGCTGTCGCAGGGCTGGATTACAGCCTCCACTCAGTCACGATCGCCATCGTGATCGTAAACATGGTGATAGCGATGTTGAGGCGGCACGCGTCCGATGCATGCCGGCACCGGATTTGGCGCCGACGAGGTCTCGTCCGGCGACGGCGCCGGCACGCCCGCGGCCAGACCCGCCTGCAACAGTCGCGTCACGATGTCCTGGGTATCGTCGCAGATCATGAAGCGGCGCCTCACCAACCGATCGACCGCCTCGACAACCTTGTGGCGATACTGCGTGTACGAATGATACCGCTCTTCGACCGAAGGGCGCGGATCGCCCGCCGCTATGCGCGCGGCTTTCGTTGCCTTGAACGGGATGTACTGGCCTGAAGCCTCGCATCCGTCATTTGCCCAGACGCCCGATCGCAGCCCCCAACCCGTGTAGGTCGCGAGCGGCACCGTCAGTTCCGGCAGCCGGATGCCGGCAATGTCGTTGCCGTCGCTGTCGGTCTTCGGCACGTAGCTCGGATAGATCGGGCCGTTCGCCGGATTGTCCTCATAGGGCGGAGTGATGACCGGCGGGTTTATAGTCGGAATGAAGGTCTTGTAGAAATCCGGCCCATAGTTGAACCGATAACGGGTCGTTTTCAAACCCGTGTAGGTGACGCCGGGGATGCTCGGGAACCCCGCGCGAGACTGCGGCAATGGCGGCACCAGCGTGCCGTCCCTGAGCTTGGGAATCTGGGAATCCGGCGGGCTGATGCCGCGCGTTGACCACTCGTCGAGATCGATCCACAGCGCCCGTTGGACCGGGGCTGAGTCGAGCGGGTTGAGGAACTGCTGGCACAACCCCTTCGACGTCGGATCGCCGGCGCCGCCATGCTGCTTGCTCGACAGCAGATAGAGTCGCGTGAGCGGATGATCCGGCAGGTCATATCGTCCCGTCGGGTCCGTGCTCATCAGCGAGCCGGCCTTCACCCAGTACTCGTTGGCCGAATAGAACTCCACCGCCAGCGGACAGGTATGGGTCTGCTCGCATCTCCTGTAGCGCCAATCGCTGGAGTTGGAGATCGGATCGAAGGTCGGCACGTTCGCAAACGGGTACAGGCCCTCGAGATAGAGCTCTTCCTGACGATTGCGTTCGGTGCGCTTGGTCTGTGACCATCGGTAGTTCATGTTGAGGCCGTCGCCGGCCCCAATCCATTGCATCATTCCGTCGAAGACCTTCCGGTGGTGCTCGTCCTCATTGAAGCCCAGGTGGGTGAAGTCGTTGAGCGTCCGCGCCGGCTGCGACGACGTTTCGGTGTAGATGCGTTCGACGTCGCCGGCGAGCGGGTTCGGCGTTCCGGAATCGTCCTGTGCCGCGTAACGCAGGAACGAATTGAAGTCGCGGATCGCCGCAAGCCCCAGCCCGTTCACCGTCGGGTTCTTTGCGATGTAGGAGAATTCGTAGATGTCGTTGGCGACGAAATTCCCCGTCGTCAATTTGATCGCAGTGTTGGTTGCGTCGGTGTACGCCCAGCCGCCGGTCGGGAGGACTTGCGGCGCGTCATCGAGATGGACGCGATGAGTCAATACGGCGTTCGGCGCACCCTGGCTCGCGGAAGCAGCAGGATAAGCCAACGTGAACGTGGCCCCACCGGTGACGATGTATTCATAGCCCGGACCGGTGAGGGTTGAGTTTCCAGGACCGAATGCGACCGGCAACGATGCCGTCGCTGCCAAACCCGACAACGGGCCGAGATTGTTTTCCCAACCGCTCCACGCTGTGGTGTAGCCGCGCGACCAAAGGAAAGAATCGGCAAGGACTGCGGGATCGGTGAGCGCGGCCGGATCGCTGGTGCCGCTCGGCGTATTGTTCAGCGTTTGGTAGGTCTTGTTTCCGCGATTGGGCGGCTCATACATCATCTTGTGATTGCCGTGGGTGAGGTCCAGCGGCTTCAGGATGTAGAAATTGTGCAGATAGACAACATTGCCATTGGCGTTTCTCGGCGCCAGCTGGATATCGGTGATCACCGCATTTTGCGGGTTTGACGGATTAACCTCGCCCGTGGCGACCCCGGTGATGAACTCATATTGACCCACAACGGGAAACGAGTAACCGTCGAAAGCTGTGCCTCGGTTCAAAATGGTGATTTGGGTGATGCGTGCCTGCGCAACGGATGCTGACAGCAGGCCGCTCACCAGAAGGCTGGCGCCGCAGAGTCGCAACAATTTGCGCTTGGTTCGTTCTGAGGCGCGCGCAAGCGGCGTGCCTCGTGCAGTATCGATCACGATTCAGTTCCTCCCTTGATGTTGTTGAGACCCGTCGGTTGCCAGCGTTGCGGTGCTGGCACCGACGTGAACGACTAATTCAACGCTTTTTTCCAGATGGGCCCCCAGTACAATTCTGAAGCTTAACAGGCAGGCGGTGCTGCGAGAAGCCCATGCGGCTCAAAGGAAGCCTTGCTTCCACCCGTGGGGCACGACGTTCTGAGTTGACAGATCCTGGCCCAAGGCCGGGCAGGCGGATATGTTGAAGAGAGATCGAGGCTCGCCACAGGCTCAACGCGCAGAACGTGCCGGCGAACAAGACCCTTATGGGATCGGTGTCAGTCCCAACGCCTTCGCCGGGTTCTCCTTGAACAGAAGGTCGAGCTCGCTGTCGGTGAAGCCGTGCGCCCGCATCGCCGCCGCAAAGGCGCCGACGCCGTCCAGCCCGCCGTACTCTTTGGGGGCGCTGACCTTGGTCCAGAATTCCGAAAGGAAGCAGAATTGCGGTCCTACCTTGCGGATCGCGTCCATGCGGCCGCCCTCGATCGTATTTCTGAAATCGAACTCGATGAACGCCCCGAGCTTGGCGGCTTCCTGCATCTGCTCCACGGTCATCTTTCCGGCGAGGTCGAACGCATGGGTGGCGATCATGTGCTGCACGCCCTGACGTTTCGCTTCGCGGAAGACCATCAAGGCCTCCTCGGGCGCAATGTGGCCCGAGGCCAGCACCAGTCCGTGCTTGGCGATGATCGAAATGACTTGCTTCACCTCGGGCAGCAGCTCGCTGTTGCGCGACACGGCCACGAACGGCCGGTTTGGATTCTTCGACTCGCGCACCTCCTTTTCCCCATCGCCGGCCGGCATCCAGACGATGCGTCCCGGTTCTCCCTTGATTTGCGTCGCCATGAACTCCACGCCGGCCGGATTGATGCCGCCATTCGGCAGGTTCATGACAAAACCGCCGTACAACGCAAAGCTGGGCATCTCTTGGCGAAGATGGTAGGCGAGCGGCGCCGTCGGCTCATTGTGGTCTTTGATCACGAGTCCGCGCATCCCGCGCGAGCGCGCCACCCGCACATCCGCGATCCCGGCCTGCCCATTGAGCGCACCGGGAGTCCAAGGATCCATGTGAAAGTGCAGGTCAAGCGCGCCCTTGAGCAGGCGAGCGCCATCAGTTTCCCGACTTGACTGCGCGGCTCCGACCGTGAGGTTCGCCAATAGCCCTATGGCGGTCACGACCGCCATGAGCGATACGCAGAAGATGTGACGGTGCCATGTGCCGGCCATCGCAAAGCCTCCCTTAATCGCTGCGTACGAAGAGCCTGTGAAACATTTACAACCTCATCCTGAGGAGCGCCGCATCTTTGCGGGGCGTCTCGAAGGATGGCAGCGAGCAACCGAAATCGGCTGTTGCCGATTTCGGCGATCTTCGTGCCGAAGTCGGGCAGGCCCGACTTCGGGTGCCGTGCGTCCATCCTTCGAGACGGCCGCCCGAGAGGGCGGCCTCCTCAGGATGAGGTCCGGATTATTTCACACGCTCGAACCGCACCCGCCGCACGCTTTCGCTTTATTCCGCGACCGCCTCGGAGGCCGGCTTGTCTTTGTCGAAAATCCTCATCTCGATATAGCGCGCCGGCTTGTCGGTGAGATTTTGCTGGCGGTGGATGGTGCCGCGCGGCACGTAGTTGCTGTCGCCGGCCTTGAGCACCTGCGGCGGTTGTCCCTTGATGGTGAACGTGACTTCGCCCTCCTGCACCGCCGTCCATTGCTCGCCGGGATGACGGTGGAACTCGTTGCCGGCGCCCGGCGGCATGGTCACGGATTGCAGCCCCACCTCGCGTGTCGGGTCCTTCTCGAGCGGCATCGTGAAATAGCGCTTGTTCTGGAACGCCGGTCGCGGCGTCTGCGACCACGCTGCCGTGGCAACCATCCCGGTTGCGACGAGCAGCGCTGGGATCATCAATTTATTCATGAAGTCCTCCCCTTGGGCTCGGTGTGAGCCGAATTCGCGTTTTCTTTTTCTTAATCTCTACAGCGGATTTCGATCCATTGCGATCACTTGTGGGGTGGGCAAAGGCGGATCGCGCCGAGCAGGGTTATTGGCACGGACCGTCATGCGCCTTTGCCCACGCTGTCCGACCTCGCCGCTCGACCGCGTGGGCAAAGTCGCACGAGGTCTGGCGCCATGTCGTCAGCTGCGACAGGCGACTTTGCCCACCCTACGACGCTACCATACGACCGCACGCGCTCTAATTGCCCACCGCGAGCGAACCGGCTCCGCCGAGCAGGCGCACGCCCTCGTCGAGCTTGTCCGCGTAGGCGTCGAGCGCTGCGCCGGTCAGCGCCGCATAACGGTCGACGTCGGCCCAGCGCTCCTCCTCGATCGCTTCGCGCACGCCGGGCAGCGTCTTCGGATCGTAGCCCGTGTATCGGCCGGGCGCGTAGATCAGATGCTTGTACCAGTCTCGCCCGGGCAGGCCGACATCAACGATCAGGCTCTGCTCAGTTTGTCGCGCGAGTTCGATCAGCTTCGCCTTAGTTGCACTCGATTGGCCGGCGCCCTTGGCGGCGAGCACCGTGTCATAGGCCTTGGCGCTGCGCCTGAGATGATCGAGCGCATTCTCAAGCGGAGCCATGTTGAAGTGCGGTACCCTCTTGAGCGCCGTCGGCGGTCCGCTGCTCAGTTTCGCCTGGGTTTCGGCCGCTTCGCGCTTGGTGTCGGCGAGTTTTTTCACCTGCTCCACATAGCGCGAGACCGTCTGGGCGAAATCGTCGTAACGCGCGAGCGGAACCTCGGTGTCGGCCATGCGCAGAACGATACGCCCCACGGTCTTCGCGAGCACCGGCGCGTAAACAAACCCGGGATCGCCGAAGCGGCTGTAATACTCATATGTGTCATAGGCGGAATGATAGACGCCGCCCACCTGGCCTTCGCCGCCGAAGCCCACATTGAGTGCCGCAATGCCCAGATGCTGCAGGAAGGTCGAATAGTCCGAACCTGACCCCAATGCGCCGATCGGCAGATCCTTGCCCGGATCGGCGGCGATCTTGGCAATGTCCCGGGCGTCCTCGTTTGCGCCCGGAGCGGTCCCTGCGACCTGCATCCTCGCCCGCCCACGCGCCGCCAACGAAACGCCGGTCTCCGGATCGGCCACGTCGGCCGCGACGCGATTGACGAGGTGCTGCAACGAGTGGCTGCCCGCAGCGAAGAGAAAGCCCCGCGAGTAACCGTCCGTATTAACATAGACGAGCGCCTTCTCTTTGAGTTCCGCCGCATGGGTCTCAGCCCATTCGGTGGAGCCGAGCAGCATGGGCTCTTCCGCATCCCAGCTCAGATAGACGAGCGTGCGCTTCGGCCGCCAACCGGTTTTTGCAAGCGCGCCGATGGCCTTCGCCTCGCCCATCATGGCAATATGTCCGCTCATCGGATCGGCGGCGCCGAAAACCCATCCGTCGTGGTGATTGCCGCGCATGATCCATTGGTCCGGATAGGCGCTTCCCTTCATCACTGCGACCACGTTGTAGATGGTTTTGAGCGGCCAGTCGGACTTCACCGCCATATGGACGAGGGCGCCGTCGTCGCCGCCGACATGATAGGTAATGGGGAGCGAGCCGCGCCAGTTGGGCGGCGCGACGCGGCCGCCAAGCGCCGCGAGGAAGTGCTCCGCATCGCCGTAGGAAATCGGCAGCACGGGAATTTTCAGAATCACCGGCGACTCCGCAATGGCGAGCCGCTTGGCGTCCGCCGTCGCGCCGATGCCCGGCGTCAGCGGGTCGCCTGGGTATTGCGTCATATCTGCGACGGAGCCGCGCTGCACGCCGTTCGCCGGGCGCGCCGGCCCCTTCGGATACACGTCTTCGGTGGCATAGCCGTCGTCGCGCGGGTCAGAAAAGATGATGCAGCCGACGGCGCCGTGCTCCTGTGCGAGCTTCGGCTTCAAGCCGCGCCAGCCCGCGCCGTAGCGGGCGATCACGATCTTGCCCTTGACCGAAACGCCCATGCGTTCGAGCTGGAGGTAATCCTCCCGCATGCCGTAATTGACATAGACGAGCGGCGCGGTGACATCGCCGTCGCCTTGATACGCCACATAGGCGGGCAATGCGTTCGTCGTGCGTGCGGACGACTCATCGCCCGGAACCGGAGGCTCCGTCAGCGTCGCCTTGAACGGATTGGCGCCGAGGAGCTCCAACGTCTCGCTGGTCGGCGTGGGGTAAAGCACCTCGAATGTTTCGATATGGGCATCCCAGCCCCACTCCCGGAATTGGGCGAGCACCATTTCGGCATTCGCCTTGTTGTGCGGCGAGCCAACATGATTGGGCTCAGCCGCCATGATCTTCATCCAGCCGGCCATTTCGGCGGCATTCAACGATGCGTCGAACTGCCGTTCAACCTCCGCCGGCGACGGCGGTGCGGTCTGTGCTTGCATCGGGCCTGCACCGAAGGCGGCGGCAAGCATAACGGAACCGGTAATGGCGTGGCGCATGAGACCTCTCCCCCGACTTGCGATCGGCACGCCTCCCAGCTGCGATCGGATGAGGTCTATTTTAGAGCGGATTGCAATCAATCGGAATCACAAATGTAGGGTAGGCAAAGGCGCGTCCATCGGAATCGGCTGTTGCCGATTTCGACACGTTTTTTGAGTGCCGAAGTCGGGCAGGCCCGACTTCGGTGCGCGGTGCCCACCTTCGAACGGTCAACGGGGGCGCGCTTCGCCTTGGGCCAGGTCCGTTGACGGGCGTCGTTTGCTATGATAGGTAACCAATCAGGTACATATCATGCATCGCGCCAAAGCTTCCGACGACGTCTTTCGTGCCATCGCCGATCCCACCCGGCGGGCGATTCTCGACCGCCTGCGCGCAGGTCCGGCGAACGCCGGAGCGCTTGCCGCCGACTTTCGATCGAGCAGGCCGGCGATTTCAAAACACCTGCGGGTTTTGCGCGATGCGCGTCTTGTGGCCGATCGGCGGGTGGGGCGAGAACGGGTGTACAGCGTCAAGGCGCTGCCGCTGCAGAGCGTGGCGGGATGGCTCGAAGGATACAGGTCGTTCTGGCAATCGAGCCTCACCCAATTGAAGCGTAACCTGGAGGAAAAATGACCGAGATCGAGAGAGGCGCCGCAAAGGCGCTCGCGAACCTCGCCGAAGGAGAGATTCTGGCCACGGTCGAGATCGCCGCACCTCCGGAGCGCGTATTCAGAGCGCTCGCTTCGAATGAGATTGTCGACTGGTGGGTTCGACCGGGCGTTTTCGACACGCGGGAATGGACCGGGGACGTCCGCAAAGGCGGCCGCTGGCGTGCGTCCGGCGTTGCCAGAGGCCAGCCATATGTTCTGGAGGGCGAATTCCTGGAAGTGCAGCCGCCGACAAAGCTCGTTCATACGTGGCAGCGCGTCGGTATGCCAGGAGCGCCAACGACCGTTACCTATCATTTACAGCCGATCGACGGCGGAACCCGACTCACGCTGCGTCACAGCGGATTCGTGCCGCCGGACGGCTGCGGCAGCGTGTGCGACGGATGGCAATCGAGCTTCGAGCAGCTGACGAGGAATCTATCCGCAGCCGCGACAACATCCGGTCTGCCGGGCAACATTGGCGGCGCCGGCGTCACGCCGCAAGCGCGGGCGGTGGCCTATTTCGAGGCCCTTCAGAGGAAAGATCGTGCGGCTATTCGCGCGATGCTCACGGACGATGGCAGTTTCATCGGGCCGCTGCAATCATTCACGGACGCCGATGCGTTCATGAACGAAGCGGATGTATTCATGCGGCTGACAAAACAGGTGGACATCAAGAAGGTGCTCGCGGACGGCGCCGATGTGTGCATCTTCTGGGACTACACCACCATCGTTCCCTCGATCCCCGCCATTCCGGTCGCCGCGTGGCTCACGATCGAGGCCGACAAGATCAAGTATTTCCATCTTCATTTCAACCCGGCCGCGATCGTGGCCGCGAAGGAACGTGGAGAGGTTGCCAAGGCGCTGGCGGGCGCAAAGCACGAATAGACGCCGCGCCCCAGGCGGCGAAAGAGGATCGCGGGATTGACCAGGCTTGACCCGGCAATCCATCCCCGTGCGAAAAAGATGAACCCGCCGGTCAAGCCTGCGGGTCACGGGCGAAAGGTAGATCAACTTCATCGGGACATGCTCTAAGCGCCCGCGCCGCAGCGCACCAATCAAGCCGCCGGAGGCTCGTTGGCGCGACAGCTTTTGACCCGTTGCTGACTCTCCAGACCTCAAATTGATGCGTTGCGGGAGACGCACTGCGTTTGCAGTCCGCTGATGTCGTGGCGTGATGGATTCGTCGAACGCGATTTACGGAACGTGCCACGATGATGACTCAAATCACTCCGGCTTGATGCCGGCTGCCAGGATCACGTCGCCCCACCTCTCCGTTTCTTCGACAATGAACTTGCCGAAGTCAGCGGGGGAGCTTGCAAATGCAACGTAGCCTACGTCAGCGATGCGCGCCTTGATCGTGGGGTCGAGGAGAGCGGTGCTGATTTCCCGGTTAAGCTTGTCGATGATTTCCGCAGGCGTGTCCTTCGGCACACCGATGCCTCCCCAAAACGCGGCTTCGTACCCCGGCACAAAATCGCTCAGAGGAGGGACACTCGGAAGCGTGCCCGAACGCTGCGCCGTGGTCACTGCGAGCGCACGCAGCTTGCCAGTCTTGATCGGTTCGATCAGTGGAGGAATGAGATCGAACATCACTTGCGCATTTCCGCCCAGGAGAGCGGCAAGTGCGGGCGGCGATCCGCGATATGGCACGTGACGCATGTCGACGCCTGTCATCACTTTGAACAACTCGCCGACCACGTGGGTCGTGCCTCCATTGCCCGCCGAGGCCATGTTGAGCCTGCCGGGATTTGCTTTGGCGTACGCAATGAACTCAGGAACGGTCTCGGCCGGAACTGATGAGTTTACCACCATGACAAGCGGCCCTCGGGTTGCGCGTACGACCGGCGCAATGTCGCGGATGAAATTGTAATTGAGCTTGTCATAGAGCGTCGCATTGACTGCGTTGCTCCCGGTGACCATCAGGAGCGTGTACCCATTGGGGGCTGCACTCACGACCGCCTCGGTGGCGATATTGCTGCCCGCGCCCGGCCGGTTCTCAATAACGAAGGGCTGGCGAAGTCGCTCGGACAACCATTGTCCGAATAATCGTGCGAGAATGTCGGCTGCACTGCCCACTGGAAATCCGACAATGATGCGCACCGACCTCATCGGATAGGTTTGCGCCGTCGCAATGCGCGGCGAGACAGGCACCGCAAGAGCGCCCGCGGCCAGATGCAGGAATTTGCGGCGGGGAAACTTCATGGCGTACCTCCAGGTGACGCCAAAGCTATTCGAATTTTCGTGCTTCCAACAGTGCCCCGATGGCCGCTCGTGGCCCATCGCGTCATTTGCCGCAACGCAGCAAAATGCATCCTCGGGGGGCGTGGCGCCTCGCGTGGCATCGGCAAGCAGATGCAATGCCAACCTCGCCTTTCCGTCGCCCCTACTCCGCCGCCTCGGTCGTCGGCGTCCCACCTTGCGGAAAAAACTTCTCCATGCGCGGCGTGACGCCGTTCTTGCGCATCTCCTCGAGCCACAGCGGATGGATGCGCGGATCCTGGTCCTCGTATTCGATCTGGTCGCCGCCTTCCTTGATGTCGACCGACACCGCACCCTTCTCGCCGGGTTTGACGCCGAGCAGGGAGCGGCGCTGCCCCATGGTGAGCGGATAGCGCAGCCCGCCGACCCCGGTGGCGAGATAGCGCGCCGGGAACGTCGAGGTGTTGAAGTGCTGATGGAACTGCTTGTCGGCCGGCGGAAACACCACGCCGTGCTTCCAGTCGAGCCGCCGGAAATCCTTGCCGTCCTCGTACCACAAGAGCGAGTAGCCGTGGCCGGTGACGCACATCACGTGGAAGCCCGGGCCGTGGCGGTGGCCCTTCTTGTAGGTGCCGACAGGCATTTCCGAGATGTGGGCATGCATGGTGCCGTCGGCGAGCACGAACATGATGTTGGTGCCGCCGGCGCCGCGGTCGCCCCAGGATTTCAGTTCGATGGCGGCGAGATCGGGGACGAAATTGGTCTCCCACATGTGATTGCCGGGGCGCACCGTGATGAGATCGCCCTCGCCGGCAAAATACTCATTCTTGCCGGTTCGGGCGGTGAACTCGTAGTCGGTCTCGAACACGAAGCGCGCATCATGGAACGTGTTCATGACCAGCGGCAGATCGGTGGTCGAGACGATGAGCGCGCGGTTAAGGCCGGAACCGTTGAAGTGGCGATGCCGGGCATTCAGCGGGATCGCGAACAGGCTGCGCGGCCCCCATTCGAAGCTCCTTTTTCGGCCGTCCGCAAACTCGACCTGGGTCGAGCCCGCCCCCTCCAGCACGTAGACGACATCCTCGTAGAGATGACGCTGCGGCGCCGTCGCACCGCCGGGCGGGATATCGAACACGAACATGTTGGCGAAGTCGCCGCGGCCCTTGAGGTGAACCGCAGCCGCTTTCACCCCGTAGCGCGGCCACATGGCGGTCTCGACCGCGAACAGGTCGACCGCATAGTCCTCGAACACGCAGAGCCCTTCTGCGTCGACCCAATCGAGGTAGGCATCGACGCCGTAGCGCGGCTTCTGATCGCTCATGGTTTTCCTTCCCTTGGACGTCATTGCCGGGCTTGACCCGGCAATCCATCGGCTTGCCCTAAGCATGGTTTGTCCCGATGGATCGACGGGTCAAGCCCGGCGATGACAATTCGTTACGAAAACAATAACGATTTGATCACCACCGGAACCACCCCAGGCGGCGAAATCAATTGGCCCACGTCGACGAAATCAAGCTCGGCCAGCTCCACCCCGTCGATCGAGACGAGATCGCCCGCGAAGCCGAGTTCTTCGGTGAGGATTCGCCCGATGGTCCTGCCGATGTCGCCGTCGACCATCAGCAGCAATGGCTCCTTGCGGCGTCCGTCCGCGGCGACCGCCGCCATGATGGCCGCCCCGGTCGCTGCGATGCGCGGGTAATCGGGATCGCCATGCCACGAAAACGCGACCGCAAGGCGGGCATCCGGCGCAAGATCGAGCCGTGCGAGGCCCGCCGTGATGGCCGCCGTAATGGCTGCGCCGTCGATGGCGCCGCCGAGGTTAAGACCGACCGGAACCACCGGGACGTTGCGGACCGGCAGCACTTCAGGCCGCGGCAGGTGGATGGTCTTGCCGCTGACCTGGACGGTGAACTGCGACGCCCCGATCACAGTGGCGCGGATGCGCTGGCCGGGATCGATCAGCGTGAGCGTGGAGCGCCGGCGAAGCTCCCCGCGCAGCTCCTCGGCCAGCAGTCTGGCAATGTCGCCGTAGTCGCAGTTCTCATATGCGAAAATGTATTCCGACACGCCGCCCGAAAAAGTGATCGCTTCCGGCGCTGCGGTGCGCGGCAGAGGAGCGGTGAGGCGGAGCGCCTCGCCGAGGGCATCGGGCGGCGCGCCGACGATGTAGTCGGCCGCAATCACCGCCAGCCGGCGCGCGATGGCGTGACGCGCATCAGGGTTCGCGAGCGTCGCAGCGTCGGTCCCGATGCCAAGCGCATCGGCGACGAGACGGGCGGAATCGTCGACCCGGGTAAAGCCGCCGGCCGCGTCGGCGGCAATCAGCCGGCCGCCGACCGCGAAGGCCGCGACGCCGACAATAGCCCCCTTGTCGATCAGGGCCAGCTTGGTGGTGCCGCCGCCGATGTCGACGTGCAGGATACAGGCGTTACGCTCGGTCGACAGCCTGACGGCGCCGGAGCCGTGGGCCGCGAGCGTGCATTCGAGCTTGTGCCCGGCGGTGGCGCAGACGAATTTGCCAGCCTCGGCGGCAAACAGCTCATCGATCGCCTGAGCGTTGCGGCGCTTGAGCGCCTCGCCCGTCAGGATCACGGCGCCGCTGTCGACGTCGTCCCGGGCGAAGCCGGACTCGCGATAGCAGTCCCCGATGAAAGCGCCGAGCTTTCCGGCGTCGATGGCGCCGTCAGGCAAAAACGGCGTCAGCATGATCGGAGAGCGCCAGACGACCTGGCGATGAACGACGGCGAAGCGGCTCGACAGGCCCTGCGACTGGCGCTGCAGCAGCACCTTGGCGAAGAGGAGGTGCGACGTGGAGCTGCCGATATCGATTCCGATGGTGGAAAGCTCGATATTTTCCTGGTTCCAGATGTACTGCGCGATTGCTCCGCGCTCCTCATCCGACATGGCGAGGTGCTCGTGGAAAATGTCGAGTTCGTGCATGAAGACGCCGACGCCCTCGTAGCCCGGATGGAGCGCAGCGTAATCCGGGACAGGCCATTCCCGGATTGCGCTGCGCTCCATCCGGGCTACAAAACCCTATCACGCCCTCGTTGCGACGGGCCACTCGCAGCCCGCATGACGGGCCACACTCCACGCATCCGCGGCTTGTCATGGCAGCAATGGCAGCCTAAAGCACGGCTACGATCCTTCCCCGCGAGCAGCCCCATGAAACGTAGCACCGATCGCATCCTCACCAGCCATGTCGGCAGTCTGATCCGGCCGCCGGAGCTGATTGAATTCTTGCGCGCCCAGCAGGAGCGACGGCCCTTTGATGAGGCTGCGTTCGCGAAGTGCCTGGCCAATGCCGTCGCCGACATCGTGCGCGGACAGGCCGAGGTCGGCATTGACGTGGTGGATGATGGTGAATTCGGCAAAACCATCAGCTGGTCGCAGTACGCGCTGGAGCGGCTTTCGGGATTCGAGCGGCGTCCGATACGCGGGGCGGCAAATCCCTTTGCGCGCGGCGCTGATCGCACCCGGTTTGCGGCGTTCTACGCCGAGCTCGACGCCCGCGACGCCCCTGCGACGCAATCGGAAGCCGCCTGCATCGGCCCGATCGCCTATACGGGGCAAGCGGCGCTTAAGCGCGACATCTACAACCTCAAGGCGGCGCTTGCAAAGGTGAATGTTGTTGAGGCGTTCCTGCCGGTCGCGGCCCCGGCGAGCGTCATTCCGGACCGCAAGAACGAATACTATCCGAGCGAGGACGCCTGCCTCAAGGCGATCGCG
>WNFL01443745.1_pt2 | contig 41819 bp, 38 predicted proteins | sample 5400361 | NCBI WGS metagenome assembly WNFL01 (sample SAMN13153351, study PRJNA577476) | soil metagenome | isolation source: 40 cm soil on Douglas fir-dominated hillslope | place: USA:California | collected 2013-09-17 | reverse complement strand
GCGACGAGCGCCCACGTGGCCCTGCCTTGCGAGCCGCCGGCGGGATGCCGCTCGTACTGCGCCCAGATCCACAGCAGGGGCATAGCGAGCGCCGCGCGCCAGAAGGCGCTCGCGACAGGCCCCGTGTCCGCGAGGCGCACCAGGATCGGCGCGCACGCGATCGCGCAGCCGCCGGCGAGCAGGCAAACGAACGCGATCGTCGATGGGCGCCCGTTCAATTCGCTCAACGCTCCGCTCTTTTTCGAATTGTACAATGGCATATGAGCAAAGCCTTCACTCGGGAGAGCGACGCACCCGATGACGAGCTCGACGGCGTCGAGGAAAACCCCATTCCCGCCGGCGCGAAGAACTACCTGACGCCCGCGGGATGGCAGCGCATGCGCGACGAGCTGAAGTGGCTGCTCAACACCGAGCGCCCCGAAGTGACGCGCGTCGTTTCGTGGGCCGCGAGCCTCGGCGACCGGTCGGAGAACGCGGACTACTTCTACGGCAAGAAGCGCCTGCGCGAGATCGACCGGCGCATCCGCTATCTCACCAAGCGCCTCGAGGTCGCCGAGATCGTCGACCCGGCGACGCGTGAGGAGACCGACCAGGTCTTCTTCGGCGCCACCGTCAACTATCTCAATTCAGCGCAGGAGGAGCGCAGGGTGTGCATCGTCGGCATCGACGAGACCGATCCCGCGCGCCAGTACATCAGCTGGATCTCGCCGGTGGCGCGCGCGCTCATCAAGGCCCGCGAAGGCGACACCGTGACGCTCAAGACGCCGGGAGGCGAGGAGGTGCTCGAGATCCTCGAGGTGCGCTACGAAGCAATCCCGATGGCGGCCTTCGCGCCGGCGAAAAGCACATGGTCGCCCAACGCCTGATTCGCATCCTCGCCGGCGCGGCGCTCGCGCTGGCGCTCGCCGCGCCGGCCTCGGCCGAGAGCTACCTCTGGGAAGTGATCTCGCTATCGAACCGGGTCTATCTCTACGGGACCGTCCACGCCGGCAAGAAGGAGTGGTTTCCGCTCGATCGCGCCGTCGAGGATGCGTTCCTCGATTCCAAGGTGCTCGTCGTGGAAGCCGACATCCTCGACACGCAGAAGCTGGCCGCCTCGGGCAAGGCGATGACGTACGAGCCGCCCGACGTGCTGAAGAACCACATTCCCGAGGCCGACTACGAGCGCTTCCGCAAGCTCCTGCCGCGCTACCAGATCCCCGAGCAAGGCGTCGCGCCGCTGAAGCCGTTCATGGCGGTGTCGCTCCTCGTCTTCAGTGAATGGGCGCGCGCCGGGTTCCTTCCCGACCTGAGCGTGGATGCGTATCTTCTTCGCAAGGCCAAGGCGGAGTTGAAGCCCGTGGTCGAGATCGAGGGCATCGACGTGCAGATGAAGCTCATCGAGTCGCTCACCGATGCCGAGAACCGCACGATCTTCGAGGGGAAGCTCACCGCTCTCGAAAGCGGCCTTACGAGCGAGCAGATCGAGGGGATGGTGGGCGCGTGGCAGAAGGGCGACCCGGCGCGATTGCTCGGGGTGGCGCAGAAATACAACCAGAGCGTGGCCGGGGCGCGCGAGTTCGAGGAGAAGTTCGTGTGGGCGCGGCACGCGCCGATGCTCGCGAAGATCGAGGGTTACCTCGATTCGCGCGAGCGGCACTTCATCGCCGTGGGCGCGCTGCACCTGGCCGGCCCGCGCGGGTTGGTCGAGCTGCTGCGCAAGCGCGGCTACATCGTGAGGCAGAGGTGACTCCCACCCGAGCTCCGGGAAGAACTGGCGGCCGCATCCTCGTCGACCAGCTCGTGGTGCACGGCGTCGATCTCGCGTTCACCGTACCGGGCGAGAGCTTCCTGCCGGTGCTCGATGCGCTCTACGACGTGCGCGAGCGCCTGAAGCTCGTCGTGTGCCGCCACGAGGCGGGCGCCGCGAACATGGCGGAGGCCTACGGGAAGCTCACCAACCGCCCGGGGATCTGCTTCGTGACGCGCGGCCCGGGGGCGTCGCACGCGGCGATCGGCGTACACACGGCTTTCCAGGATTCGACGCCGATGATCCTCTTCATCGGCGACGTGGGCTCGGATTTCCGCGGACGCGAGGCCTTCCAGGAAGTCGATTTCAGCACCATGTTCGCGCCGCTCGCGAAGTGGGCCGATCGCATCGACGACGCGGCGCGCATTCCCGAGTTCGTCGCGCGCGCATTCCAGGTCGCGACCTCGGGACGGCGCGGTCCCGTGGTGCTCGCGCTTCCCGAGGACATGCTCTCGGCCGAAGCCTCGGTCGGAGATGCCCGCCACTTCACGCCAGCGGAGCCGCATCCCGGGGCGGAGGACCTGGAGCGAATGCGGCGCCTGCTGTCCGGTGCGCAGCGCCCGCTCGCCATCCTCGGCGGCAGCGGCTGGACGCGCGAGGCGTGCAACGACATCCTGCGCTTCATCGAGGCCAACGCGCTGCCGTGCGCGTGCGCCTTCCGCTTCCAGGACCTCTTCGACAATCGCCACCCGCAGTACGTGGGCGATGTCGGCATCGGCATCAGTCCGGTTCTCGCCGAGCGCGTGCGCACCGCGGACGTCCTGGTCGCGATAGGGCCGCGGCTGGGCGAGATGACCACGAGCGGCTATACGCTGCTCGATTCGCCGGTTCCCCGCCAGCGCCTGATCCACGTGCATCCGGGCGCGGAGGAATTGGGGCGCGTCTATCAACCGGAGCTCGCGATCCTCTCGGGCATGGCGGCTTTCGCGCGCGCGGCGGCTGCGCTCGCGCCGATCGCCTCGCCCGCGTGGTCGCTCTCGGCCGGCGAGGCGAGAGCCGATTTCATGGCCTGGACGGCGCGCCGCGAGATGCCCGGGCGCGTGCAGCTCTGCGACGTGATCGACTGGCTCGGGAAGCACATGCCGGAGGACACGATCTACGCCAACGGCGCGGGCAACTTCTCGGTGTGGCTGCATCGCTTCCACCGCTACACCGGATGGCGCACGCAGCTCGCGCCGACCTCCGGGGCGATGGGCTACGGCGTTCCCGCCGCGATCGCCGCGAAGATCGCGCGCCCCGAGCGCGCGGTGGTGTGCTTCGCGGGCGACGGCGACTTCCTCATGTCGGGACATGAGCTCGCGACCGCGGTGCAATACGACGCGCCGGCGATCTTCATCGTGGTGAACAACGGCATGTACGGCACCATCCGCATGCACCAGGAGAAGAACTACCCCGGGCGCGTCATCGGAACGGACCTCGTGAATCCGCATTTCGCCGCGTTCGCGCGATCGTTCGGCGCGCTCGGCGAGATCGTCGAGGACACCGCGCAATTCGGGCCGGCCATGGAGCGTTGCCTGGCGGCGAACAAGCCCGCCCTCATCGAGGTGCGCATCGATCCGCAGGCGATCACGCCCAATACCACCCTCGACGCGCTTCGCAACGCACGTCGATGATCGGCCTCATTCGCGACGACCTGAGCGCATCGGGTGAGGAAGACCCGCTCGAGGCCTACCGCGACCGCGCGATGTACCTCATGTCGATCGTGGGCGTGGCCATTCTCTTGCCGCTGGTGATCCACAATTTCTACATGGGCCGGGACGCCCTCGCCTGGGCGATCGGCAGCGTGATGGTGCTGCTCTCGCTCGACGCGGTCGCGCTGCACCGGCGCAAGCGCCCCCCGGTGCCGTACGCTTGGCTGCTCTTCCCCATGGCGGCGGCCATCGGAATCGGGCTCAAGACCCAGGGCGTCCACGGCGCATTTTGGTGCCCGCCGACGGTGCTCTTCTTCTATTTCGTGCTGCGCCGGGGTCCGGCGAACCTCTGCAGCCTTTCGATGCTCGCAGCGGGGACGCTGATGGTGCACTGGTGGATCGGCGCCGAAGTGGCGTTCCGCTTCTTTCTTTCGCTCGCGCTCACCATCGTCATCGTCAACATCATCCTCAACATCATCGGCGACCTGCAGCGGCGCCTGATCGACCAGGCGATCACCGATCCGCTTACCGGCGCCTTCAACCGGCGCCACATGCAGACCCGCCTCGAGGAGGCGATCGAGCGCGGCCGGCGCGCGGGCGCCGCGGCCTCGCTCCTGCTGCTGGATATCGACCATTTCAAGCGCGTGAACGACGCGTTCGGGCATGAGGCCGGAGACCACGTGCTGAAGGAGCTCGTCGCGCTCATCCGCGAGCGCTCGCGCAAATCCGACCTGCTTTTCCGCATGGGAGGCGAGGAGTTCCTGCTGCTCCTGGCGGACACGCCGCCGGCGGCCGCGTTGAAGGTGGCCGAGACATTGCGGGAAGGCATCGCCGGGGCGCACTTCCCCGTGGCCAAGGAGATCACGGTGAGCATCGGCGTGAGCGCCCTGGAGCCCGCCGACTCGGTCGATAGCTGGGTGAAGCGGGCGGACATGGCGCTTTATGCCGCCAAGGAGGCGGGCCGCAATCGCGTGGTCGAGCGCCCCGATTCGTCGCTGGGTCACGGAAGTGTCACAGTTCCGGCATAGACTCGCCGAAGGACATCGCCATGACCGAGCACATCAACAAGCAGTTCGACCAGGACCTCGAGGCCATCCGCTCGCGCATGATGCAGATGGGGGGCCTCGTCGAGTCGCAGATCCGCGCCGCCGTCGCCGGCTACCTCGACGGCGACCTCGCCCGGATCGAGACGGTGATCGCCGGCGACAGCAAGGTGAACGACCTCGAGATCGCGATCGACAACGACCTGGGCCAGATCATCGTGCGCCGCCAGCCCGCGGCGTCCGACCTGCGCCTGATCCTCGCGGTGAGCAAGACGGTAACCGACCTCGAGCGCATCGGCGACGAGGCGAAGAAGATCGCGCGCATGAGCCGCGAGATCGTCGCTCACCCGCGCGCCACCGGCCTGGGACTGCCGACAATCGGTCACGTGTCGGAGATCTCCGTCGGCATGCTGCGCAAGGCGCTCGACGCCTTCGCGCGCCTCGATGCCGCTTCCGCGGCCCGCGTCATCGGCGAGGATCGCGCGATCGACGAGGAATTCCGCGCGATCCTGCGCCAGCTCATCACATTCATGATGGAAGATCCGCGCACCATCTCGACGGCGCTGAACGTCGTCTGGGTGGCCAAGGCCTTCGAGCGCATCGGCGACCACGCCAAGAACATCGCGGAAAACGTGATCTACATCGTCAAGGGACGCGACGTGCGCCACATCCCGCTCGCCCAGATGGAGAAAGAGGCGCTCGGCGGATGACCGCATCCATCCTGGTGGTCGAGGACGAGCCGGCAATCCAGGAGCTCATCGCGGTCAGCCTCGCGCGCAACGGGCACGAGGTGCGGCGCGCCGCGAGCGCCGACGAGACCTACCGCGCGGTGTCCGACGCGTTGCCCGACGTGATCCTGCTCGACTGGATGTTGCCCGACAGCCCCGGTCCGGTCATCGCGCGGCGGCTACGCTCCGACGCGCGCACGCGCGAAGTGCCGATCATCATGCTCACCGCGCGCGCGGGCGACGAGGACAAGGTCGCCGGGCTCGAGAGCGGCGCCGACGACTACATCACCAAGCCCTTCTCGCCGCGCGAGCTCGAGGCGCGCATCCAGGCGGTGCTTCGCCGCCGCGCCCCGCAGCTCTCGAAGGAGGCGATCGAGATCGAGGGCCTCGCCATCAACCCGGCGACCCGCAAGGTGACGGGCTCGGGGAAAACGCTCAAGATGGGGCCCACGGAATTCGAGCTGCTGCATTTCTTCATGACCCATACGGACCGCGTTTACGGACGCGCGCAGATCCTCGACCAGGTGTGGGGCGACCACGTTTTCATCGAGGACCGCACGGTGGACGTGCATATTCGCAGGCTGCGCGACGCCTTGACGCCCAGCGGGCACGACGATCTCGTGGAGACGGTGCGCGGCGCCGGCTACCGCTTCGTGTCCAAGCGCGGCTGAAGCGGCGATGTTCGGGGAGTGGCCCTGGGCCGCCATCTGCCTGGCGCTCGCGGCGCTGCTGGCCTATCACCTTCGCAAGCGCGGCAACCTCCATCGCTGGCTCGAGCGGGGCGACGCGCCCGAGCCGCCCCGGGCGTGGGGCGCCTGGGACCGGATCCACGCGTTGATCCATCGATCGCGGCGCGAATCGGCGCGCCGCGAAGCCGAGCTCGTGGGCGCCGTTTCGCGCTGGCAGGAGGCGGCCCGCGCGTTGCCCGACGGTGTCGTCATGCTGGAGGGCGACCGCATCGAATGGTGCAACGACACGGCGCGCCTGCACCTGGAGATCGATCCGGTGAGCGATGCGGGGACGCCCATCACCCACTTGGTGAGGATTCCGGAATTCACCGACTACCTCGACGGCGGCGATCACGCGCGTCCGCTGCAAGTCCAGCCGCCCAATGCCGAAGGCCGGGTGCTCTCGCTGCAGGTCGTGCCCTATGGCGAAGGCCGGCGCCTGGTCCTCTCGCGCGACATCACGCAATTCCAGCGCGTGGAGCGCATGCGCCGTGAATTCGTCGCCAACGTATCGCACGAGCTGCGCACTCCGCTCACGGTCATTTCCGGATTCCTCGAGACGCTGCGCGACGAAACCGATCCGAAGGCGGCTGAACGCTATCGCGGCCTCATGACCGAGCAAGCGCAGCGCATGCAGCGGCTCGTCGAGGACCTGTTGACGCTGTCGTCGCTCGAATCCTCCCCGCCGCCGCCGATGGAGGACGCGATCGACATGAAGGCGCTCCTCGAGCGGCTCGCCGCGGAGGCGCGCGCGCTGAGCGCCGGGCGTCATCGCATCGAAGTCGAGAGCAATTCGCAGCTGAGCCTCGTCGGCAGCGACAAGGAGATCGGCAGCGCCTTCGGCAATCTCGTGAGCAACGCGATTCGCTATACGCCCGCGGGTGGCGCCGTGCGGCTTCGCTGGCAAGCGACCGCCGAGGGCGCGGAGTTCGAGGTCGAGGACACCGGAATCGGCATTCCCGAGGAGCACATTCCACGGCTGACCGAGCGTTTCTACCGCGTCGATCGCGGCCGCTCGCGCGAAACCGGCGGCACCGGACTCGGCCTCGCGATCGTGAAGCACGCGCTCGTGCGTCACGGAGCGACCCTGCACGTGGCGAGCGATCCGGGGAAAGGCAGCCGCTTCAGCGCGCGCTTTGCCGGTCCGCGCTTGCGCCGCGCTGGGTCACGGGAGACGGCCTAGCCGAAGCGACCCGTGATGTAGTCTTCCGTCGCCTGCTGCCTGGGCTTGAGGAAGAGCTGGTCGGTCTCGCTGAATTCCACCATCTCGCCGAGGTACATGTAGGCGGTGTAGTCGGAGACGCGCGCCGCCTGTTGCATGTTGTGGGTGACGATGACCACCGTGTAATCCGCGGTGAGCTCGCTGATGAGCTCCTCGATCTTCGCCGTGGAGATGGGATCGAGCGCGGAGCACGGCTCGTCGAGCAGCAGGATCTCCGGCTTCACGGCGATGCCGCGCGCGATGCACAGGCGCTGCTGCTGCCCGCCGGAAAGGCTGTTGCCGCTCTGGTTCAGCTTGTCCTTTACTTCCTTCCACAGCGCCGCCTTGGTGAGCGCCCACTCGACGCGCTCGTCCATCCGCGCGCGCGACAGATCCTCGAACAGGCGCACCCCGAACGCGATGTTGTCGTAGATCGACATGGGGAAGGGCGTCGGCTTCTGGAAGACCATGCCGATGCGCGCGCGGATGAGCGACACGTCCTGCTTCGACGTGAGCAGATTCTCGCCGGCGAGCAGCACCTCGCCCTCGGCGCGCTGGTCGGGATAGAGCTCGAACATGCGGTTGAAGGTGCGCAACAGCGTCGACTTTCCGCATCCCGACGGACCGATGAACGCGGTCACGTGCTTCTCGGGGATTTCCAGGTTCACGTGCTTCAAGGCGTGGAAGCCGCCGTAGTAGAAATTCAGGTCGCGCACGATGAGCTTCGGTTCGGGAGCGGGCCCCGCGACCTTCTCGGTCATCCCTTCCATGAGGGCCATGGCGCTATCTCTTGAAAAGCGCCCGCGCGGCGATGTTGATCCCGAGAACGAGGAGCGTGATGAGCGCGGCACCTCCCCACGCGAGCCGGTGCCAGTCCTCGTAGGGGCTCATCGCGAACTGGAAGATGACCACGGGAAGATTGGCCATCGGCCGGTTCATGTCCGAGGACCAGAACTGGTTGTTGAGCGCCGTGAAAAGAAGGGGCGCCGTCTCGCCGGCGACCCGGGCGATCGCGAGCAGCACGCCGGTGACGATTCCCGCACGCGCCGCCCGATACGAGACCAGCGTGATCATTTTCCACGAAGGGCAACCGAGGGCGGCGGCCGCCTCGCGCAGGCTGTTGGGGACGAGCTTGAGCATGTCGTCGGTCGTGCGCACCACCACGGGGATCACGATGATCGCGAGCGAAAGCGCTCCGGCCCAGCCCGAGAAGTGTCCGACCCGCGCGACGTACACCGCGTAGATGAAGAGTCCGATCACGATCGAGGGCGCCGACAGCAGCACGTCGTTGATGAAACGCGTCGCGGGTGCGAGCCAGCCGCGCTGCCCATACTCGGCGAGGTAAGTGCCCGCGAGGATGCCGATCGGCGTGCCGAGGAGGGTCCCCGCTCCCGCCATGAGCACGCTGCCGTAGATCGCGTTGGCGAGGCCGCCGTTGCCGCCCGGGGGCGGCGTCATCTGGGTGAAGAGCGTCGGGCCCAGCGCGGTGCCGCCCTCATAGAGCAGCACGGCGATGATCCAGGTGAGCCAGAAAAGGCCGAAGACGAGCGCCAGGGTGGAGACGGCCATCATCACCCGGTTCACGTTGCGGCGGCGCTGATACTTGGGGTTGAGTGCCGAGACCGGGTTCAAGTCGTCGCTCCTTCGCGCTTCGTGAGCTGCATCAGCAGGAGCTTGGAGAAGGCGAGCACGATCGTCGTGATGAGGAAGAGGATCAGCCCGAGCTCGATCAGGGCCGACGTGTACAGGTCGCCCACGGCTTCGGTGAACTCGTTGGCGAGCGCGGAGGCGATCGAGTTGCCGGGCGCGAAGAGCGAGGCGTTCAGGCGATGCGCGTTGCCGATGACGAACGTCACCGCCATCGTCTCGCCGAGCGCGCGCCCGAGGCCGAGCATGATGCCGCCGATGACGCCCACCTTCGTGAAGGGCAGCACGACGCGCCACACGACCTCCCAGGTGGTCGAGCCGAGCGCATACGACGATTCCTTGAGCATCGCGGGAACCAGCTCGAAGACGTCGCGCATGACCGCGGTGATGAAGGGAATCACCATGACCGCGAGGATGATGCCGGCGGCAAGCATCCCGATTCCCATGGGGGGGCCGGAGAACAGTGCGCCGAGCCCCGGAATGGAGCCGAGTGTCTTGCCGAGGAACGGCTGCACGTGCGTCTGGAAAATCGGCGCGAAGACGAAGAGTCCCCACATGCCGTAGATGATGCTGGGAATCGCGGCAAGCATCTCGATCGCGGTGCCCAGCGGGCGGCGCAGCCACACGGGCGAGAGCTCGGTCAAGAAGATCGCGATGCCGAAGCTCACGGGAATCGCGATCGCGAGCGCGATGGCCGACGTCACCAGGGTGCCCACGATCGGCACGAGGGCGCCGAACTCTTCCTGGACCGGATCCCAGTTGCTGTTCCAGAGAAAGGCAGCCCCGAACTTTTCGAGAGAGAGCGAGCTGCCCGCCAGCAGCGAGAGCAGGATCGCGCCGAGCAGGCTGAAGACGAAGAGCGCGAAGAACCGGGTGAGATTCCGGAAGAGCGCGTCCATCAACGCGTTGTTGCGCAGCATCGTCGGCGGCGGATCCCTGCGTTCGGCCGCGACCGACGGGGCTTGCGCGATCGCGATGCCCCTATTATCCAACACCGCGCTCATGGGACTCGTCCGCTCAATACACGGCCTTTCCGGATCCGTCGGTGACCGTCTTCCATGCGGTACGGATTTGCGCGACGACCGGGTCGGGCATCGGCACGTAGTCGAGCTCGGCGGCCATGCCCTGGCCGTTCTTGAAGGACCACTCGAAGAACTTGAGCACTTCTCGCGCCGTATCGGCCTTCTCCTGCTTCGCGTGGATCAGGATGAACGAGGCGCCAGTGATGGGCCAGGCCTTGTCGCCGGGCTGGTTGGTGAGCACGACCCCCATGCCAGGGGTCGACTTCCAGTCGGCGCCAGCGGCCGCGGCCTTGAAGGTGTCGTCGTCCGGGGAGACGAACTTGCCCGCCTGGTTCTGCACCTGGCCGTGCGCGAGCTTGTTTTGCTTCGCGTACGCGTACTCGACGTAACCGATGGCGCCGTTGATCTTCTGCACGTAGGACGCTACGCCTTCGTTGCCTTTGCCGCCGACGCCTGCCGGCCACTTCACCGACGTGCCCTCTCCCACCGTGCTCTTGAATTCGGGGCTCACCTTGGAGAGATAGTTCGTCCAGATGAAGGTCGTACCGGACCCATCGGAGCGGTGGACGACCGTAATGGAGTCGCTGGGTAGCTTGGCGCCCGGATTGAGCTTCGCGATCGCCGGGTCGTTCCATTTCGTGACCTTGCCGAGGTAGATGTCGGCGAGGAGCGGGCCGGTGAACTTGAGCTCGCCGGGCTTGATGTCCTTCAGGTTGTAGACCGGGACATCGCCGCCGATGATCGCCGGGAATTGCACCAATCCATTCTTCTGCAAATCCTCGGCCTTCAACGGCATGTCGGAGGCGCCGAAATCGACAGTCTTCGCGGTGATCTGCTTGATGCCGCCACCGGACCCGATGGATTGGTAGTTCATGCTGGTGCCAGTCGTCTTCTTGTACGCATCCGCCCATTTCGCATAGATCGGGTACGGAAACGTTGCACCCGCGCCGGTGATGTCCACGGCGGCGGCATTGAGGACTACGCAAGCGGCCGCCGCGATGGCAGTGCTGCGAATAATGCGCGCGAAGATCATGTTTTCTCCTGGCCTTTCGACGAATCCCGCTACTCTACGAAATTCGCGTGACAGTTCCGTGACCACCGGGGACAGACCACTTGTTCCGCCGTATGGGACAAGTGGTCTGTCCCCGGTTTAAGCTTTGGCGATGGATCCCTCGATTCCCAAGGCCGTCGGCGACCCCCACGATCCCGACATCGATCCGCTCGAGACCGGAGAGTGGATCGAGGCGCTCGATGCGCTGATCGCCGCCGAAGGGCCGGAGCGCGCGACCTTCCTCCTGCGCCGGCTTCTTCAGCATGCCCGCACCCGCCGCGTGCCTCTTCCGCAAGTGCTCGCGACGCCCTACATCAACACGATCCCGCTCGCCGAGCAGCCGCCGTACCAGGGCAACCTGGAGATCGAATCGCGCCTCTCCGCGCTCGTGCGCTGGAACGCGCTCGCGATGGTGGTGCGCGCGAACCGCGAATCGGCGGAGCTCGGCGGGCACATCGCGAGCTACGCTTCCGCCGCCGACCTCTTCGAGGTCGGCTTCAATCATTTCTTTCGCGCGGGCCAGTCGGGCGACCTCGTCTACTTCCAGCCGCATTCGGCACCCGGCGTTTATGCGCGCGCATACCTCGAAGGGCGGCTGACCGAAGAGCATCTCGATAACTACCGCCGCGAGACCGCCGGCAAGGGCTTGAGCTCCTATTGCCATCCGTGGCTCATGCCGAACTTCTGGCAGTTCCCGACGGGCTCCATGGGCCTCGGGCCGTTGCTGGCGATCTACGAAGCGCGCTTCATGCGCTATCTCCAGCATCGTGGGTTGCGCGACACGCAGGGACGCAAGGTCTGGGCATTCGTCGGCGACGGCGAGATGGACGAGCCCGAGGCGCTGGCGGGCTTGTCGCTCGCCGCGCGCGAGCGCCTCGACAACCTCGTGCTGGTGGTGAACTGCAACCTGCAGCGGCTCGATGGGCCGGTGCGCGGCAACGGATCGATCGTGCAGGAGCTGGAAGGGCTCTTCGCCGGCGCCGGCTGGAACGTGATCAAGCTCCTGTGGAGCGGCGACTGGGACCCGCTCTTCGCGAGGGACGTTCACCAGTGGCTCGAGAAGCGCTTCCTCGAGACCGTCGACGGCGAGTTCCAGACGTACGCGGCCACGAGCGGCGGCTACAACCGCGAGCACTTCTTCAACAAGTATCCCGAGTTGCGTGAGCTGGTCGCGCACCTGTCGGACGACGACATCGACCGGCTGCGGCGTGGCGGGCACGATCCCGTGAAGATTTTCTCGGCGTACTGGCATGCCGCGCGCCACACGGGGCAACCGACGGTCATCCTCGCGAAGACCAAGAAGGGCTTCGGCATGGGGACCGCGGGGCAGGGGCGCATGACCACGCACCAGCAGAAGAAGCTCGACACCGACCAGCTCCTCGCCTTCCGCGATCGCTTCGCGCTGCCGCTCACCGACGCGCAATGCGACAACTGCGAGTTCGTGCGGCCGGCGCGCGATTCGCCCGAAATGGCCTACCTGCATGCGCGCCGCGACAAGCTCGGCGGCTATCTTCCGGCGCGCTCGGCGGCGTGCGAGCCGCTGGCGACACCGGCGGCCGAGGCGTTCGCCAAATTCGCGCTCGAGGCGAACGGCAAGGAGATGTCGACGACGGTCGCCTATGTGCGCATGGTCGGGCAGCTCCTGCGCGACCCCGCGATCGCGAAGCGCCTCGTACCGATCATCGCCGACGAGGCGCGCACCTTCGGCATGGCCGACCTCTTCCGGCAGATCGGCATCTACTCGCCCATCGGCCAGCTCTACCAGCCCGAGGACGCGGCGCAGCTTTCCTATTACAAGGAAGCGGTCGAAGGACAGATCCTCGAGGAGGGCATCAACGAGGCCGGCGCCATGGCTTCCTGGGTCGCGGCCGCCACGAGCTACTCGGTCCATGGCCTCGCGATGCTGCCGATGTACATCTACTACTCGATGTTCGGATTCCAGCGCGTGGGAGATCTCATCTGGGCCGCGGCCGATTCACGCTCGCGCGGATTCCTCTTCGGGGCGACGGCCGGGCGCACGACGCTCTCGGGCGAGGGCCTGCAGCACCAGGACGGCTCGAGCCACCTCGTCGCCGCGACGGTCCCCAACTGCCGCGCGTACGATCCCGCGCTCGCCTACGAGCTCGCCGTGATCCTCGAAGACGGCATGCGCCGCATGCTCGAAAAACAGGAGGACGTCTTCTACTACGTGACGCTCATGAACGAGAGTTATGCGCAGCCGTCGATGCCCGCGGATGCGCGCGAGGGAATCCTGCGCGGCATGCATCGCGTGCGCGCCGCGAGCGGCAAGGCGGCGGTGCGATTGCTCGGCGCGGGAACGATCCTGCAAGAGACTCTTGCCGCGGCGCAGCTCCTCGAGGACGACTGGAAGGTCTCTCCGGAGGTGTTTTCGGTGACGAGCTTCACGGAGTTGAGGCGGGAGGCGATGCAGGCCACCCGCGCGGCGCGCTTGGGTCATCGGCCATCGGAATCTCATCCCCGCGCAGGCGCGGATCCAATTCCCTGGATCGTCCGCCAGCTTCCACGCAACGGTATTCCCGTCATCGCCGCGAGCGATTACGTGAGCGCCGTCGCCGACCTCATTCGCCCCTGGATCGCGGATCCCTATCTCGCGCTCGGCACCGACGGCTTCGGGCGCAGCGACACGCGCGCGGCGCTGCGGCGCTTCTTCGAAGTCGATCGCCATTCGATCGCCGTGGCGGCGCTCGCGGCACTGGGCGATGCACGCTCGCGCGAGGCGGCACGCCGTTACGGTCTCGACTCGGACAGCGAGCCACCGTGGACTCGGTGAGTTTGTCATCCCGGACGCCGCAACAGCGGCAATGATCCGGGATCCACCGAGGCGCGCTACTGCGCGCCGAGTGTCGCTTTCCTTGCTTCGCGAGGGAGTCGCCAAAGGAACCGCGGAAAGTGACAGTCGGCTCGCGATTGCGAGCCTGTGTGGATCCCCGATCGCTGCTTCCTTGCGGAAGCGTCGAGGATGACGAGCTAAGAGCTTACGGCGTGCAGTTCGTGAGGACCCAGTAGAAGCCGACGGAGCTGACGGTCTCGGCGAAGGCGCCGAACTGCACCGGCTTCACGACGTAGCTGTTCACGCCGAGCCGGTAGCTCTCGATGATGTCGCGGTCCTGCGTGGAGGAGGTCATGACCACGACCGGCAGGAGCCGCGTCCGCTCGTCCGCGCGCAGGCGCTTGAGCACGTCGATGCCGTCCACCTTGGGCATCTTGATGTCGAGGAGGACGAGCTTGGGAATCGCGTTGCCGCGATCGGCGTACGCGCCCGTGCCGAAGAGATAGGCGAGCGCTTCCGCGCCGTCGCGCACCCAGTGCACCTTGTTGGCGAGGTGGTGCTTCTGCAGCGCGCGCATCGTCATCTCGGCGTCGACCGGGTTGTCCTCCGCGAGCAGGATCTCGATCTGGCCCAATTCGTCCATCGTGCCCATCAGCGTCCTCGATAGGTGATTCGGTAGATCGCGCCGTTCTGGTCGTCGGAGACGAGCAGCGCGCCGTCGGGCATGACCAGCACGTCGACGGGCCGGCCCCACGCGCTATCGGCCTTCGCGTCGAGAAAACCTTCCGCGAAGACACCGTAGTCCACCACCTTGCCGCCTTCGACCTTCGCCTGCATCACCCGGTAGCCGCTCTTCTTCGAGCGGTTCCACGAGCCGTGCTCGGCGATGAAGATGCGGTTGCGGTATTCGGTGGGGAACATCGACCCGGTGTAGAAACGCATGCCGAGCGAGGCCACGTGCGCGCCGAACTTCTGCGCGGGCGGCGTGAATTCCGCGCATGCGCGCTTGCGGCCGAACTCGGGATCGGCGACGTCGCCGCCATGGCAATACGGATAGCCGAAGTGCATGCCCGCCTTGGGCGCGTGGTTGAGCTCGTCGGGCGGTACGTCGTCGCCCATCATGTCGCGGCCGTTGTCGGTGAACCACAGCTCGTGCGTTTGCGGGTGCCAGTCGAATCCCACCGAGTTGCGCACGCCCTTCGCGAAGACCTCCATCGCCGAGCCGTCGGGCTTCAGGCGCGTGATCGCCGCGTACGGCGCGTCCGGCTCGCAGATGTTGCACGGCGCGCCGACCGGCACGTAGAGCCAGCCGTCGGGACCGAAGCGAATGAATTTCCAGCCGTGGTGGGCATCTTTCGGATAACGGTCGTAGACGACGACGGGATCGGACGCCCGCGGCAGCTTCACCTCGATCGCGTCGAAGCGGATCACGCGGTTGACCTCGGCGACATAGAGGGCGCCATCCTTGACCGCCACGCCATTGGGCATGTTGAGCCCCGAGGCGACGGCGATGACTTCCGTCGCCTTGCGTCCGTCGTGGCGGATCGCATACACACTTCCGCCCCTGGAGCGCGTTCCCACGAAGAGCGTGCCGCCGCCGCCGGGGAGCTTCTGCTCGCCGAGAGCCATCGAGCGAGCATCCTTGACGCCCTCGGCGAAGAGCGAGATCTCGAAGCCCGGCGGAAGCTTGATGCGATCAAGCGGCAATGCTGCTCGCGAAGCCGAGGTTGCCGCCAGCAGAAGGGCGGCAAGGCAACAAATCGTAACGGGCGAGCGAGGATTCATTTGTGCGTTAGATCACAAATGTCGATTTTCTTCAGACTGGTGTTTCGACGGCTTGTTCAAATTCTCGGGCGTTAACGTGGGCGCGCGCCACGTCGAGGCGACGAACGGCGCAGCCGAAGCGATATGCGGAAACGCCATGTGCCAAGAGTCACAAGGCGCCATTTGAGCGTCGTGCTACGCTTTCCCAAACAATACGGTGCAACCGCCTATTTCGCGGGGATGACTGCATCATGCGCATAAGGGAGCCATGAAGACTGCCGATCCGGTGCTGCGCCACATCGCCGGAATCCTCGAGGACCCCTCGGGGCGCGATGAACTGCTCAACGCGTTTCCGACGCCTGTGTGGTGCTGCGATCGGCGCGGCGGCTGCAACTTCGTGAACCAGGCGTGGGAGGACTACACCGGCCGTCACCTCGAGCAGGAGCGGGGAAGCCGCTGGCTCGATTCGGTGCATCCCGAGGACCGTGCAGCGCTCGAACGCGACTGGGCCGAGACGCTCGGCTTGAGGCGCCGTTTCGAAGGACAATACCGGCTGATGCGCGCCGACGGCGCGTACGGCTGGATCCACCATGACGCCGTGCCGATCAACGACGAGGACGGCCGTCTCGCCGGCTACCTCGGCACCTGTCACGACATCACGGAGGAGCGCGAGAGCGAGGAGCGGCTGCGCAAGTTCACCGACGCGACCAACGAGGGCATCGTCTTCCAGGAAGCGGGCCTGGTCGCCGATTGCAACGAGGCCATCCTGAGGCTCACGGGCTACCGCTACGAGGAGCTGGTGGGCACCGAAATCATCCGCTATGTCGCGCCCGATTGCCGCGACCAGGTGGTCGCCAACGTGCGCGCGGGCTACGAGCGTCCGTACGAGGCGGCGATCCTCGCCAAGGACGGCACGCGCATCCCCGTGGAGTTCGAAGGCCGCGTCATGCCCCACCAGGGCAAGGTCTACCGCATGAGCGTCGTGCGCGACATCCGCGACCGGAAAGCCGCCGAGGCCCGCATCCATTTCCTCGCGCACCACGACACGCTCACGGGGCTCCCGAATCGGGCGCTCCTCCTCGACCGGTTGCAGTTCATCCTCGCCTCGGCGAAGCGACGCGACACGCACGTCGCGATTCTCTTCATCGACCTCGACAACTTCAAGACGGTGAACGACTCGCTCGGCCACGCCGCGGGCGACGCGCTCCTCAAGGTCGTCGCCGATCGCATCCAGACCGCGTTGCGGCGCGGCGATTCGGTCGCGCGCCTGGGCGGCGACGAGTTCCTGGTCGTGCTTCCCGACCTCGACAACGAGCAGGGGGCGGTTCCGGTCGCCGAAAAGCTCATCGCCTCGATCGCGCAGCCGATGACGCTCGAAGGGCAGATCGTCTCGGTGAGCCCGTCGATCGGCATCGGTGTCTTTCCCCGCGATGGCGCGACTTCGGACGAGCTCATCAAGAATGCGGATGCCGCGATGTATCTCGCCAAGGAGCGCGGCCGCAGCAACTACCAGTTCTTCAACGAGGGCCTCGCGCAGGCGGCCTTCCGCGCGCTCACGCTCGAGGCGAAGCTGCGCGAGGCGATCGAGAAGGAAGCCTTCGTGCTGCACTACCAGCCGCAGCAGCGTGTCGACAGCGGCGCGGTCATCGGCATCGAGGCGCTGATCCGCTGGCCCCAACCCGACGGCAGCTGGATCGAGCCCAACGAGTTCATCCCGGTCGCCGAGCAGCGCGGCCTCATCATGCGCATCGGCGCATGGGTGTTGCAGCAGGCTTGCCGGCAGAACCGCGCCTGGCACCTCGAGGGCCTGCCCAAGCTCCCGGTGGCGGTGAACCTGTCGGCGGTGCAGTTCCGGCAGAAGAGCTTCGTCGAGGACGTCGAGCGCGTCCTCGCCGAATCGCAGCTCGAGCCGCAATACCTCGCGTTCGAGCTCACCGAGAGGATGCTCCTCGGCGACACTTCCGAGATGGTGAAGACGCTCGAGCGGCTGAAAGCTCTCGGGGTGAAGATCGCGATCGACGATTTCGGCACCGGCCACTCGTCGCTCATGAACCTCAAGCGCTTCCCCATCGACAAGCTCAAGATCGACCGCACGTTCGTGCGCGACATTCCCGGCGACCCGGACGACGTCGCGATCGTCGCCGCGATCATCGACCTCGCCCGCACCATGGGCATCACCTCCATCGCCGAGGGCGTGGACCGCATCGAGCAGCTCGAATTCCTGAGGAAGCGCGGCTGCGAGGAGATGCAGGGTCACCTCATGAGCACGCCGTTGCCCCCCGACAAGATCGCCGCATGGCTCTCGCGCCCGCACACCGGCACGATCACCAACGCGCAAAGCGGGTGAGAGCGAGCGCCGCCGCCGCGAGCGCGGCGCCGGTCCAGAAAGTGGTCGCGGGGCCGATGTAGTGCCATAGCGCGCCGGCGATGGCGCTCGCCGCGAGCAACGCGACGCCGCTCGCCAGATTGAAAATGCCGAACGCAGTGCCGCGAAGATCGGGCGGCGCACTCTCGGCCACCATCGCGGCGAGAAGTCCCTGCGTGAGCCCCATGTGTAGCCCCCACAGGACGACGCCGATCCCGAGCATCGCGACCCCGCCCGCGAGCGCGAGAGCGATGTCCCCGGCGATTAGAAAGGCGATGCCGATGGCAAGCAGCTTCGCGCGCGACATGCGGTCGGCCAGCCGTCCGGCGGGAAATGCCACGAGCGCATAGACGACGTTCATCGCCACGAGGACGAGGGGCGTATAGGCGATCGCCACGCCGACATTCTCCGCGCGCAGGATCAGGAAGGCCTCGCTGAAGCGCGCCAGCGTGAGCGCCGCACCGGCGGCGGTGACGAACCAGAACGCGGCGCCGAGGCGCCGCCACGAAACCGGGGACAGACCACTTGTCCCGCGTGGCTGCGAAGCACCGGCAGCTTTGGATGCCGGAACAAGTGGTCTGTCCCCGGTCTCTTTCTCCGGCTCCTTCACCGCGAACATGATGAGCAGGAACGAAAGGATCGCCGGAATCACGGCGACCCAGAAGACCGCGCGGAAGTCGTCGTTCCAGGCGAGCATCAAGGCCATCGCGATGAGCGGTCCGACGAAGGCGCCGACGGTGTCGAGCGACTGGCGCAGCCCATAGGCGGCGCCGCGAATCGAAGCCGGGGTGATGTCGGCGATGAGCGCGTCGCGCGGCGCGCCGCGGATGCCCTTGCCGATGCGATCGAGGAAGCGCGCGCCGAATACCAGCCACGGTCCCTGCGCGATCGCGAAGAGCGGCTTGGAAAACGCGGCGAGCCCATAGCCCGCGGCCGTGATCCATTTGCGTTGGCGAAGGCGATCCGAGAGCGCCCCGGAAAAAACCTTCACCACGAGGGCCGCGGCTTCCGCGACGCCTTCGATAAGCCCCACGGCGAAGGCGCTCGCGCCCAGGCCCACGGTGAGATAGAGGGGCAGGAGGCTATGGATCATCTCGGACGAAACGTCCATGAGCAGGCTCACGAAGCCCAGGAGCCAGACGCCGCGCGGGAGGCTCGCGGGCTTCATCCCGCGATTCGGTTACGATTCATGCCGTCTGCCCCGAACGAGCCCGCCCATGACCGCCACAGAAGAAAAAGTCGTCGAGAAAACCGAGAAGCGCGAGCGTCCCGAGCCCACCGACCAGATCTCGATCACGCGACATCGCCTGAAGATCGGCAAGCGCGAGATCGCCTACACGGCGACGTGCGGCACGGTCGTCCTGAGGGAAGAGACGGAGAAGGAAGGCAAGCACGAGGGCGACAAGGCGCGCGCGAAGGTCTTCTTCATCGCCTACACCCTGGACGACCCCGGCTTGAAGACTACCGGGGCAGGCTCTGCCGACAAAGCGGCGCGTCCTGTCACCTTCTCGTTCAATGGCGGCCCGGGCTCGAGCTCCGTCTGGCTTCATCTGGGGGTGCTCGGACCCAGGCGCGTCGCGCTCGACGACGAGGGGCGGGCGCCGCAGCCGCCGGGTCGCCTCGTCGACAACGAGTTCACTCTCCTCGATGAGTCCGATCTGGTATTCATCGATCCGGTCGGGACGGGGTATAGCCGCATGGTCGAGGGCGAGAACCTCAAGGAGTACCGGGAATACAAGCGCGACCTCGAGTCGGTGGGCGAGTTCATCCGCCTCTGGACCACGCGCTATGGCCGCTGGGCGAGCCCGAAGTATCTCATCGGCGAATCGTACGGCACCACGCGCGCTTCTGGACTGTCGCTGTACCTGCTCCAGCGCTACGGCATGTATCTCAACGGCGTGATGCTCGTCTCGGTCGCGCTCGACTTCCAGGTGCTGCGCTTCGATCACGCGAACGACCTGCCGCCGGTGGTGTTCCTTCCAACCTACGCGGCGACAGCGTGGTACCACAAGCGCCTCGCGCCGGACCTGCAGAAAAAACCGTTGCGGCGGTTACTCGACGAAGTCGAGGCGTTCGCTGCAACCGAGTACGCCGAAGCGCTCTTCCAGGGCGCCAAGCTCGCGCCGAAGGAGCGCAAGACCGTCGTGGCGAAGCTCGCGAGATACACCGGGCTTGCGCCCGAGTACATCGAGCGCACCGACTTGCGCATCGAGATCTTCCGCTTCTGCAAGGAGCTCATGCGCGACGAGCACCGCACGGTCGGGCGCCTCGACAGCCGCTTCACCGGACGCGATCGCGATGCCGCCGGGGAGGAATTCGAATTCGATCCCGCGATGGTGGAGATCTTCGGCGCGTACGCCGCGGCGATGAACGACTACGTGCGCACGACGCTGCGCTTCGAGGCCGACCTGCCGTACGAGGTCATCAAGGCGTTCTACGCCGACTGGGGCTGGAAGGACTACGCGAATCGGTTCGCCTCGGTGGGAGCCGAGCTGCGGCAGGCGATATCGATGAACCCGCGCATGCGTGTATTCGTCGCGAATGGCTACTTCGATCTCGCGACGCCGCACTTCGGCTCGGACTACACCGTCGCGCACCTCGGTCTCGCGCCGGAGCTGCGGGACAATGTCTCGGTGACCTACTACGAAGCGGGCCACATGATGTACGCGCATCGGCCGTCGCTGAAGAAACTGGCCGCGGAGCTTCGCCAGTTCGTCCATGGAGAACGAGGACATCAAACCCGCGATGTGAGCGGTCGTCAGGGGCCCAGGAAACGCGTGTAGGTGTAGGGCAGCGCGCCGCCATAGTTGCCCTGGCAGACGGTGGCGCCGCACGCGAGGTTGCCGTTGCGGAAGCTGCGCACCATGAACCCGGCGACCGGCTGGCCGCTCACGCGGCGATTGACCTGCGTGACGACGCCATCGCTCAGCCGGGTCCCGGTGCCGCTGGCGACGATCCCCGGTGGTTGGTTGATCGCCAGCAGCACCTGCGCCTGCCCGTTGCGCGAAGCCGTCGGCAGCGTGGCGACCCAGGCGTTTCGAGAGGCCAGCACACGCGAAGTGCCGGCGGCTGCGCTCGCCGTGGTCCCAGTCTGGAAGCTCAGCACATTGGCGAGCGAGCGCAAGCGCAAGTTCGCCGGGAAGTAGCTGCTCGGGCATATGAAGCCGCAGCCGTCAGGCACCAGGAGGAGCTCGGCGCCCTCGCGGTCCGCGAATCTCAGCGCGAAACGCAGCTCGCGCGGCGAGTCGAAGATGAACGGCCCGCTGGTCGAATGCAGTCGCAGCGTCGGAAAGGTGAGGACCCAGTCGGTCGCGGCGGCGATCGGCTCGTCGAGGACGACCTCGCTCATCACCGTCGCGCGCGTGAGCGCCAGGTCCACCGCATCGAGTGCGCGCGTGGTGGGAAAGCGATAGAGGGTGCCGTCGGACACGAACGTGGCCACGCGATCGATCTCGGTGATGTTCCAGTCGGGATACGGATCGGCCGGGGGGCGGAAGTACGGCTGCGTCGCGAGGTCCGCAAGCGCCTCGGCGTTCACCGTGAAATCGGTGCCATCGGCGACGTTGATGAGGGTGAGCGTTCCGGTGAGCTGTCCGGAAGGCGGGCGCAAGGCGCTCGCCGCCTGCGTGACGCGCAGGTTGGCGCACGCCGTTGCGGGAACGGGAACGTCGAGCGTTGCCATCTCGAATACTTCCACATACCCTTCGCGCAATCGCTCCGCATCGTTTCCGTACGCGTCCGCGTTCGCTCCCGTGAAGCCCGCGTTCGATAGTGCAAGGCGATCGGGAAAGGAGCTCTGGGAGGTGAAGGGCGGGTCGGTGCACGAGGTATCGGTCGTCGCAAGCCACGTGCTGCCGTCGGGACCCACGATCATCGTGCCGGTCCACATGTCCTGCCGGCCCAGGAAGAGGTTGAAGGATGCCGTCTCGCGGCCGTTACGTCCTTCTCGCACGCGCACGCGCAACGCCTTGCCTTCGAAGCTGCGGTTGGCGATGGAAAGGTAGGTGTTGAACGCGCCCGTCGCGGCGGATTGCACCGTGAAGTAGGGGAAGATCAGCGCCTGACCGTGGCCTTCCGGGTTGAGATAGACCGCGTGCGCGGAAGGCGATACCCACAGAGCGATGAAGAGACAGGCAAGAGCAGCTTTCATGATGGCAATACCTCCTCGTGCCGTGTCAGTGCCCACTTGATGTGCTCGCGTACCAACGGTGAAGGGTGTTCGGCGCGCGATCGCAGCGCCGCCACCGTCTCAGCCGATGTCGGTGCATTCCCGAGCGCCACGGCAATATTTCGCAACCATCTTTCGTGGCCGATGCGCCGGATGGAGGAGCCTTCGAAGCGGCGGTTGAACTCGTCTTCGTCCCAGGCAAAGAGGTCGACGAGTGCCGTGTCGTCGAGATGATTGCGCACGGCGAAGTCGGGATCCTCCGACGCCTTCGCGTACTTGTTCCAGGGACAAACCAGCTGGCAATCGTCGCATCCATAAATTCGATTGCCCATGAGCGGGCGAAGTTCCTCGGGAATCGAGCCCTTGTGCTCGATGGTGAGGTAGGACACGCAGCGCCGCGCGTCGAGCTGGTACGGGGCCACGATCGCCTGCGTCGGGCACACGGCGATGCAGCGCTCGCACGTGCCGCAGTGGTTCGCGACAGCGGCGTCCCTCGCGAGGTCGAGGCTCACGAAGAGCTCGCCGAGGAAGAAGAGGGAGCCCGCGTCGCGCGAGAGCAGGAGCGTGTGCTTGCCGCGCCAGCCCAGGCCGCTTTGGGCAGCGAGCGACACTTCCATCACCGGCGCGCTGTCGGTGAAGACGCGATAGTGAAAGGCTCCGAGCTCGGCGGTCATGCGGTCCGCCAGCGCCTGCAGCTTGGCGCGGAGCACCTTGTGGTAGTCGCGGCCCATCGCATAACGCGACACGAACGCGTGCTCCCGATCTTCCAGCACCTCCCAGGTGTCCCGCGCATCGGCGTGGGTGTAGTTCAATCGAGCCGTGACGATCGATGCCGTACCCGGGACCAACTCCGCCGGTCGCGCGCGGCGCGCGCCATGCCGCTCCATGTACTCCATCTCGCCATGCCACCCGCGGCCGAGCCAGTCGATGAGGCGCGCTTCATCTTCGGCGAGGTCGATGCCGGCGATCGCGACCGCGTCGAAACCGATGTCGCGGCCCCACTGCTTGATGCGCTCTTCGACGGTCATCGGTTAATTCTGCAGAATGACGCGGAGTGAACGATCATTATTCATGGAGTTCAACTCTTTGATGGCCTCGATTCTCAACGCCACCCTCCCCGAAGAGACCGACACGCTCGAGTTGGGCGCGGCCCTGGCGCCATGCCTCGAACCCGGCTTGACGATCTACCTGCGTGGCGAGCTCGGCGCGGGGAAGACGACACTCGTTCGCGGGATCCTGCGCGCCTTCGGGCATGAAGGGCCGGTCCGCAGCCCCACCTATGCGCTGGTTGAAGTTTATGAGCTTTCGAGGTTACACTTGCATCACTTTGATTTTTATAGGTTCCGGGATCCGCGAGAATGGATCGATGCCGGCTTTCGGGAAAGCTTCGATGGTCGCAACGTGACCGTCATCGAATGGCCGGAGAAGGTCGGAACCTGGCTGCCCACCGCGGACGTGGAGATACAGTTCGAGTTCGCCGATTCGGGGCGCGAAGTGGTGCTCACGTCGAACTCGCTCGCGGGGCAGAAGTGCCTCGCGCTGCTCGCGACTCGCTGCGCGGCCTCGCCCGCTTCTTCCTGAGCGCGCTTCTCGCGCTCATCGCGCTTCCGCTCGCCGCGGGCGAAACGATCCTCGCCTCGCGCGTGTGGCCCGCACAGGACTACACGCGGGTCACGTTCGAATCCGCGCGCACGCTTCGCTACCAGCACTTCTTCGTGAAGGATCCCGAGCGCCTCGTGGTCGACCTCGAGGGCGTCGATCTCAACGACGAGCTGAAGGGATTCGGGCGCAATCGCCCGAACGTGGTGCGCATCGTGTTCGACCTGAAGACGGAAGTGAAGCCGTCGGTGTTTCCGCTCGCGCCCGCCGGCGAGTACAAGCATCGCCTCGTCCTCGATATCTATCCGCTGAAGCCGCCGGATCCGCTGCTCGCGTTGCTGCGGCCCGATCCGATTCGCGAGATGGCGCAATCGCCGATGCAGGAGCGCCAGGGCGAAGCCGCACCGGCACCGGTCGAGGTTCCGCCGTTGCCGCGTGGTCGCGAAGCGCCGGCCCCAGACAAAGATCCCAAGCTAGACCCCGATCGCAAGGAACCGGAGAAGCGCGTCCCGAAGCTCGCGCAGAAGTCGGCGCCCATCGCGAAGGACCGGCTCGTGATCGTCGCCATCGACGCGGGTCACGGCGGCGAGGACCCCGGCGCGAAAGGCCGCCTCGGAACGCGCGAGAAGGACGTGACGCTCGCCATCGCCAAGCGCCTCAAGGTGCTCATGGACAAGGAGCCGAACTTGCGCGCGGTGTTGGTGCGCGACGGCGACTTCTTCATCCCGCTCGCGAACCGCGTTTCCAAGTCGCGCCGCATGCAGGCCGACATCCTGGTCTCGATCCACGCCGACGGCCACGACCGCGGCGGCGCGCTGGCTCGCGCAGCGCGAGAACGAGTCCGACACGATCGGCGGCGTGAACCTGGGCGCCAAGGATCCCGTGCTCGCGCGCACGCTCCTCGACCTGTCGCTCACCGCCACGATCAACGACTCGCTCAAGCTCGGAAGAGCGGTGCTCTCCGAGCTGGGCGACGTCAACACGCTTCACAAGAACTCGGTGGAGCAGGCGGGGTTCGCGGTGCTGAAGGCGCCCGACATTCCGTCGATCCTGGTCGAGACCGCGTTCATTTCGAATCCGGACGAAGAGGCGCGCCTCAAGGACGCGAGCTACCAGGACAAGATCGCCGCGGCGATCCTCGGCGGCCTCAAGCGCTACCTCTCGCAGAACCCGCCGCTCTCCCGCGCCAAGGTCGCCGCGTTCTAGTCGGCGGCGGAGATCTGCTTCTCGTCGACGTCGGCCTGCGCCTGGGCCTTGAGCATGGCGGTCGCCTCGAGGGCGGTGACCGGCTTCGAGAAGATGAATCCCTGGAACGAATCGCAGTGGTTGGCGCGAAGGAAGTCGAGCTGCGCGCGGGTTTCGACGCCCTCGGCGATGACGCGCAGCTTCAGGCGCTTGGCCATCGCGATGATCGCCTCGGTGATCGAGCCACTCGAGGCGTCGTCGGGCACGTTCATGATGAACGAGCGGTCGATCTTGATGCTCGTGGCGGGCAGGCGCTTCAACTGCCCGAGCGACGAGTACCCGACGCCGAAGTCGTCGACCGCCACCTGCATGCCGACCGAGCGCAGCTGCGCCAGCGTCTCGATCGACTGCTCGAGGTTGCGCATGATCATCGTCTCGGTGATCTCGAGCTCGATGCGCTTGGGATCGGCGCCGGTCTCGCGCACGATGCCGAGCAGCGTCGAGACGAGGCGGCGCGACATGAACTGGCGCGGCGAGATGTTGATCGAGATCGTCACCCGCGGCAGCGCTTCCTCCTCCCACTGCCTCAACTGGCGGCACGCGGTCTGGAAAACCCACTCGCCGATCGGCACGATGAGCCCCAGCTCCTCGGCGACGAAGATGAAATCCTTCGGAAAGATCTCGCCTTTCTGCGGGTCGTTCCAGCGGATGAGCGCTTCCATGCCGGCGATGCGGCCGGTCGCGAGCTCGACCTGCGGCTGGTAGCGCAGGAAGAATTCCTCGTGCTCGATCGCCTTCCTGAGCCGGCTCTCGATCTCGAGACGCTTGGAGAGCAGGAAATTCAGGTCGCTGGTGAAGAAGCGCACGGTGTTGCGGCCCGCGTCCTTCGCCTGGTACATCGCGTTGTCGGCGTGCTTCAGGAGCTGGTTTACGTCGGTCGCATCGTTCGGATAGTGGCTGATGCCGATCGACGGCGTGATGTGGATCTCGTGGCCGCCGATCTCTACCGGCCGCGCCATCTCCCGCAGGATCTTGTCCGCGACCACGCGCGCGCTCTCCGGAACGTCGAGGTCGGGCAGGATGATCACGAACTCGTCGCCGCCTTCGCGCGAGACCGTGTCCACCTCGCGCACGCAGGTGACGAGCCTTCGCGCGACGTCCTTGAGGATGAAATCGCCGGTGTCGTGCCCGAGCGTGTCGTTCACCACCTTGAAGCGGTCGAGGTCGAGGAAGAGAACCGCGACGTGGCGCTGCTTGCGGCGCGCGGCCATGATCGCCTGCGTCAGGCGGTCCTGCATGAGCCGGCGATTGGGCAACCCGGTGAGCGCATCGTGGTGCGCCATGTAGTGGATCGTGCGCTCGGTGTTGAGGCGCTCGGTGATGTCCTGCACGAGCGAAGCGAAACCGATGATCTTGCCGATGGGATCGACGAGCGGCGTGTTGTACCACTCGCAGTGGATGGTGCGCGCCGACTTCGTCGTGTTCGAGAGGGTGGTCTTGTTGCCCTCGCGCGTCTCGAGGAGCTCGGCGCACATGATCTGCAGCCCCTCGCGGTCCTCCTCGGTGCCGAGCAGCGCCTGCATCTGGCGACCGAGGGCGTCGGAAACGGGGAAGCCGAAGATCGCCTCCGCCGCGGGGTTCCAGGCGGTGATGCGATGCTGCCGGTCCCATTCGATCACCGCGAGCGGCGTGCGCTCGAAATGCAGGCGCAGCTTCTGCGCCGCGACGAGCTCCGACTGCTGCGCCTTCAGGCGCTCGAGCATTTCCTCGGCGAGCGCCTCGTTCACTTCCTGCAGGCGCCCGCGCTCGGCCGCGAGCTGCGCGGCGAGGATGTCCTTCGCGCGGCGCACGCTGAGCGCGTCAGTGAGGGCCCGGTGCACGCGCGTGTGCACGAAGGGAAGGACTATCGCGAGGAGCAGGATGAACGCCGAGAGGAACGAGTGGATGCGGTCGCCCGCGAAAGCGAGGGCGACCGCAAGCGGCACGAGGCCGAGGAAGGCGACGATCTTGTAGGCGTAGCGATGCGGCGCGTAGTAGGCCACGGCCCCGGTGGTGAGCAGCATCACCAGCATCACCAGCGAGATCCGCTGGACCATCCGGTTCACGTCGGGAAGGAGCGCCGTGCCGATCACCATCCAGCAGACGCCGGCGAGCGCCGCGCCGGCGAGGAACGCGTTTTCCCAGGCGACCATCTCACGCCCCGAGCGATCGCGGCGGAAGAAGGCCTTGTAGAGGGCGTAGCGCGCGACCGTGACGGCCGAGATCGCGACGAACCACGCGAAGAACGCGGGCGAGAGATCGTCCCACAGGATCGCGCCGAGGAGAATAATGACCAGCAGCGTGGCGAGCGTGCCCACGACGGAAAAGCGGAACAGCAGGCGGACCTGTTCGGCGTAAAGCTGGTTGTGGTCGGCGGCCCTGTCGTCGTGTTGTTCGGCGGGCGCCGAGTGCGGCCGGTCATTCCTCAATGCCGCTCCTAGAGGGCGGGGCTCGGGTCAGAGCGAATGCAGTGTAACATCCCTGATTTCATGGGCAAATCGCTGGTTTTTCTGCTTTCGTGGGCCTGATTCGCGCACTTCCCGAGCTTCTCGTCAACCAGATCGCAGCCGGTGAGGTCGTCGAGCGGCCGGCTTCCGCGCTGAAGGAGCTTCTCGAGAATAGCCTCGACGCCGGCGCGCAGTCGATCGCGGTGGAATTGAACGAAGGCGGCGTGCGCCGGCTACGCGTGATCGACGATGGCGCCGGAATCGATCGCGACGACTTGCCGCTCGCCGTCGCGCGCTTCGCCACGAGCAAGATCGCCACCCTCGAAGACCTCGAGAAAGCGGCCACACTCGGCTTTCGCGGCGAGGCGCTCGCCTCGATGGGCGCCGTCTCGCGTCTTTCGATCGTGTCGAGGCGTGCGGGCGAGCGCCACGCGTGGCGTATCGCGTGCACGGCGGGCGAGGTCTCGGCGGTCGAGCCTGCGGCGCTCGCCGGCGGGACCACGGTCGAAGTCGAGGACCTGTATTTCAATACGCCCGCGCGGCGCAAGTTCCTGAAGAGCGAGGCAACCGAATTTGCGCGCTGCGACGAAGCGTTCTCGCGCATCGCGCTGTCGCGGCCGGCGGTGGCGTTTTCGCTTACGCATAACGGCCGGCGCGTGATGCATCTTCCGCCGGAGCCGGCACGCGCGCGCGCCGCACGCATCGCGGGCGAGGATTTCGCGGCCGGCGCGGTCGCGCTCGATGCGCGCAGCGATCGAATCGCGCTCACGGGGTTCGCCGCGGCGCCCGGATTCACGCGGCCGTCGCGCGACACGCAGTTCCTTTTCGTGAACGGCCGCTTCGTGCGCGACAAAGTGGTCGCCCACGCCATCCGCGAAGCGTATGCCGACGTGCTCCATCACGATCGCCACCCCGCCTTCGTCCTCTTCCTCGACGTCGACCCGGCGCTAGTCGATGTCAATGTCCATCCCGCCAAGAGCGAAGTCCGCTTTCGCGAGTCGAGCTCGGTCCACCAATTCGTCTTCCACGCGCTCTCCCGCGCGCTCGCAGAAAAACCGGGACAGTCCCCATTTCCGGGTCAGTCCCGGTTTTCGGAAAAAATGGGGACTGTCCCGGTTTTTCAGGGGGCGCTGGCGGTGGCGCAACCGGGCACGCGCTATGAGGCCCTCTTCAATGCGGTGATGGAGGACGAACGCCAGGGTCAATCGATTGATGTGGCAAGCGAATCGCCGATGCTGGGTTACGCATTGGCGCAGCTGCACGGGGTGTACGTGCTCGCGCAGAATGCCGCGGGGCTGGTGCTCGTCGACATGCATGCGGCGCACGAACGCATCGTCTACGAGCAGCTGAAGAACGCGCTCGACCGCGCCGAGCTGCCGTCGCAGCCGCTGCTCGTGCCGATCCCGATGAGCGCCACGCCCGAGGAGGTCGAGCAGGCTGAAAGCGCGCGCGCCGCGATCGCGAGCCTGGGCTTCGACGTGGGCGCTTCGGGTCCGCGCGAGCTCGTGATCCGCGCGGTGCCGACAATGCTCGCCGATCTCGACGCGCAGGCGATGCTGCGCGGAGTGCTCGCGGAGATGCGCGAATTCGGCGCGAGCCGCGTCCTGGTCGAGCGTCGCAACGAGCTCCTTTCGACGATGGCCTGCCATGCGGCGGTGCGCGCGAATCGCAGCCTCACCCTTCCGGAGATGAACGCGTTGCTTCGAAAGATGGAGGAGACCGAGCGCGCGGGCAGCTGCAACCATGGACGCCCGACCTGGGTGCAGTTCCCGATGGCCGACCTCGATCGGCTCTTCATGCGAGGTCGGTGAAGGCGCTCTTCCTCCTCGGTCCGACTGCGAGCGGCAAGACCGCGGTGGCCCTCGCGCTGGCCGAGCACTTTCCGATCGAGGTGATCAGCGTCGATTCGGTGCAGGTGTATCGCGGCATGGACGTGGGCACCGCGAAGCCGAGCCGCGCCGAGCGCAGCCGCGTGCCGCATCATCTCATCGACATACTCGAACCCACCGAGCCTTACTCAGCGGGGCGATTTCGCGACGATGCGCTGCGCCTCGCGCGGGAGAGCGCCGAGCGCGGCCACATTCCCGTGTTCGCGGGCGGCACGATGCTCTACTTCAGCGCGCTCATGCGCGGGCTCGCCGAGTTGCCGCCGGCGCAACCCGCGATCCGCGCGCAAATCGAGGCCGAGGCCGCGCGCGAGGGCTGGCCCGCACTGCATGCGCGCCTGCAAGCCGTCGATCCGCAGACCGCGGGCCGCGTGAAGCCGGCCGACGCGCAGCGCATCCAGCGCGCACTCGAGGTTCACCGGCACACGGGACGAGCGCTTTCATCGTTCCATGGGGAGGCGACGCCGGGGAACCTGCCCTTTGAAGCGCTGCGCATCTCGCTCGAGCCCTCCGCGCGCGCGGCCCTCCACGAGCGCATCGCGAAGCGCTTTCGCGGCATGCTCGACGCGGGCCTGGTGGAAGAGCTCGAGGGCCTTCGTCGCCGCTACTTGCTCGAAGCCTCGATGCCCTCGATGCGCTCGGTCGGCTACCGCCAGGTGTGGGAAACGCTCGAGGGCAGGGCGACGGCCGCGACGCTCGAAGGCCGCGGCATCGCCGCCACGCGCCAGCTCGCCAAGCGCCAGCTCACCTGGCTGCGCGCCATGGATGGGCTCGAGCGTTTCGATTGCCTGCGGCCGGATCTGGCGCAGGCGGTGAGTGAGCGCGCGGCGGAGTTTCTCTAGCGGCTATTCTTCGCCGTGATACTTGAAGCTCACCTTGAGCTTGGCGCGATAGATGAGCTTGCCGGACTCGATCTTCACGTCGAGCTTGTCGACTTCGGCCACGCGCAGGTCGCGCAGGCTCTTGGAGGCGGCGTTGACGCCGTTCTTGGCGGCATCGGCCCATGATTGGCTGCTCGTGCCGACGATCTCGATGACCTTGTAGACCGCGTTGTCCCTGCTTTTCTTGGCCATGGTGCCTCTCCGTTTTTGGATTTGCGAAAACGCACCCTACGCCGGAGGCAGGCGAAGCGCAAATTCCCCGGGAGGCTCCCTAGCGCGGGCGCTTCACGCTCACCTCGGCGCCACCTTCGGAAAAGGTGATGTCGAGGACATCGGCCGTGGCGAGACCCGCGCTCGAGCGCCGCACACGCCCCTCGGCGTCGCGCACGATGCTGTAGCCGCGCGCCAGCACCTGGGTGGGATCGAGGTGGGCGAGGGCGCTTTTCACGCCCGCCAGGCGCAACGCTTGCTGCCGGTGGGCGCGCTCCACGGCGGCTCGCAGCCGCTCGCCCAGCCGGACATCTGCGCGGCGCGCGGCTTCGAGATCGGGGAGCGCCCGCCGCAACCGACGCAGGGACTGCGCGAGCAACTCGCGGTGACGCGCGATCCGCTCAGCCGGCGTCAGCAGCCGGCGGCTCGCCCGATCGAGGCGCTGCAGGTCCCCTTCCACGATGCGGCGCATGTCGCGCGCGAGGCGTCGCCGATAGGCGCCGACCTCATCGAGGAGGGCGGCGCGATCCGGGCTCGCAGCGACCGCGGCGGCCGTCGGCGTCGGTGCGCGCAAGTCGGCGACGAAATCAGCGATGGTGAAATCCGTCTCGTGTCCGACGCCGCTCACGATCGGCAGTCGCGATGCGGCGATCGCGCGCGCAACGACCTCCTCGTTATAGGCCCACAGGTCCTCGAGGCTTCCACCGCCGCGGCAGACGATCAGTACGTCGCATTCGCCGTGTTCGTTGGCCCGCTCGATCGACCGCGCGATCTGCGATGCCGCGCCCTCCCCTTGCACCCGCGTCGGATAGACGATCACGGGGATCATCGCGGCGCGGCGGCGCAGGGTTGTCAGCACGTCGCGCAACGCCGCGGCCTCGGGAGAGGTGACCAACCCGATCGCGCGCGGAAAGAGCGGGATGGTTTTCTTGCGCGCGGCTTCGAATAGCCCTTCGGCTTCGAGCTTCGCCTTGAGCTTCTCGAAGGCCTCGTAGAGCGCTCCAAGGCCCGCCTTGCGGACTTCCTCGACGACGAGCTGGTAGTTTCCGCGCGGCTCGTAGAGGGTCACGCGCGCGCGGACCTCGACCTGCAGGCCGTTCTCGGGCCGGAAGTCGAGGAACTGGGCGCGGTTGCGAAACATGGCGCATTCGACCTGGGCGCCCGGATCCTTCAGGCAGAAGTACCAGTGGCCCGACGAGGCGAGCTTCACGTTCGAGAGCTCGCCCGAAACCCAGATTCTCTCGAACTGGTTCTCGAGAAGCGTGCGCACCTGCCGATTGAGGTCGGAAACCGGGATGACGACCGGGGCTGCGGATGGGAAATCGAGTCGCATGGACGTCATGCTAGGGCGTTTTCGATCGCCGCGTTGCCGCAGGATGTCCGACAGACGATGCCCGACGGAGCGTGTAGGAGGGGCGTAGGAATTGATGAACCGTCGGCGTAGGACGCCGCGAAACGCCACTTTCCCCTCTGAAAACCCTTGGTCGATGTTGTTTCTTCTATCCACCGACACAAAAATGTCATGGGGGGGCCAAGCATCGGCACGCGACCGCTCGTCTGCGCAGACCGAAAAGATTTTGTAAGTACTTGAAGGAGATGGAAAAACGTCCTTCGCTCAAATTTTGAGCGGAGGAAAAAAAAGTCTTTCCGATACGTCACTTGGCGAAGCCCCCGGAAAGCCGCCCACAGGCTTATCCACAGCCTCTGTGGATGATTCGCCACATCCCGGGCCTGACGCCCCGCAAATCGCGCGTCGTCATGCGAAGACGCGAGCACAGAAAGTTTTACATGCAAATTTCAAGCCTTGTGGAATCGCTGTGCGCGGGCTAAAGTGCCAGCGCCTTTTTCAACGCGGGACTTCCCCACAGTGTTGTCGATAATCGAAGCGGCCGGCTGGCCGATCTGGTTCATCATCGCCACCTCGATCGTCGCCCTCGCCATCATCGGCGAGCGCTTCTGGTCGCTGCGCACTTCGCTGGTCGCGCCGCGCGACGTGCTCCCGGTGACGATTCGCGAGTACCAGGCAAAAGGGGTAACGCCGGACCTCATCGGCAGCCTCCAGCAGGGTCCGCTCATCGGCCGCATCTTCGCTGCGGCGCTCTTGAACGAGCGCAGCTCGCGCGAGGTGCTCAAGGACGCGGTGGAGGATGCCGGGCGCGCGGTCACCATCGAGCTCGAGCGCTTCCTCAATACCCTCGGCACCATCGCCACCGTCTCGACGCTCCTCGGGCTCTTCGGAACGATCGTCGGCATGATCGAGATCTTCGGCTCGCAGAACCCGGCCGGCGGAGGCAACCCCGGGCAGCTCGCGCACGGGATTTCGGTGGCGCTCTACAACACGCTCTTCGGCATCGGCGTGTCGATCCCCGCGGTGATCTTCTACCGCCACTTCCGCAACCGCGTCGAGGTGCTCGCCGTCGAGATGGAAAGCCAGGCCATCAAGCTGATCGAGATCATCCACGGCGAGCGCCGCGCATGAACTTCCGCCGCGGGCGGTCGCGGGACGAACCCGAAATCAACCTGATACCGCTGATCGACATCCTGATCGTCATCCTGATTTTCCTGTTCCTGACGACGACATATAGCCGCTTCGCGGAGCTGCAGATCAACCTGCCGGAGGCCGCCGCCGAGAAGGCGAGCGACCGGCCCCAGGTGTTGAGCGTGGCAGTCGATGCATCGGGCAAGTACGCGATCAATGGAGGCGCGGTGGCGTTCGGCAGCACGCAGAACTTCGCCCAGAAGCTGCGCGAGGCGGCCAAGGGAGCGAAGGAGCCGGTCATCGCCATCAGCGCCGACGCGGCCGCCACCCATCAGTCGGTCATCAACGTGATGGAAAGCGCGCGCCTCGCCGGCTACAACCACATCTCGTTCACCACGCAAACGCGGCGCTGAGCCGCAACCCTCCCCAATGAGAGCCTGGCTCGAGTCCGAATGGCAGCGGCTCGGCGGCGGCGCGCTGATCTTCCTGCCGCTCACGCTGCTTTTCGGCCTTTGCGTCGCATTGCGGCGCCTGCTCTTTCGCCTGAAGCTCCTTCCCGCGTGGCGCGCGCGCGTCCCGGTCATCGTGGTGGGCAACATCACCGCCGGCGGAACCGGCAAGACGCCCCTCGTGATCGCGATCGCCGAAACCTTGCGCCGCCACGGCTGGACTCCAGGGGTGGTCGCGCGCGGCTATGGGCGGGTGCCGCGCCGCGAGCAGGACCCCCTGGGAATCGTTCGCGTCTACCCCGACCTCGCGACACCCGAGCACTTCGGCGATGAACCCGTCCTCATCGCGCGGCGTGCCGGCGTACCGGTGTTCGTGTCGCCCGACCGTCCCGCGGCTGCGCGCTCGCTGCTCGAGGTGCATCCCGACGTGGACGTGGTATTGAGCGACGACGGCCTGCAGCACTACGCCCTCGCGCGCGATGTCGAGATCGCGGTGGTGGACGGCGAGCGGTTCTACGGAAACGGCTTGATGCTGCCGTCGGGCCCGCTTCGCGAGCCCGTTTCGCGCCTCGCGGCCGTGGATGCCGTCGTCGTCAACGTCGGCCGCGACGATGCATTCACCGACAGGCCGCCGGGACCCCCGCGCTTTCCCATGCGCTTCGCCAACGAACGCTTCGTCGCCCTGGCGGGCGGCGAGGAACGCTCGGCGCAGGACTTCGCGCTCGCCGTACGCGGGCGCACGGTCGCCGCCATCGCGGGAATCGGCAATCCGTCGCGCTTCTTCAATCACCTCGGGCGCCTTGGCATACATGCGCGCGCCCACGCGTTTCCCGACCACTACCCCTTCCAGCCCGCGGACCTCAAGCTTCGCGGCGCGGAAGTCGTCGTCATGACCGAGAAGGATGCCGTAAAATGCGGCGCATTCGCCGATGCGCGCATGTGGTTCCTGCGTATCGACGCGGTCCTCCCACCCGACTTCGAGGAATTCCTGCTCGCGCGCCTCGCCGCCGCACGCCAAACCGCCCATGGACGCCAAGCTGCTTGAGATACTGGTTTGCCCCCTGTGCAAGGGGCCGCTCGTCTGGCGCAAGGAAGCGCTCGAGCTCATCTGCAAGGCCGACCGCCTGGCGTTCCCCGTGAAGGACGGTATCCCGGTGATGCTCGAAGAGGAAGCACGCACGCTCGCGCCCGACGAGGAGCCTTGAGCGACGCTCCCGCGTTCACGGTCGTCATTCCCGCGCGGATGCGCTCCACGCGGTTGCCGGGAAAGATGCTGGCCGATGTCGCGGGGAAACCCCTGGTCGCATGGGTCGTGGAGCGCGCACGGGCGAGCGGCGCCACGGCCGTGGTGGTGGCGACCGATCACCAGGACATCGCCAGGGCGCTCGCGTCCCTCGATTGCCGCGTGTGCCTCACATCCGAAGCGCACGAGACCGGCACCGACCGGCTCGCCGAAGCCGTCTCGCAGCTCAAGCTCGGCGACCGCGAGATCGTCGTCAACCTGCAAGGCGACGAGCCGCTCATCGCTCCGCGGCTGGTTCGCAAGGTGGCTGAGGCGCTCGCCGCGCGTCCGGAAGCGTCGATGGCGACCGCCGCCCATCCGATCCATTCGGCGGAGACCTTCTTCGACACGAACGTGGTGAAGGTCGTGATCGACAGCGAGGGATTCGCGCAGTATTTCTCGCGCGCGCCGATACCGTTCGCGCGCGATGCTTTCGCGCAGACGCTCTCCGTCCTGCCGCCGGGGTTTCCCGCCTACCGGCACATCGGTCTCTACGCGTATCGGGTGCGCTTCCTGCGCGAATACGCGAGCCTCACGCCGACCGCCCCGGAGCGTTTCGAGGCGCTCGAGCAGCTGCGCGCGCTCGGCCATGGCCACCGCATCGCGGTGACCCTCTGGGACGAGCCGATGCAACCGGGCGTGGACACGGCGGAGGATCTCGAAAGGGTGCGTCGCCAGCTTATAATGCCGGGTTGACAAGAACAGACCGGGGTTCAAGGCGATGCGCCTTATTTTGCTGGGGGGGCCGGGAGCAGGAAAGGGGACCCAGGCGAGCTTCGTCACGCAGCGCTACGGCATCCCGCAGATTTCCACCGGCGACATGCTGCGCGCCGCGGTCAAGGCCGAAACCCCTCTCGGCGTGGAAGCGAAGAAGGTCATGGGCCGCGGCGAGCTCGTCTCCGACGACATCATCCTCGAGCTCGTCAAGGAACGCATCAAGATGCCCGATTGCCGCAACGGGTTTCTCTTCGACGGATTCCCGCGCACGATTCCGCAGGCGGAAGCCATGAAGAGCTCCGCCGTGCCCATCGAGCACGTGGTGGAGATCGCGGTCGACGATGCGGTCATCATCGACCGCATGTCCGGACGCCGCGTGCACCCGCCCTCGGGGCGCACGTACCACGTGAAGTACAACCCGCCGAAGGTCGAGGGCAAGGACGACGCCACCGGCGAACCGCTGATCCAGCGCGAAGACGACAAGGAAGAGACCGTTCGCAAGCGCCTCGAGGTCTACCACCAGCAGACCGAGCCCCTGATCGCGTACTACGCGAAGTGGGCGAAGGAAGGCGATGGCCGGGCGCCGAAGTACCACCGCATCGACGGGGTCGGCGGCGTGGAGGAAGTTCGCGATCGGGTCTTTCGGGCGCTCGGGTAACCCGGAGGTCGCATGCCACGGAACGCTTTCTATGCGCAATCGGGCGGTGTGACCGCCGTCATCAACGCGAGCGCCGCGGGAGTCATCGAAACCGCGCGTAAATACAAGACGCAGATCGGCAAGGTGTATGCGGGCCGCAACGGCATCATCGGCGCGCTCACCGAGGACCTCATCGACACGAGCCGCGAGTCCCCGGCGGCGATCCGCGCTCTCAAGCACACGCCGGGCGGGGCCTTCGGTTCGGCGCGCTACAAGCTGAAGGGCGTGGAAAAAGGCGGCCGCGAATACGAGCGCTTGATCGAGGTGTTCAAGGCGCACGACATCGGATTTTTCTTCTACAACGGCGGCAACGACTCGGCCGACACGTGCCTCAAGGTCTCGCAGATCTCGCAGAGGTTGGGCTACCCCATCGTCGCGGTGCACGTGCCCAAGACGGTCGACAACGATTTGCCGATCACCGATTGCTGCCCGGGCTTCGGCTCCGTCGCCAAATATGTCGCCATCAGCATGATGGAGGCCGGGCTCGACATCGAGTCGATGGCCAAGACCTCGACCAAGGTCTTCATCCTCGAGGTGATGGGGCGCCATGCGGGCTGGATCACTGCGGCGACGGGGCTCGCACAGGCGAATCCGGGCCAGGCGCCGCATGTGCTGCTCTTCCCCGAGATCGCCTTCGACCAGGACGCGTTTCTCGCGCGCGTCGACGACAGCGTGAAGAAGTTCGGGTATTGCGCGGTCGGCGTGTCCGAGGGACTCCAGGACAAGGATGGCCGGTTTCTCGCTGAATCGGGAATCAAGGATGCGTTCGGACACGCGCAGCTCGGTGGCGTCGCGCCGCGCATCGCCGAGATCGTGCGCGGCAAGCTCGGGCTGAAGCACCACTGGGCGGTCGCCGACTATCTGCAGCGCTCCGCGCGTCATATCGCTTCGCGAACGGACCTGGAGCAGTCCTACGCGGTGGGCAAGGCCGCGGTCGAACTCGCGGTGAAAGGCGAGTCCGGCGTGATGCCGACGATCGTGCGCGTGTCGCAGCGGCCGTACAAATGGAAGATCGGCACCGCGAAGCTCACCGACGTCGCCAATGTCGAGAAGAAGATGCCGCGCGATTTCATTGCCGCCGACGGTTTCCACATCACCGACAAATGCCGCCGCTACCTCGAGCCGCTGGTGCTGGGCGAAGCGTTTCCGCCCTTCGAGAAAGGGCTGCCGGTGTACGTTCGCCTGAAGAACGCGCCGGTGAAGAAAAAAACACGCAGCGATTTCACGCTGTGAAGCTTTATCGCACTCAACGAAGATAGGGAGAAAACCGAGATGTTGAACAACGCAATCCTTTTCGCGCTCGCCTGCGGGGCCATTGCCCTCGTCTATGGCGGCGTCACGGCGGCGTGGATCCTGCGCCAGCCGGCGGGCAACGACCGCATGCGCGAGATCGCCGCGGCGATCCAGACAGGCGCCAAGGCGTACCTCAACCGCTAATACATGACCATCGGCATGGTCGGTGCGGTGTTGTTCGTGATCCTCGGCTTCGTGCTCGGCTGGACCACGGCGATCGGCTTCGCGATCGGCGCCATCGCCTCGGGCGCGGCTGGCTACATCGGCATGAACGTCTCGGTGCGCGCGAACGTGCGCACCGCGGAGGCGGCGCGCCAGGGCATCGGCCCGGCGCTCGACATCGCGTTCAAGGGCGGCGCCGTCACCGGGCTCCTGGTCGTCGGCCTGGGTCTCATCTCCGTGGCGGGGTTCTTCATGTACCTGCAGGGCGCCGAGGTGCACAACGCGAAGATGGGCGACATCGTGAAGCCGCTGATCGGTCTCGCTTTCGGAGCATCGCTCATCTCGATCTTCGCGCGTCTGGGCGGCGGCATCTTCACCAAGGGCGCCGACGTCGGCGCGGACCTCGTCGGCAAGGTCGAGGCCGGCATTCCCGAGGACGACCCGCGCAACCCCGCGGTGATCGCCGACAACGTGGGCGACAACGTGGGCGATTGCGCCGGGATGGCGGCCGACCTCTTCGAGACCTACGCCGTGACCATCATCGCGACGATGGTGCTCGGTGCGCTCCTCATGCCGAACCCGGCGTTCGTCGGCAACGCGGTGACCTATCCGCTGGTGCTGGGCGGCGTGTCGATCATCGCATCCATCATCGGCACCTACTTCGTGAAGACGTCCAAGGGCGGCAAGATCATGAACGCGCTTTATCGGGGTCTCGCGGTCGCGGGCGTGCTTTCGGTCATCGCGTTCTACTTCGTGACCAAGTGGATGATGGCCGATTCGGGCCTCGACGTGACGCGCCTCTGGGGCACGTGCGTCGTCGGCCTGGTGCTGACCGGCCTCATGGTCTACATCACCGAGTACTACACCGGGACCGAGTTCGCCCCCGTGAAGCACGTGGCGGAGGCCTCCACGAAAGGGCACGCCACCAACATCATCGCGGGCATCGGCGTGTCGATGCGCTCCACCGCATGGCCGGTGCTTGCCGTGTGCGCCGCGATCTGGGCCGCGTACGCGCTCTCCGGGCTCTACGGGATCGCGATCGCCGCGACCTCGATGTTGTCGATGGCGGGCATCATCGTCGCGCTCGACGCCTATGGGCCAATCACGGACAACGCCGGAGGCATTGCCGAAATGGCGGAGCTGCCGAAGGACGTGCGCAACGTGACCGACCCGCTCGACGCCGTCGGCAACACCACGAAGGCGGTGACGAAGGGCTATGCGATCGGTTCCGCGGGCCTCGCGGCGCTCGTGCTTTTCGCCGACTACACGCACAAGCTCGAGGAAGCCGGCCGCCACATCACCTTCGACCTTTCCAATCCCGCGGTCATCATCGGCCTGTTCCTCGGAGGCCTCATTCCCTACCTCTTCGGGGCGATGGCGATGGAGGCGGTGGGGCGCTGCGCCGGATTCGTCGTCGAGGAAGTGCGCCGCCAATTCCGCGAGATCAAAGGGATCATGGAAGGCACCGCGAAGCCCGATTATTCCCGCGCGGTCGACATGCTCACCAAGGGCGCGATCAAGGAAATGATGATTCCGTCGCTCCTTCCGGTGCTCTCGCCGATCGCCGTGGCGCTCGCGATCGGTTGGCTCATGGGTCGCGACGCGGGCGTGCAAGCGCTCGGCGGCATGCTGATGGGCACGATCGTGACCGGCCTCTTCGTCGCGATCTCGATGTGCACCGGCGGCGGCGCATGGGACAACGCGAAGAAATACATCGAGGATGGCCACCATGGCGGCAAGGGCTCGGATGCCCACAAGGCCGCGGTCACCGGCGATACGGTGGGCGACCCCTACAAGGACACGGCCGGACCCGCGGTGAACCCGCTCATCAAGATCATCAACATTGTGGCGTTGTTGATCGTCCCGCTGCTCTGATGTGAACCCCGGCCTGCGCCGGGGTTTGACACTGCGTTGAAAATTCTCGTCCTCGGAGCCGGCGTGGCCGGCGTCACGGCCGCGTGGCATTTCTGGCGCGATGGACATGAGGTGACGGTGCTCGAACGCAACCCCGGGGTTGCGCTCGAGACCAGCTTCGCCAACGGCGGCCAGCTCTCGTACAGCTACGTCGCGCCGCTCGCGAGCCCGTCGGTGATCCCGAAAATTCCACCATGGCTCCTGCGGCGGGATTCCCCGCTGCGCTTCCGGCCCGAGATCGATCCGGATCAATGGCGCTGGTGCCTCGCTTTCCTGGCGGCGTGCAACGGTGCGGTCGCCGGTCGCACCACGGAGCGACTGCTTCGCCTGGCGTTCTATAGCCGCGACCTGATGCGCGAGCTGATGAAGGACAATGCGCTCGACTTCGACTACGTGCAGAACGGCAAGCTCGTCGTGCACACGGAGCGCGAATCGTTCGAGTCCGCGCGCCAACTGATGGACTTTCAGCGATCGCTCGGCTGCGAGCAGTTCGCGCTCGACCCGCGGCAATGCGTGGAGCTCGAGCCCGCCCTTGAAGGCATGAGCGCGCGCATCACCGGCGCGATCCACACGCCGAGCGAGGACGCGGGGGACTGCTTCAAGTTTTGCAACGAGCTGAAGCGCCTCATGGGCGCGGGACCCAACCCGGTGACGTTCCGCTTCGGCATCGGCGTGGAACGCCTGCTCGCCACGCGTGGGCGCCTCATCGGCGTGGAAACGAGCGCCGGCGTCCTCGAGGCCGGGGCGTACGTGCTCTCGCTCGGCACCAGCACGCCTTATCTCCTCAAGCCGCTCGGCATCTACGCGCCGGTCTATCCCCTCAAGGGGTACAGCCTCACGCTGCGCGTCGCCGACGAGCGCAAGGCGCCGCGGATCAGCGTCACGGACTACAAGCGCAAGGTGGTGTATGCGACGATCGGCGGGGAGCTTCGCGTCGCCGGCATGGCCGACCTGTCAGGAAGGCAGGCGCGCATCGACGTAGAGAGAGTCGACCAGTTGGTAGCCGAAGTGCAGGCGGCATTTCCGGGAGCTTCCGACTACCGGGAGATCAATCCATGGTGTGGCATGCGGCCGGCCACGCCGAAAGGGACACCGGTGCTTGGCACGACACCCTATGCCAACTTGTGGCTCAATTCGGGACACGGCGCGCTCGGATTCACGCTCGGCCTTGCGACCGGACGCGTGGTCGCCGATCTCGTCGCCGGCAAGACGCCGGCAGTAGCCCTCGAAGGCTTCACCCTCGACGCCCAATAACCGATCAAAGGAAACCCAAGAATGGCTCTCGATTTCTATCACGGACACGGTTCCCCCTACTCCTGGCGCGTGTGGCTCGCGCTCGAGCACAAGGCGATCGCCTACGAGCTCAAGTTGCTCTCGTTCGCCGCGGGCGACACCACCAAGCCCGAGTTCGTCGCGATCAACCCGCGCCACCAGGTGCCGACCCTCGTCGACGAGGGCTTCGCCTTGTGGGAATCGACGGCGATTCTCGAGTACCTCGAGGAGCGCTTTCCGGCGCGCGATGCGGCGAAGAACCTGTTTGCGGGCGATGCGAGGAATCGCGCGCGCATCCGCCGCCTGGTGCGCGAGATCGAGGCCTACCTCGGCGTCGAGGGAATTGCGCCGATCACCGAAGAGTATTTCTTCAAGGATGGCGCGGCGCCGGACGCGAAGCGCGTGGATGCGGCGCGCGAGCGCGTGCGCGAGGAGCTCGACTGGTTCGCGCGCGAGTTGCGCGGACCCTTCCTCGCCGGTGACACGCCCAGCGCCGCGGACTTCGTGCTGTATCCGTACCTGGCGTACGTCTCGCGGATCACCGTGCGCAAGCCCGAGACCAAGCTTGTCGAGCTCGTGCCGGAGCCTGTCGCCGAGTGGGGCCGGCGCATCGAGGCGATGCCGTACTACGACAAGACGTATCCGCCGCACTGGCGGTAATGGACTTCCAGGTTCTCGCCACCGACGGCGCGGCAAGGCGCGGGCGGCTTTCGGCCGCGCACGGCGAGATCGACACGCCGGCTTTCATTCCCATCGGCACGTACGGCACCGTGAAGGCGATGAGCCCGGCGGAGCTCGAGGAGGTCGGCGCGCAGATCGTCCTCGGCAACACGTTCCATCTTTGGCTGCGGCCCGGGCTCGACGTCGTCGCGGCGCACGCGGGCCTCAATCGCTTCATGGGATGGAAGCGGCCCATCCTCACCGATTCGGGGGGCTTCCAGGTTTTCAGCCTCGGCGCATTGCGCAAGATTTCGGAGGAAGGCGTGGCTTTCCAGTCGCCGATCAATGGCGACAAGCTCTTCCTCACGCCGGAAGAGGCGATGCGGATCCAGCGCGTGCTCGACTCGGACATCGTCATGGTGTTCGACGAGTGCACCGGTTATCCGGCGGCGCTGGACGATGCCGCGGCCTCGATGCGCCTTTCGCTCCGCTGGGCGGAGCGCTCGAAGCGTGCGCATGAAGGCAATGCCAATGCGCTCTTCGGCATCGTGCAGGGCGGGATGCATGAGGATTTGCGCGACGAATCGGTGGGCGCGCTCACGGCCATCGGATTCGACGGCTACGCAATAGGCGGCGTGTCGGTCGGCGAGCCCAAGGAAGACATGGTGCGGATCGTCGCGCACACGGCGCCCCGGCTACCGGCCACGCATCCGCGCTAC
>WNFL01081766.1_pt3 | contig 41832 bp, 37 predicted proteins | sample 5400361 | NCBI WGS metagenome assembly WNFL01 (sample SAMN13153351, study PRJNA577476) | soil metagenome | isolation source: 40 cm soil on Douglas fir-dominated hillslope | place: USA:California | collected 2013-09-17 | reverse complement strand
TACTGCTGTGTTGCTTGGCGCCCCTACTCAATTGCTGAATAGGAACTAAAGCACACCCAGCACCCACCTCTATCGGCTGTAAATTTTTAAAGAGCGATGGCTATCCCTTGCCGTGCAGATGATGGGATTGGTTGCGGGGGCAGGATTTGAACCTGCGACCTTCGGGTTATGAGCCCGACGAGCTGCCAGACTGCTCCACCCCGCGCCAGATTTCGACGAGAAAAACCAAGCGCCGAGAGGTGAAATTATGCCATTTCCGAGGACCCCCCGTCAACCAAACCGACAGCAGATTCCTATGGTTAGCGGGCATCGCCTACAAATCAGCGACTTAGGCCGGACGCCTCTCGAGGACCGCCTGCGCGAGCGTTCCGCTGTCGACATGCTCGAGCTCGCCTCCCACCGGGAGCCCGCGCGCGATGCGGCTCACCTTGAGGCCCTTGCCGGCGAGAAGCTCGCTCACGTAGTGCGCGGTCGCCTCGCCTTCGACCGTGAAGTTGGTGGCGAGGATCACTTCGCGCACCTCGCCGTCGATGGCACGCTTCATCAGGCGGTCGAGATGGATCTCGCGCGGGCCGATGCCGTCGAGGGGCGAGAGCCGGCCCATCAGCACGAAGTAGAGGCCCGCGTAGCTCTGCGTCTGCTCCATCATCAGGAGGTCGCCGGGCGACTCGACAACGCAAAGGAGCGACGCATCGCGCCGTGCCGAGGAGCACACCGCGCACATCTCCGACTCGGTGAACGTGTTGCAGCGCGCGCAATGGCGGATGCGCCCGAGCGCGTCATCGAGCGCGCGCGCGACCCTTGCAGCGCCCTTCTGGTCGCGCTGCAGCAGGTGATAGGCCATGCGCTGCGCCGACTTCGGCCCCACGCCGGGCAGGCAGCGCAAGGCCTGGATCAGCTCCTCGAGAGCCGCGGGCTTGTCCATCGCGGGAGCCTCAGAACCCCAGCCCCGGAGGCAGGTTGAGCCCCGCGGTGAGGCCCGCCATCTTCGCTTGCGTCGCGGCTTCCGCCTTCGCCACCGCGTCGTTCATCGCGGCCATCACGAGGTCTTCGAGCATGTCCTTGTCCTCGCCCACCAGAGTGGAATCGATGCTCACCTTCTTCACCGTGAACTTGCAGGTGATGACGACCTTCACGAGGCCCGCGCCGGATTGGCCCTCGACTTCGATCTTCGCGAGCTCTTCCTGCGCCTTCTTCATGTTCTCCTGCATCTGCTGCGCCTGCTTCATCAGGTTGCCCAGCCCGCCTTTCATCATGTGCTCACCTCTTGTCGCTCGTTTGGCCGCCCGGCGCCTCGTCGGCGGGGCGAATGGAAGATGACACGACCTCGGCGCCGAGGTCGCGCACCAGGTCGCGCACGAAGGGGTCGTCCTCGATCGCTTCGGCCGCGCTCGCCTGGCGTTGCGCCATGTCGCGCGACTTGGCCGCCGCGAGGCTCGTGCCCGCGGTGGGGCCCACGCGCACCGTGACGCGCAGTGCCGGACCGAAGAGGCGCGCCATCTCGGCCTTCAGCTTCTCGAGGTACGGCTTCTCGGCGTACATGCGATGCGTCTCGGGCACCACCAGCTCGAGCACATTCCCTTCGAAAGAGACGAGCTCGGCGTGGCGTGCCGCCATGCCCGCCATGCCGGTGAGCCGCGCGCGCTCCGCCGAGGCCATGGAGACCGGCACCGGGACCGCAGACGGCGTCGCGGTCGAACGCGAAGGCGCCACCGGCACGGCGCGCGCCGCGGCGGACCCGGCAATCGCGCGCGGCTCCTGCGAGGCGCCCGCGAAGGAAAGCATGCGCAGGAGCGCCATGGTGAAGCCGGCATACTCGTCGGGCGCGAGCGAAAGATCGCGGCGCCCGAGCAAGGCGATCTGGTACATCACCTGCACGCGGCCCGCGTCCAGGCGTTGCGCCATGTCGGTCACGCGCGCGCCGTCCACGTCGTCGCCGGCCGGAAAGGCGCCGGCCTGCGCGAGCGCGATGCGATGCAGGATCGCGGCGAGGTCCCCGAGCGCGGTATCGAACGAGATGCTGCGCGAGGCGATGCGCTCTGCCTCCGCGATGGCGCCCTTGCCGTCGCCTTCGACGATGCGCTCGAGAAGCGGCCACAAGAGGTCGCCACCAAGGGAGCCCAGCATGTCGGCGACCTGCGCCGCCGTGACTTTTCCGCCGCCGTGCGCGATCGCCTGGTCCAGCAGGCTCAGGCTATCGCGCAGGCTTCCCGACGCGGCCTTGGCAAGCTCGGCCAGCGCGGGCTCCTCGAAGGCCACCTTCTCCGCGGCGAGGACGTGCTTCAGATGGCCGGCGATGAGCGGCGGCGAGAGCGGCTTCAGGTTGAACTGCAGGCACCGCGACAGGACCGTCACCGGCAGGCGCTGCGGGTCGGTGGTCGCGAGGATGAACTTCACGTGCTCGGGCGGCTCCTCGAGCGTCTTCAGCATCGAGTTGAACGCATGCCGCGAGAGCATGTGCACCTCGTCGATGATGTACACCTTGAAGCGTCCCGCCACCGGCATGTATTGCGCGGTGTCGAGGAGCTCGCGCATCTCGTCCACCTTGGTGTTGGTGGCGGCGTCGACCTCCAACAGGTCCACGAAGCGGCCGGCATCGATGTCGACGCAGGCGCGGCACTTGCCGCACGGATGAGACGAGATGCCGTTCGTCTCGCAATTGAGCGCCTTGGCGAGGATGCGGGCGAGCGTGGTCTTGCCCACGCCGCGCGTCCCGGTGAAGAGATAGGCATGGTGCAGGCGCTTGGAATCGAGGGCATTCGCGAGGGCCGTGACGACGTGGGACTGGCCGACGATTTCCTCGAAGACCCGGGGACGCCACTTGCGAGGCGAGCCTGACCCCCGGCACTTGAAGAAATCGACTATGGCTGCTTCGTTCCCGACCTGACCAGGTTCGCCGCTCTTCAATGCGGGGAGGCCCGCCGGAACGAATTATGACATAGCGCTAGCGCGCTTCGAGCGCGCAGGTGCGAAATCCCGCGAACACGTCGGCACGATCGGGAAGGTAGAAGTTGCGATAGCGGGCGTAGGCGATGCGCGGGGTGGTGGCGAAGCTTCCGCCGCGCAGCACGCAATGGGTGTGGAACCAGGGCTGCGAGTATTCGCGATAGGGATCGGGCGCGAATCCCGGGTACGGCGCGAAGGGGCTTGCCGTCCATTCCCACACGCCGCCCAGCATGTGCGCGAGCGCCCCGCCCGCATCGTGACGCGCGGCGAATTCCCACTCGCTCTCGGTGGGAAGCCGCCGTCCGGCCCATTCGCAATAGGCCTTCGCATCGCCCAGCGACACGTGGACCATCGAAGCCAAGACATCGAGATCGATCCATCGGTCGAAGCGCCGCACGCGCCATGACGAGCCTTCGCGCTGCCAGTGGCCGGGCGGGGCGCGTCCGGTGGCCTCGACGAATGCGGCGAACTCCCCTTGCGTCACGGTACGCGAGGCGATCGAGAACGGCGTCACCGTCACCGCGTGCGCGCAACGCTCGTTGTCGAAGACGAAGGGCGCAGCCGCCGTGCCCTGGACGAACTCGCCGCCCGCGAAAGGGACGTCGCGCGCCGCACCCTCGTCCGAGGGGACTTCGCGCAATTTCAGCGGCGGCGCGGGCAGCCCGAGGTTCTGCAGCGTCATCAGCAGGGCTTCGCCGTGCATGTCCTCGTGCAACAGCGCGAGCTTGAAGGAATAGCGATCGTCCGCGGGGGCGCGCTCGAGCGCCTCGCGCACGGCCGCGAAGGTATCGCGCAGGTACGCGAAGAGCGCAGCCTGGCGCGGGTAAGGGAGCGTCCAGCGCGAGTCGTGCCCCACGGTCGTCGAATTGAAAAGCGCGTCGGCATTGGCCAGCATCGAGGGCTTTTCCGCATTCCCGCCGCGCAGGCACCAGAATTCCTGGAACCAGGCGATATGCGACAGCTCCCAGAGGGGCGGATTCACCGTGGCGATGCACGGCACCTCGAGCGAGGCGAGGTCGAGGTGCGAATAAATCGCGAGCGTGCGGGCGCGCGCATCGGCCAGGGCCGCGCCGAGGCGCTTACCTTCGTATAATCCTTCGATGGGCTCGGCCGCGAAGCCTGTGGTGTGCATCGTCACGCCCGGGACAAGGGATGCGAACAACGGCAACTGGCGAACCGCGGCGCGGTGGGCGCAGATGTTGCGTGATCGCTATCGAGTCATTGTACAGACGCGATGGGACGGCGAGCCGGTCGATGCGTTGATCGCGCTGCACGCCAGGCGCAGCGCCGATTCCATCGCGAGATTCGACGAGCGGCGCGGCGCCCGGCGCCTTGCCGTGGTTCTCACCGGGACCGACCTCTACCGGGATCTCCCGCAAAGCCGCGAGGCGGCGCGCTCGCTGGATGTGGCCGACTGCATCGTCGTCCTGCAGGAAGACGCGGCCCGGCTCCTCTCGACGCCGTGGAGGAGGAAATCCGAGGTGATCTTCCAGTCGGCGCACGCCCTTGGCCGCCGCGCGAAGGCCCGCGACCGCCTCGATTGCGTCGTCGTGGGGCACCTGCGCGCGGAGAAGGATCCGCGCACGCTCTTCGCCGCAATGCGCCTCCTGCCGAAAGAGCTCCCCATTCGCGTGCGCCACATCGGCGCCCCTCTCGACCTGGATCTCGGCCGCGAGGCGAAAGCGCTGCAGGAGGAGGACCCACGCTATCGCTATTCCGGGGCGCTGCCGCGCGGCCTCACGCGCGCGGCGATGGCCGCGGCCCACGTCCTCGTCCATCCCTCGATCGTCGAAGGCGGCGCCAACGTGATCGTCGAGGCCGTCACCGCCGGCACGCCCGTCATCGCGAGCCGCATCTCCGGCAACGTCGGCATGCTCGGCCGCGGCTATCCCGGCTATTTCGAGGCCGGCGATGCATCCGGGCTCGCCGATCGCCTCGTACAGGCATTGCAGGACCCGCGCTACCGGCGAGCGCTCGGAGCGGGGGCCCAGGCCCGCAAGCCGCTCTTCGCTCCCCGCGCCGAGGCCCGCGCCCTCCACCGGCTCGCCGGTATCCTGCAGGTGTAAGGCGGGCGGTAGAATTCCGACCAAGACGCGTGGAAAGGCCCGTTCCAATGGACATGCAGGTACGACTTACCCAGTTCAGCCACGGCGGCGGATGCGGCTGCAAGATCGCCCCCGGCGTCCTGGAGCAGATCCTCGCGAAAACGGCGCCGGGACTCATCCCCAGGCAGCTCCTGGTGGGCATCGAGACCAGTGACGACGCCGCGGTCTACCAGATCAACGAGAACCAGGCGATCGTCGCCACCACCGATTTCTTCATGCCGATCGTCGACGATCCTTTCGACTTCGGCGCGATCGCCGCGACCAACGCCATCTCCGACGTCTACGCGATGGGCGGCCAGCCGCTCTTCGCGCTCGCGCTGGTCGGCATGCCGCTCGCCCAGATTCCGCTCGAGGTGATCCGCAAGATCCTCGAAGGCGGCGAATCGGTGTGCGCGCGCGCGGGCATCCCGATCGCCGGCGGCCATACTATCGATTCGGTCGAGCCCATCTACGGCCTGGTCGCGATCGGCCTTGTCGATCCCAAGAACCTGAAGCGCAACGCCGGCGCGAAACCCGGCGACTCGCTGATCCTCGGCAAGCCCATCGGCGTGGGCGTGGTGAGCGCCGCGCTGAAGAAAGGCCGCGTCGACGACGCCGGCTACAAGGCGATGATCGCCGCCACCACGCAGCTCAACACCCCGGGCACCCAGCTCGGCAAGCTCGCCGGCGTGCATGCGTTGACCGACGTCACCGGATTCGGGCTGCTCGGGCACCTCCTCGAGATCGCCAAGGGGTCGAATGCCGCGGCGCGGCTCCAATGGAACTCGATTCCGCTCCTGCCCGGCGCCTACGATTTCGCGCGCGAGGGAATTGTGACCGGCGCATCGGGTCGTAACTGGTCGGGCTACGGCAGCCGGGTGAAGCTGGGCGCGCGGATCGGGGACGCGGAGAAGGCGCTCCTCACCGATCCGCAGACGAGCGGCGGCCTTCTCGTCGCGTGCGCGCCTTCGGCCACGCGCGAAGTGCTCGAGATTTTCCGCTCCGAGGGTTTCGGCGCGGCGGCGGTCGTCGGCGAAGTCATCGCCGGCGAGGCCGCGGTCGAGGTCGAATAGAATGCGTCGTCGAGGCGCGAGGGAGGCAGCGATGAAAGAACCGGTTCGCGAGGCGCCGCTTTATCCGCAGCAGAAGGAGTCGTCGCGGGCGGCGCGCTTCATGGCCGTGCGCGACGCCACGCGCGCGCTGGCGGCACCGCTGTCGGCCGAGGACTGCGCGATCCAGTCCATGCCCGACGCGAGCCCCGCCAAGTGGCACCTCGCGCACACCACCTGGTTTTTCGAGACCTTCATCCTCGCGCGCCGCGATCCCGGGCGCACGCCCTTTCATCCGGCGTTCCGCGTGCTGTTCAATTCCTACTACAACTCGGTGGGCGACAAGCACCCGCGCCCGCAGCGCGGCCTGCTCTCGCGTCCCTCGCTCGAGGAGGTGCTCGCCTATCGCGGCGCCGTCGAGCGCGAGATCGCCGGCCTGGTCGAGTCGGGCGCGCTCGCGCCCGAGCTGCTGGCGCTGGTCGACCTCGGCATCGAGCACGAGCAGCAGCACCAGGAGCTCGTCCTCACGGACCTGAAGCACATGCTGTCGTGCAATCCCCTCAAGCCCGCGTACCAGAAGAACTGGCCCCTCACGCCGATCCAGCCGGGAGAATCGCGCTGGGTGCGCGTGGGCGCGGGCGCGCGCCGGATCGGGCACGGCGGCGGCGGCTTCAGCTTCGATAACGAGACGCCGCGCCATACGGTGTGGATACATGACTTCGAGATCGCCTCGCACCTCGTGACCCACGGCAACTTCGTCGACTTCATCGAGGATGGCGGCTATCGCCGTCCCGAGCTGTGGCTTTCCGCGGGATGGGACGCGGTCGCCATGCGCGGTTGGGAAGCACCGCTCTACTGGGAGCGCCAGGGCGGGCGCTGGAATACCTTCACCTTGCGCGGCATGGCGCCGGTCGAACGCAATACGCCGGTGTGCCACGTGAGCTTCTACGAAGCCGATGCGTTCGCGCGCTGGGCGGGCGCACGCCTGCCCACGGAAGCCGAGTGGGAAGTCGCGGTCGGGGATGCGCCGGTGGACGGCAACTTCCTCGAAAGCGGCGCGCTGCACCCGCTGGCGCTGCGCGAAGCGCCGCCCGAGGGCGAGCTCGCGCAGGTGTTCGGCGACGTCTGGGAATGGACGCGCAGCGATTACGCGCCGTATCCCGGCTTTCGTCCCGCCCCGGGCGCGGTGGGCGAATACAACGGCAAGTTCATGGTGAACCAGTACGTGCTGCGCGGCGGATCGTGCGCGACGCCGCGGGCGCACATCCGCGCGAGCTACCGCAACTTCTTTCCCGCCGATGCCCGCTGGCAGTTCTCAGGCGTTCGACTCGCCCGCGACACCTGATGGAGCGCGCGGACCTCCACCGCGCCGTCGCGCACTACCGGGAGCTCGCGCCGCGCTACGATCATTTCACGCGGCGCATCAATCGCATTCGTGAGCGGACCATCGAGGCATTGCGCCTCGAAGCCGGGCAGACGGTGCTCGATGCCGGGTGCGGCACCGGGTGGTGCGTTGCGCAGCTCGCGCGAAGCGTGGGGAGCGCGGGGCGCGTGATCGGCTTCGACCCCTCGCCCGAGATGCTCGCCATCGCGCATTCGCGCCTCGACGCCGAGATGAGCCGGCGCGTCGCGCTTCTCGAGGCCACCGCCGAGAAGGTGGTGTTGCCCGCGCCGGCCGACGCGATCCTCTTCAGCTACACCCACGACCTCATCCGCTCGCGCGCCGCGCTGGACAACGTGCTCGCGCAGGCGCGTCCCGGAGCGCGCGTGGCGGCCACCAGCACCAAGCTCTACGCGCCGTGGCTCTTCCCGGCGAACTGGTACCTGCGCTATTCGCACCGTTCCTACATCACCAACTTCGATTCGTTCGCCGCGCCCTGGTCGCTGCTCGCGACTTACCTCGACGATTTCGAAGTGGCGACGGGCCCGATGACGCAGCACTACGTCGCCACCGGGCGGGTGCGCGCTCAGGAGGCGAAGAAGACGTAGTAGCCGCAATCCGGGCTTTCCCAGTGGCGCACCGCGGCGAAGCCCGCATCGCGCAGCACGCGCGCGAACTCTTCCACGCGGTACTTGTACGAGTTCTCGGTGTGGATTCGCTCGCCCTTCGCGAAGCGGCGCGTGCGCTCGCCCAGGCGCACCGATTGGTCGCGCAGCGCCTCCAGATGCATCTCGACGCGCCCGGCGGCTTCGTTGTAGAAGCCGCGATGCACGAAGCCCTCGAGGTCGAAGTCGAAGCCGAAGCGGCGATTGAGGTGCAGGAGCGCATTGCGGTTGAAGGCCGCGGTCACGCCGAGCGCATCGTCGTACGCGGCGTCGAGCTGGTGCTTCGCCTTCTTGCCGTCCACGCCGATGAGGAGCCCGCTCCCCGGCCTCTTCGCGCACTGCGCCTTCACCGTCCCCAGGAACGCGAGCGCCTCCCCGGGTGAGAAGTTGCCGATGCTCGAGCCCGGATAGAAGAAGGTGACGCCGCGCTCGTCGAGCACGTCGTCCAGCGGCAGGCCGGCGGCGAAGTCCGCGACCACGCCGATCATCTCGACCTCGGGGAAGTCCGGCGCCATGCGCGCGAGGGCGCGCTCGATCTCGGGCGCCGCGATGTCCACCGCGATGTAGCGCGCCGCACCCACGAACGGCAGCCACGACTGAGCCTTGCAGCAATCGCCGGCGCCGAGGTCCACGAACTGGCGGCTCTGCCCGAGGGCCTGCGCGATCTCCGCGCGATGCTCACGAAAGAGGGCCACCTCGGTGCGCGTCGGATAGTACTCGGGCAGGCGGCAGATGGCGCCATAGAGCGCGCAACCGAGCTCGTCGTAGAAGTATTTCGGCGCGATGCGCGCCGGGTTCTCGAGGAGCGCCGCGATCACCTGCCCGCGCTCGTCGCCGGCGCCGCCCGTGGTGCGATCGACGATGCGGTACTGGATGGGCTTAGCGTCGGGCAACGGGCGCCTCGGCCACCAGCTTTTCCACCAGCGCGAGCGAAGGGCCTTCGCTCCAATCGCGCTCGCCGAACACCGAATAGCGCACGCGCCCGCGCGCGTCCACGAGGAACGTCATGGGAAGCCCGCCCACGCCCCAGTCCTTCGCCGTTTCCTTCTGCGTATCCAGCAGCACCGTCAGGTCCACCTTCTCCTTGCCGAGGAATTGCGCGATCTTCTCCGCCGACTCGCCGAAGTTCACCGTGATCACCTCGAAGGGCTTGCCGGCGAGCTTGGCGCGCAGGCGCTGCAACGAAGGCATCTCGTCGCGGCAGGGCTCGCACCAGGTTGCCCAGAAGTTCACCACGAGGACGCGCCCGTGCATGCTCTTCAGGTCCACCGCCCGGCCCTCGATGTCGTTCGCCGCGAGCCGCAGCGTGGGCTTGCCCCTCCAGGGCTTGATGTCGGATTCGGCGAGGGCCGAGCAGGCCGCGGCGGCCATCGCGAGCACCGCCGCCGCGCGAAATGCGATGCGCACCGAAATGGCCGGCCTCAGCCGATCTCCTTCGACGTGATCTCGTACTTGAAGTTCTTCGGATCGAGGGGATCGAGGCGGCCTTCCGCGGTCTCGCTCTGCGGATACATGAGGAAGGCGATGTTGCCGCGCGTGGATCCGGGCAGTGCCAGGTCCGCGCCGTAGTTGTACGCGAGCCAGTTCATTTCCCACGACCCGAACAGGCGCTTCCTCGCCGCGACCGTCATCGGGTCGTCGATCGTCTTGCCGCCGTTTTCCTCGAGGACGACCTTGCGCACGTCCGCCGGATCCACCGGGATCCAGCCATAGCCGGCCGCGTAGAACTCCGCGCGGCAATGCTGCGCGTTGGTGATGTCGCCGCCCTCGCGCCCGAGGCTCTTGTAGCCCAGGCCCGAGCCGGCGACGCGTACGCCGTAGACGTCACGCGCGGGAATGCCCTGCGCGCGGGCGAGCGCCACGAAGAGCGCGTTCAAATCCGCGCACTTGCCGAACATGGCGTTGTTCTCGATCATGAACTTCACGTCGCCGGTGCCGCAGCCGCGCGTCTTCGGATCGCGGAACGTGTTGTCGACGATCCACTCGTAGATCGCGCGCGCCTTCTCGATATCGCCCTTCCTGCCCTTCACGATCTCGTTGGAAAGCTCCTTCGCGCGCCCCTCGGTCGGGATGAACTGCGTGGAATGCGTGTACTGGGCGAGCACCGCCTTGTCCTCCGGCTTCGCGTTGCCCGGCCTGGAGAGGTCGACCGCGATGTCGCGCGTGGCGAAGCGCGAGGTGTGCGTGAGCACGGCGCGCACGCCCTCGGGCCATTCCGCCCACACCATGCCGGCGGCGTACTTGGGATCGGTCGACATGCCGGACGTTCCGCCCTCCGCGACGAAGGTATTGCCGAGCGTCTTCTGGTACGGCGTGTCCTGGGTGAGCGGGGTCGGCACCCAGACGCGCGTGACGCCCGCGGGCTTCAGGACCTCGACACGGGTGGTGACCTCGAAGATGCGCCACTTGTCCGCGGCGAGGGTCTGGGCGACCGCCGACGCGATGGTGGCGGGCAGGGCCATGGCGGCCGAGGCGAGGCCGGTGAAACGCAGGAAATCGCGGCGATCCATGATGATTGCTCCCTTGGGAATTGGTGCGCGGAAAGTGATGCGGCAATGATAACAAACGCCTTGCGGCCCTCGAGACCGTCTACGAACGGGAATCCGAATCGGATTCCGATAAAATTACACCCTTTGTCCGCCCCCCTCGCTCCTCGATGCCCCCGGCAACCGCCTCGCTCACCCTCGCCTTCGGGCTCGCATTCGAGGATCTCCACGACTACGCGGGACTCGGCCGCGTCGATGGCGAGTTCACGCGCTGGCTGCGAGCCGCCGACGCGCCCCTCGAGGCGCGGCTTGCCGCGGCACGCACGAACCCTTCCGCCCTCGCCTACAAGGAGGAGGCCGACCTCCTCATCGCCGTGGCCCCGCACGCCGATCGCTTCGTCGCGAAGCTTTTCGATATCGAAGCGGCATGGGAGGACCTGTTCGACGGCCACCAAAGGCTCGCTCCCCTCTTCCGCGTGAAGCGCAAGTTCGTGCAGCGCCGCGCGATGCTGAAGGTGAAGTCGGACGAAGCGGCGGGGCTCGACGGGCCCGCGCTCGAGGCCGAGGTGGCGCGCCTCCTCGGCGGCGCCTTCGACGAGCTCGCGTTCGCCGAGCGCGTGCTCGAATGGATGGCGAACGAGCCGGCGCACGCCGCCCACCTCGCGGCGGCCGAGAAATTCGCCGCATGGGCCGCGCATACGGAGGAAGGGCGCTGGCGCTTTCGCGGCGGCGTGCTCTTCAAGCCTCCCCAGCGTGTCGATCCCCTTCATCTCGTTCCCGTGGTAACAGACACCTCGCCGGGATATTCCGTGCATACGCTGCACCACATTCGTCGGCGCGAAGGCTTCGGCCTTACGGACGCCGGCACCCACCTCGCCGGTGCGCTCGACGAAGCCAACTACTGCATCTGGTGCCACGAGCAGGGCAAGGACTCGTGCTCCAAGGGACTCAAGGAAAAACCCGCGGCGGACGGGACCGTCGCCTTCAAGAAGAGTCCCTTCGGCGTGCCGCTGGCCGGCTGCCCGCTCGAGGAGCGCATCTCCGAATTCCACAAGCTGAAGACCGAGGGTTGGTCGATCGGCGCGCTCGCGATGATCGTGATCGACAACCCGACGGTGTGCTCGACGGGGCATCGCATCTGCAACGACTGCATGAAGTCGTGCATCTACCAGCGCCAGGACCCGGTGGACATCCCGCAAGCCGAGACGCGCACGCTGAAGGACGTGCTCGAGCTGCCCTGGGGCTTCGAGATCTACTCGCTCCTCACGCGCTGGAATCCGCTCAACCTGCGCCGGCCCCTTCCTCTCGCGCCTAGCGGCAAGCGCGTGCTGGTGGTCGGCATGGGGCCCGCGGGCTTCACGCTCGCGCATCACCTCATGAACGACGGCCACACGGTGGCCGGCATCGACGGCCTGAAGATCGAGCCCCTCGATGCCGCGCTCTCGGGCGTCGCACCCGACGGAAAGCGCGTGCCATTCCACCCGGTCCGCGACCTGGCGGAGCTGCGCGAGCCGCTCGAGCGCCGCGTGATGGCGGGCTTCGGCGGCGTCGCCGAGTACGGCATCACGGTGCGCTGGGACAAGAACTTCCTCAAGATGGCGCGCCTCCTCGTGGAGCGCCGCGAACAGTTCGCGATGTTCGGCGGGGTACGCTTCGGCGGAACGATCACCGCCGAGATCGCGTTCGCCATGGGGTTCGATCACATCGCGCTCGCCGCGGGCGCGGGCAAGCCCACGGTGCTCGACATGCCGCACGGCCTCGCGCGCGGAGTGCGCACCGCTTCCGATTTCCTCATGGCGCTGCAGCTCACCGGCGCGGCGCGCGAGGAATCCATCGCCAACCTGCAGGTGCGCCTGCCCATCGTGGTGGTGGGCGGCGGCCTCACGGCGATCGATACCGCCACCGAATCCCTCGCCTATTACCCGGTGCAAGTGGAAAAATTCCTCGCGCGCTACGAGACCCTTTGCAAGGAGCGCAGCGCCGGGTCGGTGAGGAACGAGTGGAACGAAGAGGAGACCGAAGTCGCCGAGGAGTACCTCACGCACGCGCTCGCCATCCGCGACGAGCGCGTGCGCGCCGCGCGCGAGGCTCGCGAGCCGCGCGTCCTCGAGCTGCTGCAATCATGGGGTGGAGCGACCATCGCCTATCGCAAGCGGCTCATCGACAGCCCCTCGTACACGCTCAACCACGAGGAGGTCGAGAAGGCGCTCGAGGAAGGCATCCGCTTCGCCGAGAATCTCACGCCGATGCGAATCGAGGTGGACGACGCGGGCCGCGCGCGCGCCCTGGTGGTGAAGACGCTCGAGGGCGAGGCCGAGCTTCGCGCGCGCACCATCCTCATCGCGGCGGGAACGCAGCCCAACACGGTGCTGGCGCGCGAGGATCCCGGGCACTTCACGCTCGACGGGCGCTATTTCCGCGCGGTGGACGAGGACGGCAACACGGTGAAACCCGAGCGCTCGGCGAAACCGGCGAGCGCGCAGGTGTTGATGGCGCGCGAAGCCGACGGGCGCTACATGAGCTTCTTCGGCGACCTGCATCCGTCGTTCTTCGGCAACGTCGTGAAGGCGATGGGCAGCGCCAAGCAGGGCTATCCGGTGGTCAGCCGCGTGCTGGCGCAGCGTCCCGCGCGCTCCGCGGAAGACGCGCGCGCTTTCCTCGCGTCTCTCAACGGCGCGCTTCGGGCGACCGTGCAGCGCGTGGACCGGCTCACGCCCAAGATCGTGGAGGTGATCGTGCACGCGCCGCTCGCCGCGGCGCAGTTTCGCCCGGGCCAGTTCTATCGCCTGCAGAATTTCGAGTTCCTCGCCGCCAAGCCCGAGGGCACGCGGCTTTCGATGGAAGGGCTCGCCCTCACCGGCGCATGGGTGGACAAGGAGAAGGGTCTCGTCTCGACGATCGTCCTGGAGATGGGCGGGTCGAGCGACCTGTGCGCGCTATTGCGGCCGGGCGAGCCGGTCGTGCTGATGGGTCCCACCGGCACGCCGACCGAAACCCCCGGCGGTGAGACCGTGGTCCTCGTCGGCGGAGGCCTTGGCAACGCGGTCCTCTTCTCCATCGGCGCCGCGCTGCGCGCCGCCGGCTCGCGCGTCCTCTACTTCGCCGGATACAAGAAGTTGCAGGACCGCTACAAGATCGAGGAGATCGAAGCGGCCGCCGACGAGGTGGTGTGGTGCTGCGACGAAGCTCCCGGTTTCGCGCCGACGCGCGCCGGCGACAAGACCTTCGTGGGCAACATCGTCGAGGCGATGGCGGCGCATGCGAGCGCCAGCCTGGGCGAGCCCGGCGTGCGCATGCAAGATGCCGACCGGCTGGTCGCGATCGGCTCCGACGCGATGATGGCCGCGGTCGCCCGCGCCCGCCACGCGATCCTGGCCCCGTACCTTCGCAAGGCCCACGTCGCGATCGGATCGATCAACTCGCCGATGCAATGCATGATGAAGGAGATCTGCGCGCAGTGCCTTCAACCGCAGGTCGATGCGGCCACCGGCAAGACGACCTACGTGTTCTCGTGCTTCAACCAGGACCAGCCGCTCGACGTCGTGGACTTCGCCGCGTTGCGCGCGCGGCTCCAGCAGAACTCGCTGCAGGAAAAGCTCACCGCGCAATGGATCGACCGCGCGCTCGCCATCGAAGGCGCGCGCCCGAAGGCGTCATGATCCGGATCGCATTTCCGCTTTTCGCGTTTCTGGTGGCGAGCGCCGCGGCGGCGGCACCGTGCGAGACGCCCGCGCAGCGCCAGCTCGACTTCTGGCTGGGCGAGTGGGAAGTGCGCGACGGAAGCACCACGATCGCCGCGAGCCGCATCGAGCGCTCGGTGGGCGATTGCGTCATCCGGGAAACCTACGTCCAGAACGACGGCTACAGCGGCACCAGCCTCAGCTTCCACGATCCTGTGCTGAAGCGCTGGCGCCAGACATGGGTCGATTCCACCGGCAGCGTGGGCGAATTCACCGGTGAGCTCGCCGACGGAGCGATGCGCTTCACGGGCGAGACTCACCGCGCGGACGGCGTGCGCATCCACCGCAAGATGCGCCTCGCGCCGGACGGAAAGAACGTGCGCCAGGTTTCCGAAGCCTCGCGCGACGGGGGCGCGACCTGGGCGCCCCACTACGACTTCGCGTACGTGCCGAAGGCGCGCTAGCGAAGCGTGCTGGCGAAGTACGGACGCGAGGCGCGCCAGTTGCAGTACGCCGTCATGTCCGCCGCATCGCCGTTGAACAACGAGGCGGCCGAGTTCATGTCGGCGACGCGCCGGTTGTGGGCCTCGACACGCCGGTTCTGGTCGTCGGAACGAGTGTTGTACGCGGCGACGGCGGCGGTATCGCGATTGTCGAGCGTCCTCAGGTCGACGGCGAGCCGCGCCCCTTCGCGGTCGATCACGACGCCTTCGCGGTCGATGCTCTGCTTCTCGATGTCGAGGAACGCCTTGCGGTCGGCGAGCGAATCGCGCCGGTCGAGGCACGCGCTCAGTTCCGATTGGACTATGGGAAACGAGTAGTAGTACGTCTCGGCCACCGCCGCGGGCGCGACGAGGGCCAGAGCGATGAGCATGGGGGTGGCTCTCATGGGGCATCTCCATCCGGTAGATACAAGTCCGACAGCGTCGGCGCCGCAAAGTTAGTGCCGCGACGGCCGTTGTTATGTTCGCGGCGCACAGACATCGGCGGCAAACTTTTCCATACTCGTCGACTTCCTGACCGCCAATCGCGCGGAGCTGATCGAGCGTTACCGAAGCAAGGTACTCCTGCGTCGCGCGCGACCCCGCCGAGCTCGAGCATGGCGTGCCCCGTTTCCTGGCGCAGCTCACCGCGATGCTTCCCGGCGGCAACGCCAAGGCTGGCTCCCAGGTTGGAGCCACGGCGGCCAGGCACCGAGGCGAGCTCCTGCACCGCGATTTCATCATCGAGCAGGTGGTGCACGACTACGGCGATCTCTGCCAGTCGATCACCGAGCTTGCGACGAAGCAGGGCGCCGCGATCACCGCGCGCGAGTTCGGCATCCTCAACATTAACCTCGACAACGCCATCGCCGGGCGCGGTGACCCGGGAAGGCTCCGCGCGCTGGTCCCCACCGGGCTCATGCGCTCGCCGACGCTGCCCAACCTGCCGACCATGGCCGAGCAGGGATATCCGGGATTCGAAGCGGCCTACTGGTACGCGTTCGTCGCGCCCGCGAAAATGTCTGCGGAGCTGCTGGATCGATGGAACCGAGAGCTCGTTAAGCTGCTTTCGTCGCAAAATGTCCGCAAGCAGCTCCTGAAGCACGAGCGAGGAGCTCACGAGCTATGTCAGGAAGGAATCCAAGGCTTGGGCGAAAGTGATCCGGGCCGCGAAGATCACGGCGGAGCAAATCCGTGGAGAGCGGAGTCCAGCGACGTTATACCTGGGCACGATTTCCGGTGAAAGCGCCAGAGCCACTCTCTCGACATGACTTCGGCTGCTGCTAGGGCATCGTGTACACCTCGACTAAACCGACGCCGGTCGCGCCGTTCACGCCCGACACAATGGCGGTGTAGGCCCCGGGCTGGAGCGTGCACTCGAGGAGATTTGCGCCGCGTTGGACGCATTCCCCCAATCGTCATTGGTGGCGATCGTCGCGTTGTCCGACATACGCACCAGCGACATCGTCGGGTTGGCGAGCGCACCGCTCACTCCGAAGTTCGCGAGCGAAGGACCGATTGCGCGGATGACGACCGTCTGCGGGCCGCTACCCTGGACCACGAAACCGCCGATCATCACGTCGAAGCCGGTCTGCACCTTGCCGCGCGTAGAGATGTTGATGAGCGCGATCTCCGGGTGGTCGACCTCATACACCTCGACCAGGCCCACGCCCGTGGCCCCGCCCACCCCGGAAACAATGGCGGTGTAGGCGCCGGGTTGGAGCGTCGCGTAGATCGCCGACTCCAGCGGGTTGCTCGGTGCAAAGCCACTCGAGCTGATTTGCGCGGCGTTGGCGGCGCTGCCCCAATCGTCGTTGGTAGCGACAGTCGACTGATCCGAAGAGCGAACCAGTTGCAGCGTCGGATTGGACAGCGCACCGCTCACCCCGAAGTTCGCGAGCGATGGCCCGATGGCGCGCACCACCACCGTCTTGGCGGTGGATCCGCTGATGACGAAGCCGCCAATCATCACGTCGAAGCCGGTCTGTACCTGGCCGCGCGTGGAGATGTTGGCCAGACGCGGTGGATTGGGTGTGAAGGTCGCAGTGACACCGACGTCCGCGTTCAGCGTGGCAATGCAGGTTCCCGTACCCGAGCACCCGCCGCCCGACCATCCGATGAAGGTCGACGCGGACGCTGCCGCGGAAAGCGTGACCACCGTGCCCGAGCTGAAGTTCGCCACGCACGTCGATCCGCAGGCGATCCCCGCGGGCGACGATGTCACGGTGCCCGAGCCCAAGCCGGCCTTGGTGACGGTAAGCGCGAAGCTGCCCACCGGCGTGAGGCTGAAGGTCGCAGTCACGGAAGTCGCCGCGCTCATGGTGACGGTGCAACCACCGGTGCCGCTGCAACCGCCGCCCGACCATCCCGCAAAGAAGGATCCCGAGGTCGCCGCGGCGGAAAGCATCACCACCGTGCCGGAGTTGAAGCTGGCCACGCACGTCGATCCGCAGGAGATGCTTCCGGGCGACGATGTCACCGTGCCCGCGCCCGTGCCATTCTTGCCGACCGTAAGCGCGAAGGTGCCCGCAGGCGCGACGTTGAAGGTCGCCGTAACGGCAGTTGCCGCGTTCATGGTGACCGTGCAGCCACCCGTCCCGCTGCAACCGCCGCCAGACCATCCGCCGAACGTCGAGCCGGCCGATGCCGCCGCGGTGAGTGTCACCGCCGAACCGGAGTTGAAACTTGCCGCACATGTCGCCCCACAGCTGATCCCCGCCGGAGACGAGGTCACGGTTCCTGTGCCTGCTCCGCCCGGGCTCACTGTCAGCATGAACGCGGGAGCCGCCTGCACCACCTGGCTCAAGGCTGGCGAGATGCTTGCCGCATACGTCGCATCGCCGGAGTATTCGGCCGTCATTGAATGCGTGGCCTGACTGAGGGCCGAGCTCGCGCACTGCGCCTGGCCGGTGGCCAGAGTCGTGGCCGTGCATAGGACGGTGGTTGCGTCCTTGAATGTCGCGGTCCCGGTCGGCGTCCCGCTGCTGCCGCTGACGGTTGCCGTGAAGGTCACCGATTGGCCGACGGTCGAAGGATTCACGCTCGAGACCAGGGCCGTCGTGCTCGCGACTCCCGAGGGTTCAAACGCGCCGATCGACGGCGGATTCGGCCTCGTCACTCCATCGAAGTCGTTGGTCGCCGCACCCGAAAGCGTGCCCGCACCGCCGGCCGGAGATGAAAGGCGAATGTGCAGGTTGGATGGAGCCAAATGGAAGAGCGGATCCTGGAAGACCGGGGTGATGCCGGTGTCGCCGTCGCTCGAATTGCCGAAGAACAGGTTGCTGGTCGGAGTGTCGGGCCCGGGGTTGGGTTGAAAGGTCAAAGCGCCGGCAAACGCGGTGCCGGGAGACCCGGGAGGCGAGCCGCCGCCGCCCGCTCCGGCGACCGCACTGTTGTTCACGAAAATATTATCCGTGATGCTCGAGTTGCTGGCCTCGACCGCGCCATCGAAGCCCTGTCCACCCGGCCCGCCGCCGACAGCGTTGGAGGAGCCGCCCGCGCCGCCTTTTGCGAAGTTGCCATAGAAGGTGTTGTTGTTGACGCCGCTCGACGAACCGCCGCCGATGGATATCGCGCCACCATGGCCGCTTCCGCCGGAGCCGCCCGTAGTTCCGTCGACCTTGTTGAGGCCGTTACCGCCCTGCACGGTATTGCCATTGAAGACGTTGTTCTTGATCGACGGAGAGGAGTTCGTCGCGGAAATGGCCCCGCCATAGGCCTCGCCACCGGTTGGGTGCGTGGGTGGGGCACCCGCATAGCCTCGCGCCTCGTTGCCGGTGAAGACACTGCGCCGGATCTTGATGGCAGAAAGGTTGTCGATGAATATCGCACCACCCTGGCCGTTGGAACCGTCCGCCGGGGGCTGGTGAAAGCCGCCCGTGATCTTGAAACCCTGCAGCAGGGTCGAGGAGTTGCTTGCGCTGGCGTTGAATACGCGCGCGTTCGCCCCCGTCGCATCGACGATGGTGTTCCCCGGACCATTCGTCGCCTGGAGCTGGATGCCGGACTTGATCGCGATCGGGAATACCTCGCCAAGCGCCACGTTGTACGTCCCCGGGGCCACGTTGATCGGATCGCCCGGGTTCCCGGTGGCCGCCTGGGACATGGCATAGGTGATGGTCTTGCAGGGAGTTCCCTGCGTCCTGCAGTCGGTCGTATCGCTTCCCGTCGCCGCGTTGACATAGCGCGCCCCGACCACGATCACCGGGGGCGTGGTGGTCAGATCGAGCGGCGTCGCGGAAATCGAGGCATTCGCTTGCGATACCGCGGTCACCCTCGCGACGCTGGTTTGTCCGCCGGAGGCGCCGCCGGGAATCGCGACGTTCACGGTGATGCCGGCAGTGCCGGCCGGCGCGACGCCACTGGCGGCACCGACGATGGACGGTATCCAGCTCTGGCCCGAGAAGACGGAAACGCCGAGCGTGAAGCTGTCGGTGATGTTGCCGTTGTTGGTGACGGTGACGGTGTAGGCGACGGTGCTCGAGGCGGTGCCGGACTTCGCACTCTGCGCCGTCGAAAGGGATACCGCGGCGGTCGGATGGTCCGTGGCGTCGTACGCTCTCCTGAGCGCATTGATCTCGGTGATGTTGCTGTAGCCGTCGCCATCGGAATCGAGGGGCTCGATCTGGGTCAGCGCGGGCCCGACGGCGGGTTGGGGAGTCGGCCGCAGCGTTCCGGAGGTGGCCGTATAAGCCGTCTTGTACGCGGTGCCATAGACGTTGAGCGCCGGGGCCGTCGTATGGCAAGAACTGCAAGTGTTGGCGGCGGAATAGGAGGGATACTTGGTGTAAAACGAAAAGTTGCCCGGGCCGGGTGAAGTATTGTATTCCGGCGAGCCCGCCAGCGCGGCCCCCGCGCCAAGCAACCCCCCGAGGGTGAACAGAACAAAGAGGGAACGACGCAGGACCAGCCTGGACGAGTACGCCATGATGTTCTCCCATCGGGTGCGCTTCGGGCCCGTCTATTGCGGGCTCCAAGGTCCGAATGATTGTTGTAGGCCGATTGACTCGGATCGTCAATGATGGTAATTCGGCGGCGGGAATGCCGAATAACCGCTTTCCCGCGGTCCACATGGATAGGTGAGGTGAGGAGGAATACGCTTCGCCGGTTGGCCCCGTTGGCCGATCCCACGCTCGTGCGCTCGTCGGACCGGACGGTCATCGCCGCCAATGACAATTGGCAAAGTGCCGCCAACTCCGCGCAGCTTCAGGCGGCGGGATTCGCGCCGTCCAACGCGTTGGAGTCCGCGATCCTCATCACGCTCGATCCGGGGGCCTACACCGCTAGAGCTTGCGCGACACCATCAATCCGATGGTCCTCGGCCGCTGGCGATATGCCTCGGTCAGGAATTGCACGAAAGGCCGCTGCAATATCGTCTGGTCGTTCAACAGGTTCTTCGCGAAGAGGCTCACGTCCCAGGATGCGAAGGTCGCGCCGATGCTGGCATCGACCGTCTTGTAGGAGGGCCGCGAGCGATCGGGATTGTCGGGACTGTAGGATCCGCGGCTCGCGCCGACCCAGCGCGCGGCGCCCCGCACATACACGTTGAGGCGGGATCCCGTGAGGATGCGATATTCGCCGGTGAGCGCCGCGTTCCATTTCGGCACGCCCAGCAACTCCGCTCCCGAGCTCACGTTGATCGACGGGACATCCTCGTCGAAGGTCGCGTGCGTGACTCCACCGAAGAGGCCGACATCCAGGTTCGGCATCGGGCGTGCGCGCGCCTCGATTTCCACGCCGCGGCTGGTCGCCCGGCCGAAGTTGCCCTCGAAATCGAAGGTGCAGGCGAGCTGGATGTCCTGCTGGATGTTCTTCCACTTGACGACGAAAGCCGAGGCATTGAGCGAAAGGCGATTGTCGAAGAACCTCGACTTGCTGCCGACCTCGTAGCTCCACAGGCTATCGGAGTCGAACGTTCCGGGCGACTGGGTGAGGTGGTAGACGTCCGACAATTCCTGCCCGCAGATGCTGAGCGGAATCTCCCGATTCGCGCCGCCCAGCCGGAATCCCTCGGTGGCGCTGGCAAAGAGCGTATGGGTCGGCGCGGCGTCCCAGCTCAGCGCGAATTTCGGCGTGAACGAGTGGTACTTGCCGGTGAAGGAGGAATGCACGGGCCCGCCGGCGAAGTAGAAGTTGCCGTCGCGATCGAGCGTTTCCTTGGCGCGCAGGTAGCGCAGGCCGGCGGTCAGCCGCAAAGCGGGATTCAGGTAATAGGTGGCCTCGCCGAACACGGAGGACTGCGTTTCCTTGTAGCGCCGCTCGCTGAAATAGGCGTTGTCGTTGGGAAAATCGTTGGCGAAGGCGCCCGACAGGACATCCGGATCCGCCGTGCTCGCGCCGAAACGCCTGAACGTGTCGTTGATGCCGAACACCGGCTCGTTGTCGGTCACGCGCGTCTTCAGGTCGGAGAAATAGACTCCCGCGAGCCACACCAGGGGATCGTTTTTCTCCGCGTACGCCTTGGAGGCGAGGCGCAATTCCTGCGAGAACTGGCGCGCGCTGTTGTCGAGGTAGACCGCCGACGGCAGGTTGTTGACCGCCGCGGCGAGGCCCGCCGGGGAGCCGCCGATCAGGCAGCAGCCGAAGAACTCGCTGTTCGCGGCCTGGCCGTCCTGGGTGCGGTCGAAATCGCGCTTGAAGTAGCTCGTCACCGAGGTGAGGTCGGACCATCCGCTATCGAACGCGACGGTCACGCTCGACACCAGCATCTTGTCGGTGCCCGGCTCGCGCAGCAACTGGTCGGTCTGGTTGCGCGGCAGCTCGTTGCCCGAAATGTCGGTCAGGTGGGAAACGTCGAGCCCCTCGCTCTTCACGCGCTGGTAGAAGATGCTGGGCGTGATCGCGAGCTGGCCGTTCGGGGTCCATTTCAGCGCCGCTTTCAGGACCAGGTCCTTCTCCGAGTTGATGTCCTTCGCGATCACCTGGCCGGGATCCGACTGCGACACCTGGTCGATGAAGCCGCCGACCTTTCCGACCTGCACGCCCAGGCGCAATCCCATCACGCCCGGCACGAGCGGCGCGTTGTACACGCCGTTCACGATGCTGGTGACGCCGCCATGCTGGGTCGACGACACCTCCGCGGAGAAACTGCTTTCCGTGCTCATCACGTTGGGCTGGATCGAGATGAACTTGATGGTGCCGCCCATCGAGCCCGCGCCATAGAGCGTGCCCTGGGGACCGCGCAGCACTTCGATATGGTCGATGTCGAAGAACTTCGGCTCCGCGCTGCCCAGGCTGTACAGGTTGCGGATGCTCAACGACACGTCGTCGAGATAGACGCCCACCGTGCTCGAGCCCGCTTGCGAGCTGATGCCGCGCAATTCGATGGTGCTCAAGCCCGGGCCGCCGCCCGCCGCGCCGCCGGAGAACGAGAGGTTGGGCACGGAGCGCGTGAGATCGACGAAATTGGTGATGTGCTGCTCTTCGAGGGCTTCGCCGCCGATGACGGTGACGCTGAGCGGGACCTTGGCGACGTCCTCCTGGCGCTTGGTCGCGTTCACGACGATGGTCTCGATCTGCTCGGTCTTCGCGGATTTCTGCGTCGGGATTTCCGGCGTCGTCCCCTGTTGCTGCGCGTGCGCAGTGAGCGCCAGGCTCGAACAGAACACCAACGCCCCAGTCCAGTGCACGGCCCGTTGGCTTGCATGCATTTTGTGCGCCCCTTTTTTTCGCGTGCAGCGTTCTCGAAGCGCGGAATCTAACACGATCACCGTGACTTTCGATTTTATTCCCGTGCACCGGTCCGCCGAAAGGACTACGGAGCGGCGAAACGCGGCGGGTTGGTTGCCATCGAACCTGCACGCCCCGTTCCCGCGCATCGCGCGTCCCGGGGTGCAACCTCTCGAGAAAGGAGTCCACACCATGAAATCCATCATCACTTGCGTCGCCGTAAGTGCCGCATCGCTCGGCCTGTCGACCGCGGCGATGGCCGTTTCCGAGGCGAGCTCGCCGCGCGCCTCCGCCGGGCCGAGCCAGACGATGAGCTCGAAAGCGCCGACGACCAAGACTCAAGTCGCCCAGTCCGGATCCACAACGACCAAGGGTCCGTCGCATACGGGGCAACCCAACCAGAGCTGCGGCAGCGCGAGCGCCCCCAACACGCCGGGCAATGCCGCCGCCGCGCCGGGCTCCGCGTTCAATCCGGACGGTACGGCGGGCACCCGGTACGCGGGACAGCAGCCGCAGAACTCGCGCAATACCGCGAGCGTTTCGCAGTACGACGTCGCTTGCGCGAAACAGTGACGAGCTGAGCTAGAAATTCACGCTGTCCCCGCCCTTCAACCGCAGCAGCGCGCGCGCCTCGTCGGGGGTCGCCACCTCGAGGCCCAGCCCCTCGACGATCTGGCGCGCCGCGCGCACCTGCTGCGCGTTGGTCTGCGCAAGCTGCCCCGGCCCGATCCACAGCGAATCCTCGAGGCCCACGCGCACGTTGCCGCCGAGCGCCGCGGATTGCGCCGCGATCGGCAGCTGGTTGCGGCCCGCGCCGAGCACGCTCCACAGGTACTCGCCGCCGAACAGGCGATCGGCGGTGCGCCGCATGTGGGCGACGTCCTCGGGGTGAGGGCCGATGCCGCCGAGGATGCCGAACACCGATTGGATGAAGTACGGCGGCTTCAGCAGCCCGCGGTCGGCGAAGTGGCGCAGCGTGTACAGGTGGCCGATGTCGTAGCACTCGATCTCGAAACGCGTCGCGTTGGCGGCGCAGGTCGTGAGGATGAGCTCGATGTCCTTGAAGGTGTTCCTGAAGATGCGCTCGTCGGAGCCCGCCAGGTAGGGGCGCTCCCAGTCGTGCTTGAACTCCTTGAAGCGCGCCAGCATCGGGAACAGGCCGAAGTTCATCGAGCCCATGTTGAGCGAGGCGACTTCGGGCTTGAAATGCGCGCACGGCTTCAGGCGCTCCTCCACCGTCATGGTCGGCGCGCCCCCCGTGGTGATGTTCACGACGACGTTGCACGCCTGCTTGATCTTCTTGAGGAAAGGCGCGAAGGCCTCGGGCCGCTGGTCCGGCCGGCCGTCCTTCGGATCGCGCGCATGCAAATGCACGATGGCCGCTCCCGCCTGGTACGCGCCGATCGCGGCCTCGGCGATCTCGTCGGCCGTGATCGGCAAGTAGGGCGACATCGATGGCGTGTGGATCGCGCCCGTCACCGCGCAGGTGATGACGACCTTGCGGCGGAACCCGCCGGCGGGCTTCATTTCAGCCATGGCCTATCTCCTTCGAGGTTCAATCGGAATGGGGTTTCTGCGCGCGTTTGTGCGCCACGATGCGCGCCAGCCGGTCGTCGCGCCAGCGGCTCTTCTCCGCGATCCATGCCGGCGCCGGGGTGCGATTCCAGGCTTGCGCGGCGAGCTTCCAGCGCGCGTCGTCCCAGACCGCGGCGCCCGGCGGATCGGCCGCGTAGCGCCGGAACCAGGATACGTAGCGCTCGCAATAATCCGCGATTCCACCGGGCGCATTCAGCTCGATGGTCTCGAACGGCCCCATGAACGCCCAGCGCAGGCCGAGGCCGTCGGCGACGGTATGGTCGAGGTCCTCGGGGCTCACGTAACCCTCCTCCACCAGGCGGAACGCTTCGCTGAGGAGTGCGGCTTGCAGCCGGTTGAGGATGAAGCCGTCGATCTCCTTCTTCACGTCGATCGGCACCTGACCCACCTCGCGCAGGATCGCGCGGGCGCGCGCTCGCGTTTCAGCCGAGGTCCACGGCGCACCGCACAATTCCACCACCGGCACGAGATGCGGTGGGTTGACGGGATGCGCGACGATGCAGCGTGCGCGGCCCGGCAGGCGCTCGGTGAAGCGCGAGGCGACGATCGCCGAGGTCGAGGACGCGAGCAGCGCTGCGGCCGGCGCGAGCGCGTCGAGCTCGGCGAAGGTCGCGATCTTGGCCTCGAGAGTCTCCGGGCCGCTTTCCTGCACGTACTGCGCGTCCTTCAGCGCCGCCGCCAGACTCGCGGCCACCGTGACGCGCTCGCCCGCGCCCACCGGATCGGCCACCAGCCCCTGTCGCGCGAGATCGTGCAGCGAGCGCCCGATCAACGCCGCGGCGACTTCGCGCTGGTGCGGCGACGGGTCCCAGACGCGCACCTGCCAGCCCGCGCGCGCGAACACATGCGCCCAGGCGCGGCCGATCAAACCGGCGCCGACGATTGCTGCGATGCCCATGGATTTCCTTTCACGGTCGTGATTTCCGCTTCGAGGCCGCCGCGTTCACAGCCACAGCACCTTGCGTCGCAGCTCGAGGTCGGCAGAGAGCGCGCGCGAAGGTCCCACGTGCGTCACCTCGCCGCGCTCGAGCGCCACCGTGCGGTCGGAAAGCGCGAGCGCGAGGTCGAGATGATGGTCGACGATGAGGATGGAGACCTCGCGGCGCAGCTTGTCGAAGGCATCGAACAGCTGCTCGACCACGGCGGGCGCGAGGCCCTCGAAGGGCTCGTCCAGCAGCAAGAGGCGCGTATCGCCGGAAAGGGCGCGCGCCACCGCGACCATCTGCTGCTCGCCACCCGATAGGTAATCCGCCGGCGAACGCCAGCGTTCCTTGATGCGCGGAAAGAACTCGAAGATCTTCTCCTGCTCCCAGTAGGTGCCGTTGCCGTTGCGACGCTTGAGGCGGCCGAGCTCGAGATTCTCCGCCACCGACATTCCGGCGAAAAGCCCGCGGCCCTGGGGCACGTACGCGATGCCATGGCGCGTGATCTCGGCCGCGGGCCGGCGCGCGAGCTCCATCGCGCCCAGGCGGATGGTCCCCGTCGCGGAAGGCACGATGCCGATGATGGTCCTCAGCAGCGTGGACTTGCCGGCGCCGTTTCGTCCCAGCAACGCGACGATCTCGTTGTCGCGCACCTCGAGCGTCACGTCGCGCAGGATGTGGCTCTTGCCGTAGAACGTGTTCACCCCCGCGAGCTTCAGCAGCACCGTTTCCCGCGCGGCGCTCTCGGGATGGCGGCCGGCGAGCGCGTGGGTGCCCGAGCCGATGTACACCTCCTGCACCTTGGCGGAATCGCGCGCATCGGCCACGGTGCCGTCCACCAGCACCTCGCCGTTGTTCATCACCGTGATCGCGTCGGCCAGGGCGAACACGCGGTCGATGTCGTGTTCCACCAGGAGCACCGGCAGGTCGGCGCTGATGCCCTTGATGAGCCAGCGGCTCGTCGAGGAGGAGCACGCGCGGCTTGGTCGCGAGGGCGAGGGACATGTCGAGCAGCCGCTGGCCGCCGTAGGAAAGCGACGACGCCGGCGCGTTTTCCACTCCGGCGAGGCCCATCGCGCGCAGGATCGCGGCCGTCTCGCGATTCACTTCGTCGAGCGCCGCCGCGTCGATCCAGAACCAGAAACGCTTCGGGTCGCGCGCCTGTACCGCGAGCCGCACGTTCTCCTCGACGCTGAGCGCGCCGAAAAGATTCGTGATCTGGAACGAACGCCCCGCACCCGCTCGCGTGACGCGCTCCGGCGCGAGGCCCGCGATCCCTCGCCCGGCCAGCGCGATCGACCCCTGGTCGGGGCGAAACATGCCGGAGATCAGGTTGAAGACCGTCGTCTTGCCCGCGCCGTTCGGGCCGATCAGCGCGTGCAGCGTGCGGTCGCGGACGCGCAACGCCACGTTGCGCACCGCCTTGATGCCGCCGAACGACTTCGCCAGCCCGGACACGTCGATGATCGCCCCGTCGAAATGCGCCGCGGGCTTGAGGAAGGCCGGCAACGCGACCTCGCCCGATTGCCGGCTCGCCATCGCCGCCTCGAGCGCCACGGTCTTCCTCCAGCGGCGTGCGACGCGCTCGTACAGGCCCACCAGCCCCTCGGGCGAGAAGACGATGAAGGCCACGAACAGCAGGCCGAAGTAGAGCAGCCAGTTCTCGGTGACGCGCGACAGGTTGTCGCGGAAGATCACGAAGAAGATCGCCCCCAGCGCCGGCCCGAGGAACGAGCGCATGCCGCCGATGATCACCATCGCGAGGAGCTCCCCGGAGAAGGCGACCGAGATCGGCTCCGCGGAGGTCATGCGGTTGTTGAACATGAGCAGCATGCCGGCGAGCCCGGTGAGCCCCGCGGAGGCGACGAACGCCACCAGCTTGAAGCGGTTCGTGGAATAGCCCACGAAGCGCGCGCGCTCCTCGTTCTCGCGGATCGCCACCAGGACCGCGCCCAGCGGAGAGCGGTGAAAGCGCCACAGGAGCGCCATCGAGACGAACGCCACGGCGGCCACCAGCGCGTAGTACGCCGGCGCGCCCTCGAAGGAGAGCGCTCCGTACACAGGGCGCACGATGCCGCCCAGGCCGTTCTCGCCGCCGGTCAGCTCCGTCCAGCGGAACGCGACGGTGTAGAGCATCGCCGAGAGCGCCAGCGTGAGGAGCGCGAAGTAGACGCCGCGCCGGCGCAGGATGAGAAAACCGAATGCCCACGAGGCGGCGAGGACCGCGGCGAGCCCCGCCGCGATCGGCAGCACGAAGGAATCCTTGAAGAGCTCGCGCTGCGCGATGCCCGCGGCATACGCGGCAAGCCCGAACCAGGCGCCGTGGCCGAAGGACGTGAGGCCGGAGTAGCCCACCAGGATGTTGAGCGCCATGCACGCCATGGCGAAGATCACGGCCTCGGTCGCGGACGTGGTCCCCAGGCCGATCGCGTTCATGGCCGCGGGCAGCAGCAGCAATGCGAGCGCGGCCACGACGAGATCGCGCTTGACGGGCATCGCTACTCGAACCTCAGAATGCGCTCGCCGAGGAGGCCGCGCGGCCTCACCAGCAGCACCAACAGCATCAGCGCGTACATCGCCGCCTCGGAATATTGCGGATATCCCGCCGCGGTGACGGCGCCCTTGGCGACGCCCACCACCGCGGCGGCGATCACCACGCCCCAGAAGGAGCCGATGCCGCCGATCACCACCACGACGAACGCGGCGGTGATGATCTCCGCCCCCATCGCGGGGTGGACGGTGAAGATCGGCGCCAGCAGGACACCCGCCAGGCCCGCGAGCCCGATGCCCAGGAATGCGACCGCGGCCATGTAGGGCTCGAGCGAGATGCCCAGGGCGCCGACCATGTCCGGGTTCTGCACGCCGGCGCGCACCACGCGCCCGAAGGGCGTGCGCTGCAACACGAACCACAGGCCGGCGACGCAGAGGACCGCCACCGCGAGCAACAGCAGGCGATAGCGCGGATAGAAGAACGATCCGAACGCGACCTGGCCGCGCAGGTCCGGCGGAATGGACCACGACAGCGGCGGCGCCCCATAGATCATGCGCAGCGACTGCTCGACCACCATCGCGAGGCCGAAGGTGAGCAGCAGCGAGAGCGTGGGATCGGCGTTGTAGAAGCGCCTGAGGAGGAGCCGCTCCACGCCCACGCCGATCGCGCCCACCGCGAGGGGCGCGATGATCACGGCGCCAGTAAAGCCCAGGCGCGTGCCGATGGTGACGGCCAGATAGGCGCCGATCGCATAGAAGGCGCCGTGCGCCAGGTTGACCACGCCGCCCAGCGAGAAGATGAGCGACAGGCCGAGCGCGATCAGCAGGTAATAGGCCCCGGCGAGGAGCCCGTTCAGCAGGTGCTGGACGATGAGCACAGTCGATCCCCGCCGGGCGCGAGGCTCAGGCCATGCGGCACTCGTTCTCTTCGGCGGTCGTCGCGATCACCTCGAGCGGCTCGTCGGGGCCCGGCACCGGCGGCGACGAGGTGAAGATGTCGTAGTCGTTCTTGAGCTGCGCCGCGGGGATCGCCTGCACGGTGTACATCTCGTGCATCATCTGGTGGTCCGACTTGCGGAAGTATCCGTCGCGAGTCTTCATCAGCCCGAACTTCGCGCCCTTCTCGAAGTGCTCGACCAGCTTCGCGGAGTCGATCGACTTGGTCTCCATCATCGCCTGCGCGGTGAGCTTGATGGCGTTGTAGTCGCCCCAGGCCTGGTTCTCCGGCGGCTTGTTATAGGCCTTGCGGAAGTCGGCGACGAACTTCCTCGACGCCGGCGTCTCGATCAAATGGTGCCAGACGAGCGGCCACGTGCCGAGGAAGTTGCCGCGCCCCGCGCCCCAGGCGACCGCGGTGTCGAAGCCGAAGCCCGCGACCGGATAGGGCAGGCCGAACTCGGTGTACTGCTTGAGGAAGTTGGTGATCTGGTTGCCGGCGAGGTTGGAGATCACCAGGTCGGGCTTGGCGTTGCGGATCTCGAGCAGCAGGGAGGAAAAGTCGGTGAGGTCCGTGGGCACGAGCTTGTCGGCCGCGAACTCGCCGCCGTTGGCCCCCATGAAGCGCTTGGCCACGCGCAGCAGGTCGTGGCCGAAGGCGTAGTCGGCGGTGAGCGAGAACCACTTCTTCCCCTTCACCAGGCCTTGGGCCAGCAGCGAGCGCCCGCACGTCTTCACGTACATCGAGTTCTGGCTCTCGATGTGGAACATGAACTTCTTGCAGGCCTTGCCGCGCAGCTCGTCGGAATTGCACCCGGTGTTGATGAAGAGCGTGCGCGTGCGTTCGGCGACCTGCGCGATGGTGAGCCCCGAAGCCGAGGAGATCTCGCCGATGATGCAGGCGACCTTGTCGCGCTCGACCATGCGCTCGGCCTTGGTGGAGGCCGTCTGCGGGTTGACCGAATCCTCCTTGAGCGCCTCCAGCTTGCGGCCGTTGATGCCGCCGGCGGCGTTGATCTCGGCCACCGCGAGGTCGACCGCCTGCACCGCGAACTCCCCGAGGGGGCCGAGAAAGCCGGTGCGCGGCGTGAGGTGGCCGATGCGAATCACATCGGACTGGCCGTAGCTGATGAACGGGAACCCGGCGATGCCGGTGGCCGCCCCGGCGAGCGCGCCCTTGATGACGGTGCGACGTGAGATGCCCTTGCCCTGGCTCATGACTCCTCCTCGTTGCGTTGCAATGTGCGTCGTCTGCTGGCGCGGCGCTTGACCCTGACCGAGGCGACAGTTTACGGTAGGCCGGCCACCCGGGTGGCGGGAGGGACAATCATGGATCTTGGCATCGACGGACTGCGCGTGATGGTGACGGCGGGCGCCGACGGAATCGGATTGGAGATCGCACGCGCCTTCGTTCGCGAGGGGGCGCGCGTGCACGTGTGCGACGTCGACGAAAAGGCGCTCGAACGCCTGTCCGGCACCGATCCGACGCTCACCTGGAGCGCATGCGACGTCGCCTCGCGCGACCAGGTCGCGCGGTTCTTCGCCGAAGGGATCGCGAAACTCGGCGGGCTCGATTGCCTCGTCAACAATGCCGGCATCGCCGGCCCCACGGGCCGCGTCGACGAGATCGATCCCGGAGAGTGGGATCGCTGCCTCGCCGTGGACTTGACCGGGCAGTTCAATTGCGTGCGCGTGGCCGCGCCGCACCTGCGCAAGTCGCGCAACGCCAGCATCATGAACGTCTCGTCGCTCGCCGGCAGGCTCGGCTTCGCGATGCGTACGCCCTACGCTTCGGCCAAGTGGGGCGTGGTCGGCTTCTCGCGCTCCCTCGCCATCGAGATGGGTCCCGACAATATCCGGGTCAACGCGCTCTTGCCCGGCATCATCGCGGGCGACCGGCAAAAGCGCGTGCTGAGCGCCAAGGCGAAAGCGCGCGGCGTCTCGTTCGAGGAGATGGAAAAGCTAGCGTTCTCGTTCACATCGCTGAAGGAATACGTAACACCGCAACAGCTCGCGGACCTGGTGACGTTCGTCGCGAGCCCCAGGGGCCGCATGATTTCCGGGCAATCGCTCGGCGTTTGCGGCGACACGAACATGTTGGCGTAGGAGTAGCGCCCCGGGCATCGGCGAATGCCGACATCCCGGGGCTTCAGGGGGCGATCGCGGTGCTGTTGCTCTGCTTTCTCGCCGGCGCAATCCTGCAGGTGAGACGCATGCGGCTCACTGCAGCGTACCGAGAAACTGCTTAAGCTCCGCGGTGCGGGGCTTCGTGAAACGCATCATGCGGATCTCCAGAATGACGGCTAACGCCGGCACGCCCGTTTGGCATGTCGGCACGATCGATCTCCGGGAGCCTGACAATCGGCTGCTGCGAGGCCTCGCGGCCGCATTCAGCTCTATCTGGTGGTGCGCGATATTGCGCGAATCGTAGCGGATGCGTTCCCCGGAGACAACCCGGAATCGTTCGGCCGACGCCGCGTGCGCACTAAATCAGTTCACGCGCGGCCTCGATTCACCAAGGTCGGGCATGACCCGAGCTCCCTGCACCATCCCCAGACGCGCACGCGCCGCGACACGATGCTGGCCCGGATCGTGCTCCTACCAGCAGGGTAGATCACTTCGACAACCAAAAGGAAGCCGCCCCTGGCAACGCGCCTACCGATCACGGTGAGAGGCTGGCTGCAGGCTTATCGAGAAGGCGCCCGGCCGCGCGATTTGCTGCATGAGTGCCTGCGGCAGGCGGGCGCCGCTCGACCCGCGGCGGCATGGATCCATCTCGCATCGGAGCTCGAGCTCGAGCGGCAGCTGCTTTGCCTCGAGGAGCGCGACGCGGCGACGGGTTCCATCGACGAGTTGCTCCATCGCTATCCTCTTCATGGCGTGCCGTTCGCGGTCAAGGACAACATCGACATCGCCGGCGTAGCGACGACCGCGGCGTGCCCCGCCTATCGATATGTCGCCGCCGAATCGGCCGCGGCGGTGAGGCGTCTGGTCGACGCCGGCGCGGTATGGATCGGCAAGACCAACCTCGACCAATTCGCCACGGGCCTCGTCGGCACGCGTTCGCCGTATGGCCAGCCGGCGAGCGTCTTCAGCGCCGATCACATCAGCGGGGGCTCGAGCTCGGGATCGGCGGTGACCGTGGCATCGGCCCGCGTCGCATTCTCGTTGGGGACGGACACCGCTGGATCGGGCCGAGTGCCCGCCGCGTTCAACCAGGTCGTCGGCCTCAAGCCGACGCCGGGGCGCGTGGGCGCGAGCGGCGTCGTGCCGGCGTGCCGCACGCTCGATTGTGTTTCCATCTTCGCGCTCAGCGTCGAAGACGCCGCGCACGTGCTCTCGGTCATCGAAGGAACGGATACCGACGACAGCTACAGCGACTTCGCGCCCGGCCCCGCCCATTGGGTCGGCGCGCCCTTGCGAATCGGGATTCCCCGCGAGCTGAAATTGCTTCCCGGCAGCGAATACGCGATCGCCTACGCGTCTGCGCTCGGCCATGCGCGCGCCCTCGGCCACACGCTCGTCGCCGTCGATTTCGAGCCGCTCCACCGCGCGGGGAGCCTTCTCTACTCCGGTCCCTGGGTCGCGGAGCGCCACCACGTCGTGCGCGAGCTGATCGAGCGCCAGCCTGAAGCGCTCGACGCCGCCGTGCGCGCGGTCATCGGATCCGCCGCGCGATTCAGCGCGTACGAGGCGTTCGCCGCCCAATACGCGCTGCGCGACCTGCAGCGCGACACCGCCGCGCTTTGGAGCGAAGCCGACGTACTGCTGGTGCCGACGGCCCCGCACCATCCGCGCTTCAGCGACGTGGCCGCCGACCCGCTCGGCGTGAACAGCGCGCTCGGCGTGTACACCAACTTCGTGAACCTGCTGCGATGGTGCGCGCTGGCGGTGCCCGCGGGCGGCACGGCGTCGGGGATGCCCTTGGCAGGAAAGCCTCGATCTCACGCTCGGCGCCACCGGACAGCGCCTCGCGCACGAGACGTGGCGTGCGGGTGCCGTCGTTCTGCGCAAGCCCGCGACGCAGGAAACCCTCGCTCTCGCCGTGGTCGGCGCGCACCTCTCCGGAATGCCGCTGAACGCGCAGCTGCGCGAACGAGGCGCGCGCCTGGTCGAGACCACCACCACATCCGCGTGCTACCGGTTGCACGCGCTGCCCGGGACGTCTCCCGCGAGGCCCGGCCTGGTGCGCGCGGAACATGACGGGCACGCGATCGAAGTCGAGGTCTGGGACATGCCCGCGGCGCAGATCGGCTCGTTCCTCGCGGTGATCCGCGCGCCCCTGGCGCTGGGCAGCGTGGAGCTCGCCGATGGGCGCCGGGTGCACGGCTTCCTGTGCGAAGCGCATGCCGTCGCGCAAGCGCCCGACATCAGCCACTTTGGCGGATGGCGCCGCTACATGCAGTCCAACCAGGAGATTCCCTTGAAAGAGCCCATCGACGGTCGCGCGCGCGAAGGCCTTGGCCGGCCCACACGCCGCCAGCTCATCGCCGGCGCGGCGAGCGTGGTGGCGGCGAGCATCCTCGGCGCGCCGGCCATCGTGCGCGCGCAGTCCGGCCCGAAGATCCGCATCGGCTACTGGCCGATCGCCGCGGGGCTGCCGTTCTATGCCGCGATCGAGAAGGGCTACTTCAAGGAAGCCGGGCTGGAAGTCGAGCCGCTCAAGTTCGCGGCTGCGCAGCAGGTGATGGAGGCGATGCTCTCGGGACGCTCCGACGGCAGCTCCAACGGCACCGGCTCGGCCAATCTCGCGATCGGCGAGATCGCTTCTCCGGGCCTGCTCAAGATCTTCGCGACCAACCCGAGCAACGTGAAGCACGTGCTGGACGAGTTCCTGGTGCCCAAGGACAGTCCGGTCAAGACGCTCGCCGACTTGAAGGGCAAGCGCGTCGCCTCGGGACCCGGCATCCAGAACGTGACGCTCGCCAAGACGATGCTGGAACGCGGCGGTGCGGGCGCGATGAACGTGGTCGAGTTGCCGATCGGCCAGCACGTCGGCGCCATCGCCGCGGGACAGGTCGATGCCGTGTACACGCTCGAGCCGACCGGGACCGTGGGACGGCTGAACGGTGTCACGCGCGTGCTGGAAGCGGGTGTCGTCGCGCGCTACATCCTCGGGGATCCGATGGCGCCGTGGCACGGCGGTGCGGCGAGTCTCACCAGCGAGTTCATCAAGAAGTACCCGGGCGAGTCGAAAAAATTCATCGCCGCCTATGCGCGCGGGATCGAGCTCGTGCGCACCAAGCCCGACGAAGCGCGCCAGTACCTGAAAGGCTACACCGCCATCGAAGGCCCCCTCACCTCGGAGGTGCCGCTCGCGTCGTACATGCTCTACAACGAGTTCAAGGCGAGCGATGTGGCGTTCTTCCAGAAGTTCTACGACCTCTTCTCCGAAAAGGGCATCTTCGAGAAGCGTGTGATCGTGGAACCGATGCTGTTCAAGGCCTGACCATGGCCGAGACCGTCGCGGCGGAAAGCGCGGCGCCCTGGAGCGCAGCGACGCGGGCGAGCGCGGCGCGCAAGCCCTTCCGCTGGGCGAAGCTGCTGCCGCTACTGGGCCCGGCGGCGCTCTTCATCCTCTGGGACATCATCGTTCGCGCCGGCTGGATCAAGGTGATCCTGCTGCCCACGCCGAGCGCGACCCTCTACGCCCTCGCCACCGGCCTGGCCGGCGGAGCGCTCCTCACCGACTTCGCGGTGACTCTCATGCGCACGGTCGAGGCCTTCCTCATCGCCGCGTTCGTGGGCGTGCCGCTCGGCGTGCTGCTCGGCAGCAACGAGCGCGCCTACCGCAGCGTGGAGTTCCTCATCGACTTCTTCCGCTCCACGCCGTCGTCGGCATTGATTCCGCTCTTCCTGCTGATCTTCGGCGTCTCCGACATCAACAAGATCGCCATCGCGGCGTTCGGCGCGCTGCTGATCGTGCTCTTCAACAGCGCCTATGGCGTGATCAACGCGCGCAAGCAGCGCATCATGGCGGCGAAAGTCATGGGCGCCTCGCGCTGGCGGATCTTCAAGGACGTGCTCATCTGGGAGAGCCTGCAGCCGACATTCGTGGGACTGCGCTCCGCGGTGTCGATGGCGCTGGTCATCGTGATCGTGGCGGAGATGTTCATCGGCTCCGACAACGGGCTGGGGCACCGCATCATCGACGCGCAGCAGGTCCTCAACGTGAAGAGCATGTACGCGGCGATCCTCGCGGCCGGCGCCCTCGGCTACGCGCTCAACGTGCTCTTCCTGGTCGCCGAGAAGCGCATCGTCCACTGGAGCGGAAGGTAGCCATGGGCGACATCCACGCGGCACCTGTCGTGGACGTGCCGGCGCGCCGCTTCGTGCCGGGCCCCGCGGGCACGCACATCACCATTCGCGGCCTTACCAAGTACTTCGCCGGCTGGCCGCTGTACGACCACTTCGACCTGGACATTCCCAAAGGCCGCATCGTGTCGGTGTTCGGTCCCAACGGCTGCGGCAAGTCGACGCTCATCAACATGATCGCCGGGCTCGTCCCGATCGACTCCGGCCAGGTCCTGTTCGACGGCAAGCCGCTCGCCGAGACCAAGATCGGCTACGTGTTCCAGAACTACCGCGAAGCCATGTTCCCGTGGATGCGCACCATCGACAACATCGCCTATCCGTTGAAGCTCGAAGGCCTGTCGAAAGCGGCGATGGATCGGCGCATGGCGCAACTGGTCGAGTCCTTCGACGTCAAGTTCGACCTCGATCGCTATCCCTACGAGCTGTCCGGCGGGCAACAGCAGACCGCGTCGATCATGCGCGCGCTCGCCCCGAACCCCGAGGTGATCTTCCTCGACGAGCCGTTCTCGGCGCTCGACTTCGAGATGACGCTCTTCATCCGTGAGAAGCTGCAGGAAATCTTCATTCAGACGGGGACCACTATGATGCTGGTGTCGCACGACCTCGAGGAGGCGGTGTACCTCGCCGACCAGGTGCTCCTGCTCACCAAGCGCCCGACGCGGATCGCGGAAATCCTTCACTTCGACGAGGCGCGCCCGCGCACCGTCGACACGTTGTCGCAGCCGCGCTTCATCGATGCCAAGAGGCACGCCCTGGAAGTGTTCCAGCGCGAGGTGCGGCGCTGAGCAAGCGATGACCCCGCAGGAGATCGAGGCCGCGGTCGACGCCACCGCCGCGGCGCTGGATCTGCCGCTCGACCCCGCGCACCGTCCCGGGGTTCTGCATTACTTCGCGCTGGCCGCCTCGCTCGCGGCGCTCGTGAACGCGCACGACTTCGCGAACGCCGACGAGCCGGCGGCGGTGTTCACGCCGGTTTCGCCGCCGCGATGAGCGCCGACGGCATGGGCGGAAAGGAGCGCCAGCACGACAGCGCTTCGCGCATGGCGCGGGCGGTGCGCGCGGGCGAGGCGAGCGCGAGCCGCCTGGTGGGAGAGAGCCTGCAGCGCATCGTGACCCTGGACGGCCGCGTCAACGCGTTCACCGACGTGACGGCCGCACGGGCCCGGGCGCGCGCGATGGCCCTCGACGCGTGGATCGCCGGCGCCGCCGAGGAGGCGAAGGCCGCGTTGCCGTTGCTCGGCGTGCCCTTCGCGGTGAAGAACCTCTTCAACATCGCGGGGCTCGCGACGCGCGCGGGATCGAGGATCGAGCGCGAGAAACCTCCCGCGACGGCCGATGCGCTCCTCGTGCGCCGCATGGAAGCCGCGGGGGCGGTGCTGGTCGGCGCCACCAACATGGACGAGTACGCGTACGGCTTCACCACCGAAAACACGCACGACGGGGCGACGCACAACCCGCACGACCTCACGCGAATCGCGGGCGGCTCATCGGGAGGCTCCGCGGCGGCGGTCGCCGCGGGCGAGGTGCCGATCGCGCTCGGCTCCGACACCAACGGATCGATCCGCGTCCCGGCGTCGCTGTGCGGCATCTTCGGCCTCAAGCCGACCTACGGACGCCTGCCGCGAACCGGAACGTATCCCTTCGTCGCGAGCCTCGATCACCTCGGTGCCTTCGCACGCAGCGTCGACGACCTCGCGCTCGCCTACGACGCGATGCAGGGGCCCGATGCGAGCGACCCGGCCTGTGCGCAGCGTGCGCCGGAAGCCACCGCGGGCGAGCTCGACCGCGAGGTCGCCGAATTGCGCGTCGCGATCCTCGACGGGTACTTCGCCGACAACGCGGGCCCGCAGGCGCGCTTGGCCGTGAGGCGCGTCGCCGAATTCCTCCGCGATGCCGGTTGCGCCGTGCGCCACCTGGAATTGCCCGACGCGGCCGGCGCGCGCGCCGCCGCTTTCGTGATCGGAAATGCCGAAGGCGGCGCGCTTCACCTGCCCGACCTGCGGCGCCGGCCCCAGGATTTCGAGCCGCTTTCGCGCGACCGCTTTCTCGCCGGTGCGCTCCTGCCCGCGGCGTGGGTGCTGCAGGCGCAACGCTTCCGGCTCTGGTTCGCGCGCCGCGTCGCGCGCATCCTCGCCGACGTCGACATTCTCCTGGCGCCGGCGACGCCGACCTCGGCCACGCCGATCGGCAGCGAGTGGATGCAGATCGGGGGCCGGCGAATGGCCACGCGTCCGAGCATGGGTCTGCTCACGCAGCCGATCTCGTGCATCGGCTTGCCGGTGTGCGTCGTGCCCATCTGGGAAGAAGCACCGCCGCACGGCCTTCCCGTCGGAGTCCAGGTCATCGCCGCGCCATGGCGGGAGGACCGCGTGCTTCGCGTGGCCGCCGCGCTCGAGCGCGGCGGCGTCGCAGTGGCGCCGGTGGCGGCGGTGGCGGCGCTCGCCGCGCCGTGAATCCCGAGATCAATCTTCCCGAAGTCCTCGCCGAAGTGCAGGCGGCTTTCGCGCGCTACGAGGACGCGCTCGTCAACAATCGCGTCGAGGTGCTCGACCAGCTCTTCTGGCCTTCGAGCCGCACGGTGCGCTACGGCGCGACGGAGAACCTGGTCGGCATCGACGCCATTCGCGCTTTCCGCGCGGCGCGATCGCCGGCCGGGCTCGCCCGGCGCCTGGACCAGACAGTGATCACGACCCATGGCCGGGACTTCGCCACGACGATGACCGAGTTCCGGCGCGAGCGCGACTCCCGGATCGGGCGGCAAAGTCAGGCGTGGGTGCGCTTCGAGGACGGCTGGCGCGTCGTCGCGGCCCATGTGAGCTTCATCGAGGCCTGAGGGTTAGGGCGCGCTTCGCGCACCACCAAGGGCCGCGCACGCGCCCGCGCGCACTACCGGCGAGCGCGTTGCCGCGCGCAGCGCGAGGTGCCGTGAGTCGCGTAGGGCTCCCCCGCATGCGGACCATGCGATGGCACGGCGATTGCGTCAGCCGTACCGAACAACACCAATATCGATCCAAGCGGTTTGCAAAAAAGGGGATGTCATGAAGGGGCTCGACAGGCAAAGACGGGAAATACTGAAGAAGTTGGGCGCCGCGGGCGCGATGGGAGCGCTCGCGCCTTTCGGCATCGAGCGCGCGTTCGCGGCCGACAAGCTGGTGGTCGGCGTGATCTACGTCGGTCCCAAGGACGATTACGGCTACAACCAGGCGCAGGCGCAAGCCGCGGCGATCATCAAGAAGATGCCCGGCGTCACCGTCATCGAGCAGGAGAAGGTGCCGGAAACGGTGGACGCGCAGAAGGTCATGGGCTCGATGGTCGAGCAGGACGGCGCCTCGCTCATCTTTCCCACCTCGTACGGCTACTTCGATCCGCACATGCTCAAGATGGCGGAGAAATACCCCAAGGTGCGCTTCGCCCATTGCGGCGGGCTCTGGACCGAAGGCAAGCATCCCGGGAACACCGGCAGCTACTTCGGCTACATCGACGAGTGCCAGTACCTGAGCGGCATCGTGGCCGGCGCGACCACCAAGTCGAAGAAGATCGGGTTCGTCGCGGCGAAGCCGATCCCGCAAGTGCTGCGCAACGCCAACGCGTTCCTGCTGGGCGCGCGCAGCGTCGACCCAACGATCACGTGCCAGTTCATCGTCACAGGCGACTGGTCGCTTCCGGTGAAGGAAGCCGAAGCCACCAATAGCCTCGTCGACCAGGGCGTGGACGTGATCACGTGCCACGTCGACAGCCCCAAGGTGATCGTGGAGACCGCGGACAAGCGCGGCATCTACGTTTGCGGCTATCACGTGGACCAGTCCGCCCTCGCGCCGCGCGCTTATCTCACCGGCGCCGAATGGCAATGGGCCGGCGTGTACCAGACGCACGTGAAGGATGCGCTCTCGGGAGCGCCGTTCAAGAACTTCATGCGCGGCGGGCTCAAGGACGGCTACGTGAAGATGTCGCCCTATGGAAAATCCGCCGCCGAAGCGGGCAGGAAGAAGGCGGACGGGGTGAAGGCGCAGATGATGAAAGGCGACTTCGTCATCTTCAAGGGCCCGTTGAAGGACAACACCGGGAAGGAAATCATCGCCGCGGGCAAGGGATTCAAGCAGACCGATCCGGTGCTCGAGCAGATGAACTATCTGGTCGAAGGTGTCGTCGGCAAGCTCTGAGCGCCGCTGAATGTCGCTCGCGCGCGCGGCCCGCCTCGGCCCCTCGGTCGAGGCGTTCGTCATTCCCGTCGGGGCGCTGGTGGCGGCCACGCTCCTGTTCGGTCTCTTCGTGGCGATCCTCGGGCACAGTCCGCTCGAGGTCTACGGGCTGATCTACAAGGGCGCCTTCGCGAGCCCCTTCTCGTGGCAGAACACGCTTTCGCGTGCCTCGCCGCTGATCCTCACCGCGCTCTGCGTGGCCCTGCCCGCGCAGGCGGGCCTCATGGTGATCGGCGCCGAGGGCGCGCTGGTGTTGGGCGGGCTCGCCGCCGCGATTGCCGGCCATGGGATGGACGGCGCGGGCCCGACGGCCGTGAAGCTCGCGATGGTGGCGGCGGGCTTCGTGGCCGGCGGCCTCTGGATCGGGCTCGCCGGCGCGCTACGGCAATACCGCGGCGTGAACGAGACCATCTCGAGCCTGCTCCTCACCTACATCGCGATCGCGCTCTTCAACCATTTCGTCGAGGGCCCCCTGCGCGACCCCGCGAGCCTGAACAAGCCTTCGACCCATCCCGTCGGCGCCGCGAACATGATCGGCAGCTTCCCCGGCCTCGACGTGCACTGGGGCCTGGGCTTCGGATTGATCTTCTGCGTGGCCATGTACGTGCTGGTCTATCGCACGACGTGGGGATTCGGCCTGCGCATCGTCGGCGGCAACGCGCGCGCGGCGCGGCTCGCGGGGCTGCCCGTCGGGCGGCTCGTGCTGCTCGCATGCTTCCTCGGCGGTGCCGCGGCGGGCCTCGCCGGCGCGGCGGAAGTGGGGGCGGTGCACGGCAACGCCAACGCCGCGCTCATCGCCGGCTATGGCTACACGGGGATCCTCGTCGCCTTCATCGCGCGCCAGAACCCGCTCGCGATCATTCCGGTGGCGGTGCTCCTCGGCGGACTCTCGGCGAGCGGCGGCATGCTGCAGCGGCGCCTCGACATGCCCGACGCGACCGTGCTCGTGCTGCAGGGCATGGCGTTCATGCTGATCCTCGCGAGCGAGACGCTCTACGGCCGCTTCGCCGTCTTCCGTCCGAGGGAGGCGCGCGCGTGACCGATCTCGGCTGGTGGGGCGTGCCGATCGGAGTGCTCGGCGGAATGCTGCGGGTGAGCACTCCGTTTCTTTTCGTGAGCCTCGGCGAGTGCATCACGGAGAAGAGCGGGCGCATCAACCTCGGGCTCGAGGGTATCCTCGTCACGGGTGCGATGAGCGGATACGCCGTGTCGTACTTGAGCGGCAACCCATGGCTCGGCGTGCTCGCGGCGGGATTCGCGGGGATGCTGCTCGGCACGCTGCATGGCCTCGTCTGCAGCCTGCCGCGAGTCAACGATATCGCGGTCGGCATCGGCTTGATGTTGTTCGGACTGGGCTTCGCGTTTTTCTTCGGCAAGCCCTACGTGCAGCCGAAAGCGCCGTCGCTGCCTTCGATCCCGTTCGGCGACTGGAGCGGCGTGCCGCAGATCCAGGCGGCGCTGCAGGTGAGCCCCCTCTTCCTCATCGGCATCGCGCTCGCTTTCATCCTCGCATGGGCGTTTCGCAACACGCGCTGTGGACTGGTGGTGCGAATGGTCGGCGACAGCTCCGATGCCGCGCGCGCCATGGGCTACAAGGTGAACACCGTGCGCACGCTGTGCACCGCGACCGGCGGGTTCCTCGCGGGAATCGGCGGATCGTTCCTTTCGCTCTACTACCCGGGGAGCTGGATGGAGGGCCTTTCCAGCGGCCAGGGCCTGATGGCGATGGCGCTGGTGATCTTCGCGCGCTGGCAGCCGGTCAACTGCCTCTATGCGGCGCTCCTCTTCGGCGGCGCGGGCTCGCTGGGACCCGCGCTGCAATCGGTCGGAATCACGTCGGGCTATTACCTCTTCAACGCGGCGCCCTACGTGCTGACGCTCGGCATCATGATCGCGACCTGCTCGACGCGCCGCACGCTCGCCGGCGCGCCCGGCGAGCTGAGCATCGTCAAATGACGCGGCGCACGGTCCCGGCCGATCCGTATTCGTGGCCGTTCGACGGCAACCTGACGCGCGGCAACACGGCGCTCGTCATCATCGACATGCAGGCCGATTTCTGCGCAAAGGGCGGCTACGTCGACAAGATGGGCTATGACCTGTCGCTCACGCGCGCGCCGATCACGCCGATCGCGGCGACCCTCGCCGCGATGCGCGAGCTCGGCTTCCACGTGATCCACACGCGCGAAGGCCACCGCCCGGATCTGTCCGACCTTCCCGAGAACAAGCGCTGGCGCTCGCGCCGCATCGGCGCCGGCATCGGAGACCCGGGGCCGTGCGGAAGGATCCTGGTGCGCGGCGAGCCGGGATGGGAAATCATCCCCGAGCTCGCCCCGCGCGGCGGCGAGATGGTGATCGACAAGCCGGGCAAAGGCTCCTTCTGCGCGACGGATCTCGAGCTGATCCTGCGCAACCGCGGCATCCGCAACCTGGTGCTCACCGGCATCACCACCGATGTCTGCGTGCACACCACGATGCGCGAAGCGAACGATCGGGGTTTCGAGTGCCTGCTCCTCGAGGACTGCACCGGCGCCACCGATCACGGCAACCATCTCGCGGCGATCAAGATGGTCAAGATGCAGGGCGGCGTGTTCGGCGCCGTTTCGGATTCGCGAAAGCTCATCAAGACGATCGGGGCCGCCTGATGCCCGGCCATTCCTCGATCATGGGGCGGGTGAAGCCCGAGCATGAGCCGCTGCCGGCAGGCGGGCTCGCGATCGACGTCCTCGGCATGAGCAAGCGTTTCGGCGCCTTCGCCGCGCTGGACGACGTGTCGATCAAGGTGCCCGCGGGCTCGTTCCACGCCCTTCTCGGCGAGAACGGCGCCGGCAAGAGCACGCTGGTCAAGTGCCTGGTCGGCTTCTACGAGCCCGACGCGGGCGTGATCCTCGTGGACCGGCGCGAGCGGGCGATCCGCTCGCCGCAGGACTCGCAC
>WNFL01004947.1_pt1 | contig 41868 bp, 45 predicted proteins | sample 5400361 | NCBI WGS metagenome assembly WNFL01 (sample SAMN13153351, study PRJNA577476) | soil metagenome | isolation source: 40 cm soil on Douglas fir-dominated hillslope | place: USA:California | collected 2013-09-17 | reverse complement strand
GGCGGCGGCGAGCAGGCGCCGCGTCAGACCCACGCGGCGAGCGCCTCCCCCCGGGTGCCGTGGATCGTGACGGCCTTGATCAGGCGGGTCATCTCGAAGATCGCCCGCACGTCGTCCTGCAGCGCGCAGAGGCGGAGGTCCCCGCCCGCGGTGCGGGCGTGCTTGAGCGTCGCGACGAGGGCGCCCATGCCCGAGCTGTCGATGTAGCCCACGCTCCCGAGGTCCACCAGCAGCTTGACGGACCCCTCGTTCACGAGTCCGGTCAGCACGCGCTTCATCTGATCCGCGGCCGCCATGTCGAGATCGCCCCGGGGGACGATCACCGTGATCGCGGCTGAACGAGTCACCTCGATGTCCATGGCCTCTCCTGATCGGGCCGGCGCCCCGCCCCCGCCGTCCACGATCGAGCGATCGGCCGGGGCATGCCCCGGCCGGAACTTGACGAGGGTCCAGCGGGTCCCGCGCTCCCGGCGTACGTCGACGGAAACCGAATCGGCGATGCGGTGCACCAGGTGGATGCCCAGCCCGTGATCCGGCAGCGCGTCGAGATCGGGCTCCACGTAACGCGCGGCCTCGAACGCCCGTCCGAAGTCCTCCACCTCGAGCACGAGCCGGTCCTCGAGGCCCTGGATCGAGACGTGAATAGGCTGGCCGCCCCGGCCCTCGTAGGCGTGCTCGATGGAGTTGGCGCACAGCTCGCCGACCGCCAGCACCAGGGCCGCGCGGGTCTTCCGCTCCACGCCCAGCCCGGCCAGCTCCTCGCGCAGCCACTCGCGCAGCCGCGCCAGATGCTGGGCCTCGCTCGACATCGTGAAGCGGCCGGGTACCGCCGGGTCACGCTCTGGCCGGATCACGCTCGGATACCCACATCGCGCGATTCAGTATAGCAGCGGGAGGGCGCCCAACTGGCGTGGGCGCCGGAGGGAACGGCGGAAAGGTTACCGCCGCGAGTAGCCGAGCTGGGCGCCGACCGGAAAGCCGTTGCGGTCGCGCCGGTAGGGGTCCGCGGTCACCGAGTCGCGCCACGCCTGATATTCACGCTCGTCCTGCCACCGCCGGAGCGCCCACACCGCGAGCCCCACCGCGACACCACCCATTGCCACGACGCAAACCAGCGCTCCCCGCTTCATGATCAGCTCGAGTGAGCTGCCTTGCTCCGATACGGGCGTGTCCATGACCGCCATCCTCCTGATCGGCTCTAGTCGGCGCCGATCGAGAGCCACAGTATGATCGAGCTCGCTCCGATGAACGCCACCGTGATCACCGTCGTCAGCAGCATCTCTCTCGCCCTCCGGATCTTCCCGGTGCTACGTCTTTTCTCCGCCCGGGTAAACTAGCAAAACCCAAGCCACGGCACAGGCCGCGCGAAATCAGCGACTTGGGGTGATCCGGCCCCCCCGGCATCCCGAGCTTGTCAGGTCGGGTGCCCAGACTTTGTCAGGCGACGCAGCGCAGCGACGCTAAGTGTGCGCAATATTTGGATGGAAGACTGGCCCTGTTCTTGCCTCTCCCTGTCCGTCATGACTGTCACCGCCGCGGTCCGTCTCAAGGTGCTGGGCGGCGCCCTTCTCGGGGCGCTGGTGGCGATCACCGTTGTCACCCTGGTATCGGCGCGACGGGAAGCTCCGCAACCGGTCGTCGAGTCACGGCGCGCCGAGGCTCCGGCACCCGCGGCGCCGCCGGCTCCGGAAACGCCGGCACCGACCCCGGCCCCGTCGCGCTCGCGGGGCCAATCCGAATGGACCTTCTTCTTCCGCCCGGGTGATACGTTGAGCCGCATGGCGGATGGAAGCCCACTCGGTGTCGTGGCGCGGCTCGAGCGTCAGCACAAGTTCCCCGATGGCTCCACCGGCCCGGCCTACGTGATACGGTCGGCCGACCAGCGCGAGAGCGCGTTCGACGCCGACGAGCTGGAGCGCCGCGCGCGCGTCGAGACCGTCCGGGACGTCCGAATCGCCCCGGCCCGCCCGCCCGAGGCGCCGCCGACCCGCTAACCGAAAGCCCGCCTCGGCGCGAGGCCCATCACCGGGTTGTCAGGGATGGAACACTCCGTAGCCCTGGTCGACTCGATCATCCTGATCGCGGGCATCGTGCTGATCCTTCTCACCAGCCTCCGCGTATCCAGCCGGAAGTCCGGGAGGAAGGCCGCGAAGGGACAGACCGGCGCCGTCGTCGGGATCGTGGTCTGGCTGGGGTGCCTCGGCGTCGCGCTGTACCTGATCCTCGGCTGAGGCCTACTGCGTCACCGCCTGCTTCCACGACACCGCGCCCGCCACGTTCGCGGGCTGCGGGGCGGTGCACGCGGTGCCGCGCGCGCCCACGCTGGCGGTTCCCCCGCGCACCGAGCAGACCCCGAATGGCGTGCCCAGCTCCGCGGTGCCCTGCACCACGGTGAGCGAGCTCTGGCCGTCCTCGGTCACCTTCAGGTCGATCTCCGCGTCGCGCGCCGCCGCGACGGCCGCGGGCGTCTCGATCTCGAGCTGATTCGCGCCGGCGCCCGCCTTGGCCCAGACCCCGCCGCGGCTCACCCGGAGGATGCGCGTGGTCCCGCCGGCCTTGTCCCAGCGCGAGAGGATCTTGAGCGTGGTGCGCTCGTTCAGGGCGACGGGGATGCCGGGCCTGAGCTGGATCAGGGCCTGGCTCGCCGCCTCGGTGCGGAGCACGTCGCCCTCGAAGAGCGGCAGTGACCCGCGCCCCTGCAGGCGATGCTCGATGCCGTCGGTCCGCACCACGACGAGCGTGCCCATCGCGTTCTGGGCCGTGCCCACCGGCACGCCCTGCGCCGCCGCCGGCCTCGCGCCGCCGCTCGAGCACAGCGACCAGGCCACCAGCGCGATCACCAGCGCTCCCGCCCGCCAGGCCCGTACGCTCATGGCGACCTCAGTTCCCGTGGTAGACGACGCGAATCGGCTTGCGACCCACCGGCACGGTGGCCAGGACCGAGCTGCTGCCGGTGTCGATGACCTTCATGTCGTTCGAGATCTCGTGCACCACGAAGAGCCGCGTCCCCTCCCGGTTGTTGGAGATGCCGTTCGGCCGCTGCCCCACATCGATCTGCTCCAGGATGCGCAGGTTGCTCGGATCCGCGCTCACCACCACCACCCGGTTGAGCCCCGCGACGGTGACGTAGGCGTTCGGGCCCTGCAGGCCCTTGAACCCGAAGGCGATCTGCTGCGGCGCCGGACCCACGTTGATCGAGGCGATCTTGTCCTGGGTGACCGGATCGATGACGTAGATGTCGGTACCGCCGGTGTTGGTGCCCCAGATGCGCCCGTCGGGACCCAGCACCAGGAAGTGCGGGTTGGTGCCCACCGGGATTGCCTTGAGCACGCGGTGCGAGGCGGTATCGATCACCTCCACCGTCTTGTCGCCCTGGTTGCTCACGTAGGCGAAGCGGCCGTCACGCGAGAAGGTCAGGCCGGTCGGCCCCTTGCCCACCGCGATGGTGCCGAGGATCCGGAAGGTCCCGGTGTCCACGATCGAGATCGTGTTCTCACCGATATTGGCGACCCAGGCCTGCCGGTTGTCGTTGGTGAGCGTGACCACGTGGGCCCGGTCGCCGGTGGCGATGGAGGCCACCGTCTCGAGCGCGCGAGTGTTGATCGCCGACAGCCGGCCCGAGGCCAGGTTCGTGGCGAAGAGCCAGCGCCCGTCGCGCGAGACGGCGAGGTCGTGGGTCGCGTGGTTGCGCGCGTCCACGGTGGCGACCACCTGGAAGGAATCCCCATCCACGACCGTCACCGTGTTCGAGCTCTCGTTGGCGACGAAGACGCGCGACCGCGGCGCGTCCTCGGTCTCCTTCGCCTGCATGTCCGCGCAGCCGGCGACGAGGCCGAGCGAGAGCACGACGAGGATTCGGCGCATGAGCTCCTCCTGACTTCGGCTGGGAAAGCGCCCCTTACCTTGGTCCAGGAAGCCCGGCGAGTCAAGAGCCGTTCGTTGACAGCCCTCCGGAGAAGGGCTTAGTCTCTAGCCCAGGCCGAGTGGAGAAAAGGCTATTTCCATGACGCGGATAGGACGCAGTAAGGGCAGCGTTGCGGGGGCCGTCGCCGGCCTCCTCGTGCTGCTCACGGGGCTCACTGCGTCAGCCCAGGCCCCGAAGGCCGAGCGACCCACCTACGCGGTCGGCGACAAGTGGATCCGCAGTGACGGCGCCTACGACCTGATCCGGGTCGAGAACGGCCGCTACGTCTTCGCGGCCGACGGGGGCCGCGAGGTCCACCTCACCCGCGATCTGGGCGTCGCCAAGATCGTCCGCGCCGGCCAGGTGCTCCTCGAGCTCGAGCCCCCGCCCGGCCTCACCTGGCCGCTCGATGTCGGCCAGTCGGGCGTCTCGTGGCTCACGCTCAGGAGCCTCGACCCGCAGTTCGGCCAGAGCCTCGTCCGGCTGACCTGGAAGGTGGACGCCTACCAGGACGTGCGCGTGCCCGCCGGCGTGTTCAAGGCCTTCCGCATCGTGCAGGTGCTGGAGCCGCGCTTCCTGGCGGTTTCGCCCCAGTCGCGGCGGCTCGAGCTCACCTTCTGGTACGCCCCGGCCGTGCAGCAGCTCGTGCGCGCCGACGGCAACGACCTGAGCGGGCTCGCCTTCCAGGCCGTCGCCCTCGACCGCCCGGTGGTGGCGGCGCTCGCGGTGGCGCTCACCGACCCGAAGGACCAGGGCCGCGTGGCGACGGAACGGATCACCCTGACCGGCAAGGTGACGGGCGGCACCGGCCCGCTGCGGATCGCGGTCACCCTCAACGGCGCCGAGATCGCGCGGCAGCAGGAGCCCGGCACCCCGGGCCCCGGTGCGCCCGCCAAGGACGTGCCGCTGAGCGTGCCCGTGAAGCTGGCGCCGGGGCGGAACACCGTGATCGTCACCGCCACGGACGGTGCCGGCGTCAGTCGCCAGGAAGGGCGCGTGCTCTTCTACGACAAGCCCGCGCCCGCGGTGGCCGCGGCACCCCCGACCCCCGCCCGGCCCACACCGCCTCCCGCCAGCGCGACCCCTCCGCCCGCCGTCACGCCAGCGCCGCCGGCCGCCCCGCCCACGACAGCCACGCCGCCGTCGGCCCCGACTCCGCCGGCTCCGGCCGTCGCCGCGCCCCCGACCCCCACACCGCCACAGGCCGCGACGCCACCGGCGCCAGCCCCCGTGCCGCCACCGGCCAGGCCGCCCGTCGTGGCCGCGCCCGCGCCGACGCCTGCTCCCGCCGCCCCGACACCAGCGCCGCCGGCACCTCGTGAGCCGAGCCGTCCGACCGCCGAGCCGCCGCGCGGTCCGACGCCGCCCCCCGCGGCGATGTCACCTCCGCCCGCCACGCCCGCGCCGGCCACCGTCGTGGCGGTGCCGCCCGAGTCGGCGGTGAGGCCGTCGGCCACCTTCCGGATCACGATCTCGACGCCGACGAACCAGGCGCGCGTGGAGCAGGAGTCGGTCACGTTCGCGGCGGTGGTCTACGGCGGCACCGGCGTGCGCCAGGTCCTCGTCACCGCCAACGGCGTGGAGCTCTTCCGCCAGGACAACCGCACGCAGCAGCCCTCGATGGCGGTGAACCTCCCGGTCAAGCTGGCCGAGGGCCAGAACACCCTCGTGGTCACCGCGGCCGAGACCGACGGCACCATGCACCAGGAGATGCGCACGATCCACCACGAGAAGCTGGTGCCGCTCGCGGTGGACGTGCGCTATCCGGAGGATCGCTCGCGCGTGACCGACGAGGCCAGCGTGGTCGCGGCGGTGGCCCGCTCGAGCAAGGGCATCAGCCGGATCACGGTCACCCTCAACGGGACCGAGGTCCATCAGCAGGAGGAGCGGAGCCCACAGAAGACGATGGCGGTGAGCGCGCCGCTCACACTGCGCGAGGGCGCGAATGCCATCGTGATCACCGCGCGCGAGGCCGACGGCGCGGCCCGGCAGGAGGTGCGCACGGTCATCATGGAGCGCGTGAAGCCCGCCGCCCCGGTCGCGCCCCCCGCCGCGCCCGCCCCCCCGCCGTCCACGCAGTGGGCGGTCATCATCGGGGTCGGCGGCTACGAGAACTCGGCGGTGCCGCGCCTGCGCTACTCGGTGGCCGACGCCGACGCGATCTACCAGACGCTCCTCAGCTCCGGCTTCAAGAAGGAGAACATCCTCCTGCTCACCGACAAGACCGAGCGCAAGCCCACCCTGCGCAACATCAAGTGGGCGCTCGGCACCTTCCTCGCCCGCTCCGCCCACAAGGACGACCTGGTGATGATCTACTTCGCGGGCCACGGCGCCTCCGAGGTGGACCAGCGCGGCATCGAGCGCGACGGCCTCTCGAAGTACCTGGTGCCGGTGGACGCCGACCCCGACGACCTCTATTCGACCGCGCTGCCGATGGACGAGATGCAGAACGTCCTGGCCCGGATCGAGGCGGAGCGGGTCACCGTGTTCCTCGACGCCTGCTACAGCGGCGCGGCGGGCGGCCGCACGTTCGCCTCCAACAAGACGCGCGCGGTCAACGTGGACGAGATCTTCCTCGACCGGCTCACGCGCGCCAAGGGCCGCGCGATCGTGACCGCCTCGCGGCCGTCCGAGCTGTCCATCGAGCTCGCCGAGCTCGGCCACGGCATCTTCACCTACTACCTCGTGCGCGGCCTGCAGGGCTACGCGGACACCAACCGCGACGGGATCGTCTCGCTGCAGGAGCTCTACGAGTACCTGGCCCTGGAGGTGAGCCGCAAGTCGCGCCAGGTGGGCGGCAACCAGCACCCGATGCTGAAGGGCGAGCTCGAAGGGGTGCTGCCGCTCACCCGCACCGGGAAGCAGCGCAATTAGCCGGCGCCCCCGCGCCCGCTTCGCCGCCGGCCTCACCGCGGTCACGCTGGCCCTGGGCGTGGCGCCGGTCGCGGCCCAGCCCGCCGCCGACGGGCAGAGCTGGGAGACCCCGATGGCCGCGGGCGACCGCGCCTACCTGCAGGGGCGCTACGCCGAGGCGGAGCGCTTCTTCGCGGCCGCGCTGGAGCGCGCCGAGCGGATCGGGGCGCAGGACCCGCGCGTCGCGCTGAGCCTGGGCCTGCTCGCGGCCGCCTACCAGGCCGAGGGCCAGTACGCATCGGCCGAGCCCCTGCTCCGCCGCGCCCTCGCCATCGCGGAGGGCGCCCTCGGCGCCGACCACCCGGAAGTGGCGGCCACCCTCACCGCGCTCGGAGCCCTCGGCGCCGTGCAGGGCCGCTACGCCGAGGCCGAGCCGCTGCTCCGCCGCGCGCTCACCATCGACGAGCGCGTGCTGGGGCCGGAGCATCCCGAGGTGGCGGGCACGCTCGACGCGCTCGCCGCGCTCGACCGCCTGCAGGGCCGCTACGCGGACGCCGAGCTGCGCAGCCGCCGGGCGCTCGCCATCCGCGAGAAGGCCCTCGGACCGGATCACGCGGACGTGGCCACGAGCCTCACGAGCCTGGCTGCGCTCTATCGCATTCAGAGCCGCTACGTGGAGACCGAACAGCTCGCGCAGCGCGCGCTCGCCATCCGCGAGAAGGCCCTCGGGCCCGAGCACCCCGAGGTGATCGGCCCGCTCGTCACGCTCGGCGAGCTCCAGGCCGAGCAGGGGCGCTTCGCGCAGGCGGAGCCGCTCGGCCGTCGCGCGCTCGCGGTCGCCGAGAAGGCGCTGGGCCCCGGGCACCCCGAGGTGGCCGGCGCGCTCGATCTGCTCGCCGGCCTCTCCCGCACCCGCGGGCGCTACGCGGACGCCGAGACGCTCGGCCGCCGCGCGCTCGCGATCCGCGAGAAGGCCCTGGGCGCCGAGCATCCGGACGTGGCGGCCACGCTGGCCGGGCTGGCCGAGCTGTCGGGGCTGCGGCAGAACGCGGCACAGGCCGAGTCCCTGGCCCGGCGCGCCCTGGCGATCCAGGAGAAAACCCTCGGCGCGGAGCATCCCGACCTCGCCCGGAGCCTCCGCGCGCTCGGGGAAGCCCAGCGGCTGCAGACCAAGTACGCGGAGGCGGAGCCCAGCTACCAGCGCGCGCTCGCCATCGACGAGAAGCGGCTCGGTCGGGAATCGCCGCGCGTCGCGCTCGATCTCGGCAGCCTGGGCACGCTCTACCGCCTCCAGAGCCGGTACGCGCAGGCCGAGCCGCTCTACCGGCGCGCCCAGCAAATCGGCGAGAAGGTGCTGGGGCCCGAGCATCCGCAGGTGGCCGCGACGATCGTGGATCTGGCCTCGCTCTATCGTGCGCAGAGCCGTTTCGCGCAGGCCGAGCCGCTCTACCAGTGGGCGCTCACCCTGCAGCGCAAGGCGCTCGGGCCCGACCATCCCGAGGTCGCGGAGAGCCTGGAGGAGTACGCGGCCCTGCTCAAGCAGATCAACCGCGAGCCGGAGGCCGCCGAGATGGAAGCGCAGGCGCGCGCCATCCGCGCGAAGGCGGCCGCGCCCGCGCGCTAGCCGCTCGCAGCCCGTTCGTGCGATCTCCGTTCGGGCGCCGGCTTCGCCGTCGCACCCCGTTCTGGGGGAGGTTCGGAGTGGGCCGTCGGGGCCCCCTCCGATGAGCTAGCGGATCTTGGCTCCCGCGCCCTCCGAGAGCTCGCGGGCGCGCGCGTAGGCGGCCTTGGCCGCGGTATCCCACTCGGTCTCCATCCGCGACTTCACCTCGGGCCGGTCCTTGAAGGCGGCGTTGACCTCCCGGTCGGAGGCGCGCCGGGCGTCGAGCGGCACCGTGCTCGCGAGCGTGCGGGCCTCCGCGAGCTGGGCCTGGGCGGCCTCCACGCTGCGGCCGCCCGCCCGCGCCTTCGCCACCTGCGCGTCGGCCACGTGGATGGCGCCCCACGCGGCCTTGAGCTCGGCGTGGCGGAAGGTCACCACCTGGTCGAAGAGCGCGTTGACCACGTTGCGGCGGCCCGAGGAGAGCTTGTCGTCGAAGTCCACCCCGCCGAGCTTCATGGTGAACGGGTTGGGATAGCCCCGGGGGGCGCGCGCGTAGAGCGCGGGCACCACCGGCAGCCGGCCGATCTCGGGCGCGAAGAGCCGGAGCTGCCCCTCGTCGCCGAGCAGGTACTCGACGAAGGCGCGGGCATTGGCCGGGTTCGGCCCGTTCTTGACCACCGCCACCGAGGCCGGCACCACCGAGGTGAGCGACGGATACGCGAAGTCGATCGGCTGGCCCGACGCGATGGCGGAGAGCCCGAAGAAGTCGATCACCACCCCGATGCCGTACTGCCCCGAGACCACCGCCTCCGGCACCCCGAAGCTGCGCTCGGTGATCGAGCCCATGTTGCCGCCGCTCTGGAGCAGGAGCGCCCAGCCCTTCTCCCAGCCGTAGGCCTGCAGGATCACCTCGACGGTGAGATGTGTTGTGCCGCTCCGCGAGGGCGCCGAGATCACGAGGTGGCCCCAGTACCGCGCGTCGGCCAGGTCCGTCCACTCCCGTGGCGCGGGCAGCTTGTGCAGGGCCAGGTAGCGCGTGTTCCACATGAGACCGTAGCCCGAGACCGCGAAGCCCCAGTAGTAGCCGTCGGGATCGTGGAGCGGGAAGCTGCCGATCTTCGCGGGGATCCGCGCGAGCGTCTCCTTCGGCAGCGCGACCTTCTCGAGCAGCCCGTCGGCCTTGAGGGCCTGGAAGGCGTCCACCGCGGAGACCCAGAAGACGTCGGCCTCCGGCCGGCTCCGGGTCTCGCGCAGATAGGTCACGCCCTGGTTGGTCTGCTGCTGCTTCACGATCATCTTCACCCCGGGCGTCTTCTGCTCGAAGGCCTGCTTGTAGGCCTCGAAGAGCTCCTTGGGGAACGAGGTGAGTACGACGACTTCCCGGGTCGCGGGCTGGGCGGACGCGGAGACGGCGCCCGCGAGGAGCGCGAGGGTGGCGACGACGATGCGGATCATGCGGACGGGTCCTCCCCGGGGGTCGGGCGGGATCAGGAGAGTTTGAGCACGAAGACGGTCATGTCGTCCTGCAGGCGCGCGCCCGCGCGCTCCAGCACGTCCGCGATCAGTCGGTCGGCCAGCGCCTGCGCGCTCAGCGCGCGCTCGCGCTCGAAGATGGGCAGCAGGGCCGCGATGCCGGGCCGGTGCCCGTCCTCGCTCTGCGCCTCCACGAGGCCGTCGGTCAGCAGCACGAGCGTGTCGCCGGGCCCCGCGAGCGTCACCTCGATCTGCCCGAACGCGGCGTCGGCGAACACCCCGAGCACCGTGCCGCCCGCCTCGCCGAGCGAGGCCACCGCGGCGCCGCGGTCCGCCCGCACGATCACCGGGTCCGGATGGCCGCCGCCCGCCAGCACCACGCGTCCCGGCTCCCCGGCCGGATCGAGCGCGGCCAGCACCAGCGTCACGAACATCGAAGGCGGCATGTCCCGGCAGAGCGAGGCGTTCAGCCGGGTCAGCACCTCGGCGGGCTCGGGCACGTCGCGGGCGATCTCGCGCAGGAGCGTCCGCACCATGACCATGAGGAGCGCGGCGGGAATCCCCTTGCCGGACACGTCGCCGACCACCACCCCCAGCCGCTCGCCCATCGGGAAGATGTCGTAGAAGTCGCCCCCCACGATCGTCGACGAGCGCAGCACCGCCCCCGCGTCGAGCCCGGCGACCCGCGCGGGCACCGGCGGTAGCAGGCGCCGCTGGATGTCGCGCGCCGCCTCCAGGTCGCGGCCGAACTGGGCCAGGTGCTCGGCGGTGAACCAGTCGCCGAGCACGCTCAGGAGCGGGCGCACCACCCGCGACTGGGCGGTGCGCTTGAGCAGGGCCTGCACCCGGGCGAGGATCTCGGCAGGCTCGAAGGGCTTGGCCACGTAGTCGTCGGCGCCCCGCTCGAAGCCCTTCATCTTGTCGGCGAGCGCGCCCTTGGCGGTGAGCATGATGACCGGGGTGTGCGCGGTGGGCGCGTGCTCCCGGATGCGGCGCAGCGCCTCGAGGCCGTCCGCGCGCGGCATCATCACGTCGAGCAGGATCAGGTCGGGGGCGTGCAGGTGGACGATCTCGATCGCCTCGAGCCCGTCCGCCGCGCTGATGACCTCGTAGCCCGCGCGGCGCAGGGTCACGCTCAGGATCGTGTTGATGTCGGCTTCGTCGTCCACCACCAGGATGCGGGCCGAGGTCACGGGGCCACGCCGTCGCGGGGCCGCAGCCGCGACCGGATCGCCTTGAGCAGATCGGCCGAGCTGAACGGCTTGGTCAGGCACACGGTGGCCCCGAGGGCACGCGGGTCCCCGGGCTCGACCTCGATCGCGCTCAGCACCACCACCGGGGTGTCGCGCGTCTCGGGCTGCTCGCGCAGGAGGCGGATCGCCTCGAAGCCGTCCAGGTCCGGGAGCATGAGGTCCATCGTGATCACGTCGGGGTGCCGCTGCCGCGCCATCTCCACGCCCTCGAGCACGCGGCCCGCCTCGAGAACGCGGAGCCCGGCGAGCTCCAGGACGTCGCGCAGCAGCGCGCGCACGTCGGGGTCGTCGTCCACCACGAGCACGAGCGGCGCCTCTTCCCGGCGCTCCTCCGGCCCCTCCCGGCTCGGGACGGCTCCCGCGGTGCCGGGGATCGGCAGGCGCACCGTGAAGGTGGCGCCCTCGCCCGGCCGGCTGTCCACCCCGATGCGCCCGCCGTGCTCCTCCACGATGCCGCGGCAGATCGCGAGGCCGAGCCCGGTGCCGCCCACCGCGCGGACCGTGCGGCCGTCCAGCTGCTGGAACTTCCGGAAGAGGCGGCCCACGTCCTCCGGGGCGATGCCCTGCCCCTGGTCGGTCACCCAGACCTCCAGGTCGCCGCCGGATCGGCGGGCCCCCACCGTGACGAGGCCGCGCTCGGGCGAGAACTTGATCGCGTTGGAGAGGAGGTTGGTCACCACCTGCACCATGCGGTCGAAGTCCACCCGCACCGTCGGCAGCTCGGTGGGCACGCGGGACTCGATCGCGATGCCGCGCGACTCCGCGAAGCCCCGGATCCCGTCCACCGCCATCTCGACGAAGTCGAGCGGGCGGTGCAGCTCCAGGTCGAGGTGGATGTGGCCCGCCTCCATCTTGGAGATGTCGAGGATGTTGTTGATGAGCCGGATGAGCCGGTCGGTGTTCTTGAGCGAGATGTCCACGAGGTGGCGCTGGGTCTCGTCGAGCACCAGGCCGTCGTCGGAGAGCAGCAGGTGGAGCGACCCCTTGATGGAGGTGAGCGGCGTCCGCAGCTCGTGCGAGACCGTCGAGACGAACTCGGTCTTCATGCGGTCGATCTCGCGCTCCCGCGTCACGTCCCGCAGGGTGATGGTGGTGCCGACCACCGCGCCGAGCAGGTCGCGGGTCGGGGTGGTCAGCCAGCGGAGGGTGCGGCGCTCCGGGAGGCGCACCTCGAGGTCGCCGTCCGCCGGCTCGCCCGCCTGCTCCACCGCGGTCACGAGAGCGCGCCCACCCGTCTCCCCCCACTCCACCGACGCGGCCAGCGTCTCGATCAGCCGCGCGAGCGGGCGGCCGGTCACCTCGTGCGGGTCGACCCCGAGCAGGGCGCCCCCCTGGCGATTCAGCGCCACCACGCGGCGCTCGAGGTCGAGCACCAGGAAGCCGTCGGAGGTCGAGGCGAAGACCTGCTCGAGACGGGTCTTCTGGTTCTCCGCCTCCTCGAACAGGGCCGCGTTGTCGAGCGCCATCGCGAGCTGGTCGGCGTAGGCCGCGACCAGCCGCGTCTCGGCCTCGGTGAGCGCGCGGGGCGTCGGGAAGAGCAGGAGCAGGCCGCCGAGCACCCGGCTGCGCCCGCGCACCGGGAAGGCGGCCAGCGCCTCCTCCGGCCCGAGGAGCCCCGCGGTGACCAGGTCGCTCCGGGCCGCCGAGTCCGCGATCAGCAGCGGGGCCTCCCGGCGGCGCAGCGGCTCGGCGAGCGCGCGCACCGACTCGTGGCTCCAGTCGGCCCACGAGATGACGTCGCCCGGGCTCGCCCCGCGCTCCCCGAACAGCACGATGCCCGCGCGCCGGGCTCCGAAGGTCTGGGCCAGGGTGCCCGCCGCGTCCGGCAGCAGGCGCTTGACGTCGAGGGTGCGGTGCAGCGAGCGCGCGGCCGCGTTGAGCAGCGCGGCGCCCGCGAGGTTCTGCTGGGTCACCGAGTAGAGCCGCGCGTTCTCGATCGCCACCGCCCCCTGCGCGGCGAGGCTCGAGAGCAGGCTGATCTCGCGCTCGGTGAAGGCGTGGGGCTGGAAATAGGAGCCGCCCAGGACCCCGAAGACCTCGTCGCGGATCAGGATCGGGGCGGCCGCGAAGGCGCGCGGGGCGTCGGGCCGCGCCATCGCCGCCGCGTTGGGCCCCGAGTACACGAGGCTCGGATCGGCGAGCCGGTCGTCGGACCACATCGGCCGACGCTCCGCGTAGGCGCGCCCGGTCACGCCCTCGCCCGGCCGGAGCAGGAGCGGGCGCGCGAAGTCCATCGGGTGGTGGCGGCTCCGCTCGAGCACGAGGCCGCCGCGCACGGCGTCCCACCGGTAGAAGCCGGCCGCCCCGCAGCCGAGCGCCTCGATGACCCCGTCCGAGATGAGGTCGATCACCTCGGCGAGCTTGAGGGTGGCCGAGAGCTTGCGGGTGACTTCCAGGAGAACAACCGCGTCCTTCTCGCGCTGCCGCGTCTCGCCGTAGAGCCGGGCGTTGTTGACCGAGGTGGCGAGCTGCTGGCAGAAGAGCTCGAGGTGGGCGACCCCCCGCCGCGTGATGGGCCGGCGGCTCCCTTTGTTGTCCGCGGTGACGACCCCGATCGGCCGCCCCTGCACGAGCAGTGGCACCACCGCGAAGCGCCGGGTGCGCAGCACCGGATGGGCGTGGAGCTCCCGGGGCAGCGGCGGCACCTGCGCGAGCTGCTCGTCGCTGCTCACCATGAGGGTGATGCCCGATTCCCACACCGCCTGGAAGCCGCCGCTGCCCCGGAGGGTGACGAGCCGCGGGACGCCGGGGCCCACGTCGCTCCCCGCCACCAGGCGCACGGTCACCCCGTCGTCCTCGGCGAGCCAGACGTTGAGGCGGTCGAAGCTGAGCGCGCGGTTCGCGGCGGTCGCGAAGATCTCCACGCGCTCCTGCAGGTCCATGGAGCGGTCCATGGCCTGGGTGAGCGCGAAGAGATCCTCGGTGAGCTGGCGCCGGTCCTGGATGTCCTGGAAGAGGCGCGCCTTGGCGATGGCGGCGGCCGACTGGCTGACGAAGATCTCGAGCAGCTCCTGGTCGTCGGCCCCGAAATGGAGCGGCCCGCGCCCGCTCAGCACCAGCACGCCCAGAAGCAGGTCCTGGAAGATGATCGGGACCCCGAGGAAGCTCCGGAGATCGCTCCGCCGCCACCACTCGGGCTCGGTGGCCCGCGGGTCGGCGGCGATGTCCGCCACCTCGAGCTGGCGCCGCTCCGCGGCCACCCAGCCCACGTCGCCCTCGCCGATGTCCACCGGCCGCCGGGGAAACTCGCTCATCCCGCCCGCCACCGCACGCACCTCGAGGCGCTTGGCGACCGCGTCCACCACCCACACCGCCACCGCGGGCACCCGCATGAGCTCCACCGCCGCGCTCGCGATGCCGGCCAGCACCTCGTCGGGCTCGAGCGACGAGGAGACGAGCTGGTTGAGGCGGGCCAGCGTGTGCAGGCGCGTGGCCCGCAGGTTGAGCGCCTCGTGCAGGCGCGCGTTGCGGAGCAGCACGCCCGCCTGCTCGCCGATGGCCCCCAGCGTGTCCAGATCCGCCTCCTGGAAGCGGCGGCGCTCCGTCCACCACACGAGGTAGAAGGCGCCCGCCACCTGGCCGTCGATGAAGAGTGGGATCACCACGCCCGACTGGTGCGGGAACCGGCGGAAGAGGGGGATCGCGAAGCGCGGGTCGTTCGGGAGATCGTCGCTCCAGATCACGCGCCCGCTCTGGAAGACCGCGTCGAAGCCCCGCTGCTCGTCGGCGGTGAGGCGCGCGGTGGCGAGCACCTCGAGCGCGTCCTTCGGCACGTGGTAGGCCGCGACCGGCCGGAGCTCGGCGGCCTCCGCCTGCCGGACGTAGGACGAGACGGTCTCGGCCCCGGTGAGCCGGGCCAGCTCGCGGCAGATGAGCCGCAGGGCCTCGCCGAAATCGGTGGTGGCGCTCGCCACGCGCGCCACCGCCAGCAATGCCGCCGTCTCGCGCAGCCGTGACTCGAGCCCGCCCGCGCTCTCCGCACTCATGCTCGCTTCCAGTATACGCGGACTAGGCCCGCGGCTTGGTACCCGCCGCGCCGTAGTAATTGAAGGTGAACGCGAAGTGCCCCGCCGCGTCGGCCCGCTCGACCTCCGCCAGCCACGCGGCCGCGCGGCGCGCCCCCACCAGCCCGAACTCGACCGCCGCGGTGGCCCGCCGCTCGAGCAGGCTGTGGGTGAACGGGTCGAGCCGCCGTGCCTGGTAGACGTCGGCGAGCAGCCGGACGCGCTCGAGGCCCAGCTCCACCAGGCGCCGCACCAGGGTCCGGCCGGAGAACGGCTCGGCGTAGAGCCGTGCGGTGACGCCCTCGAAGATGCGGCGGGTCAGCTCGCGATCCGGGTGATCGAGCACCTGGGTGCCGAAGTCCTGGTCCTGGAGCGCCACCACGCCCCCCGGCCGCGTCACCCGCGCCAGCTCGCGCAGCATCGCGCCCGGCCGCGCCACGTGCAGCAGCACGGTCACCGCGAGGGCGCAGTCGAAGCGGCCGGTGCGCAGCGGCAGCGCGGCCGCGTCGCCCAGACGAAAGTCCAGGCGGCGGTCGAGCCGGTCCTCGCGGGCCCGGCGCCGCGCCGCGGCCAGCAGGACGCGGCTCCGGTCCACGCCGGTCACGTGCCCGCGCGGGCCTACCATCTCGGCCAGGTCGCGCGCGACCACCCCGCTCCCCGAGCCGACCTCGACCACGCGCCAGCCGGGCGCGATGCGACAGAAGCGCAGGAAGCGCCGGCGCAGGCGCGCCTGGCTCCGGGTGCGTCCCCGCGTTTCCATCATCCTCGCGTAGCGCTCCGGCCGGGGCTGGCGATCGACCGCCCGCCAGGGATCGGGATGGAGAGGCACGGTCAGTCGAAGCGGCCCGGGAACAGCTCGCCGAAGAGCCGCAACAGTCCGCCCTCCGCGGCGGTCGGCGCGACGCGATCGGCGGCGCGGCGCACCCCCGCGGGGGCGTGCGGCATGGCCACGCCGAGGCCGGCCTCGCGCAGCATCTCCACGTCGTTCTCCTGATCGCCCACCGCGACGACCCGATCGAGCGGCACGTCCAGGTGCGCGCTCAGCCGGGCCAGGGCCGCGCCCTTCGAGGCGCCTACCGGAATGATCTCGAGATAATCGCCACGGGTGCGGACGAGCCGGCCGTGCTCGGACACGATCGGAGTCAGCTCGCCGCGCACGATGTCGAGATCCTTGGGGTGGCCGATCAGCAGGCTCTTGATGAAGCCGCCCAGGGCCAGGAACTCGCCCGGATCGTCCACCACGTCCACCCGGAGCCCTTCCTCGTCGCAGTAGCGGCGCACCGCGAGGGTGTGCGCGATGCAGTACAGCCGGTCGTCGCGGTAGAAGACCGGATGCACCGGGGCTTGCGAGAACACCGTCCAGGCCCGGCGGAGCGCGCCCCGGGGGAGCGTGAGCGAGACCAGATCGGGGCCGCCGTCGGCGCCGCGCACCACCGCGCCGTTGTAGTAGATGACCGGAGCGGTGACGCCGAGCTGGTCGCGGTAGGGGTCGGCCGCCGCGGGCATCCGCCCGGTGGCCAGCGAGATGGCGAGCCCGCGCTCGGACGCCCGGTGGAAGGCCTCCACCAGCGCGGGGTCGAGCGCCATGGAGTCGTCGAGCAGGGTCCCGTCGAGATCGCAGACGAGGAGATCGTACGACGCGGGCGTCACGCCCGCCGCTCTCCTCGCTGGAACCGCGCCGCGCACTCGCGGCTGCAGAAGAAGAGGGGCACCCCGCCCACCTCGGACCGGATGGCCCGGGACATCACCACGTAGGTCTGGCAGACCGGATCCTTGACCAGCTCGTCGTGGGTGCGATTGACCGGCGACGGCAGCCGGGCCCGCCACGCGGCGGGCAGCCGGGTGACCACCAGGACGACCACCGCGATCAGGGCCAGGAGCATCAGCGCGCGCATCGCGCCTCTCAACGAGGGTCGGGTCGGATGGAGAGCGAGCGGAGGAAGTCGCGATCCTGCTCGGTCAGGTCGAACCCCTCGGCGGCCTCGGCGGCGCGGGCGCCCGAGAAGAAGATGCCGGTCTCCGCCCCACGGCGGAGGATCTCCTGCACCGCCTCGCGCGAGGCCTCGGTGGCCTTGAGCGAGACCTCGATGGCGCGGAGGAGCTTCTCCATCAGCCGATCCGCGGGGCGCTCTTGCGTCATGACGCTTACGATAGCACACTGGCGCGACGGAGCTTTCCGTGGCCCCCGACGACACCACCCGCGACTGGCGCTTCCTCCGCTCGACCACGCGCGAGCACCTCGGCAAGCTCACCCTGCGCGAGGACGTCTGGCGCCTGCCCACCGGCGTGGAGAAGACCTACCCGATCCTGCACGTCGGGCCCACGGTCGGCGTGGTGCCGTTCGTCGACGCCGACCACGTGCTGCTGATCCGGCAGTTCCGCCATCTCCTCCGCGGTGATTCCTGGGAGCTGCCCGGGGGCGGCGGCCTCCCCGGGGAGACGCCGGAAGCGTCCGCGCAGCGCGAGCTGCGGGAGGAGGGCGGCTACCGGGCCGGGCGGCTGACCTTCCTCGCCCGCTTCTTCCCGTCCGCCGCCTACCTCGATGAGACCGCCTACTGCTTCGTCGGCGAGGAGCTCGTGGCCGACCCCCTCGCCTCCGACGACGACGAGTTCTTCGAGCGGCGCGTGGTCCCGTTCCGTGACGCGGTGGCGATGGCCCTCGACGATCGCATCACCGAGTCCGTCTCCAAGCTCGCCCTCCTCGCCACCGCCCTCCGCCGCGGCCTCGCCCTCTAGCGGCGGGCGGGGTCGGCGAGGTCGCGGGCCTGCTCGTAGGCCTCGTCGGCCTCGCGCGTGAGGCCGGTGCGCGCGTAGAGGTCGCCCAGCAGCGCGTGCAGGCTCGGCTGGTCCGCGTCCGCGGTGAGCGCGGTGACCACCACGCGGCGCGCGTCGTGAAGGAACCCGCGGCTCGCCAGCACGCCCGCCTGCATCACCGCCCGGGAGCTCGCCGGCACGTCGGGCCCGAGCGCCTGGTCGACCTCTCGCAGATCCCTCCGCAGATCATCGGCGCGCGGCCGATCCGCGACCTCGAAGCGGATCTCGTCCACCTGGCTCGCTCCGGAGAAGAGCTGGAGCGTGTAGACGGTGCCGGGGACCAGCGCGGGCCCGTCGGCCGGATAGGGGAGCCGGCTGCCCGCCAGCCCCGAGCGCTCCATCACGACACCGGATCCGCCGAACATCCGCAGCGAGTAGCGCCCGAACTGGTACCCCTGCCACTCGAACGCGAGCGTGTCGGGCATCACCGGTCCCATGCGCGGACTCAGGATCACCGGCGGCCGGCTCACGCTCCGCGTGGACAGCACCGGCCGCGGCGTCTCGCGCGGGTTGCTGCCGAGGAAGCCCAGGCCGCTCTCGAGCAGGAGGAAGGCCTTCTGCATCCGACTGTCCGCGGGCGGCGCGGTCACCACGAAGGGCGACCGGGTCGCATCCACCTGCACGCTGCCCCGCCGGCCCGCCAGCACCACCACCGCGGCCGCGTCGTCGGTCGCGCGCAGGCTGTCGCCGACCTTGAGCGCCAGCAGCGGCCCCGCGGGCCGCCAGTCCGTGGTCCCCGGCCCGCTCACCTCGATCCGCCCGCGGCCCGGCTTGATCTCGGTAATCATCGCACCCACGTCCCGCGTCTGGGCGCCCACCGGGGCCGCCGCACCGAGGAACCCGACCACCAGCCAGCCCGCGATCATCCGCATGCCCGCCTCCATCTAATATGTCGCCCGGCCGCCCGAGAGATCGTAGACCGCGCCGGTGCTGAAGGAGCACTCGTCCGAGGCGAGCCACGCCACCAGCGCGGCCACTTCCTCCGGCGTCCCCACGCGCCCCATCGGGATCTTGGACACCAGCAGGTCCACCGTGCTCTGCTCCATCTGCTTGAGCAGCTCGGTGCCGATCACCGCGGGCGCGACCGCGTTCACGAAGATCCCGCGGGTCGCGACCTCCTTGGCGAGCGCCTTGGTCAGTCCGATCACGCCCGCCTTGGCGGAGGAGTAGGGCACGAGCGTCGGATTGCCCTCCTTCCCCGCGATCGACGCGATGTTGACGATGCGGCCCCCGCCCTGCCGCAGCATCACCTTCACCGCGGCCCGGCAGCAGAGGAACACGCTGGTCAGGTCCACCTCGATGACCCGCTGCCAGTCCTCGTCGGAGAGCTCCCAGATCGGGAACGAGCGGCCGGTGATCCCCGCGTTGTTGACCAGCACGTCGAGCCGGCCCCAGGCGCTCTCCACCCGCGCGACCGCGCCGTCCACGTCCTTGGCCCGCGTCACGTCCCCGGCCAGCGCGAGGGCGCCGCGGCCGACGCCGCGCGCCGCCGTCTCGACCGCGTCGGCGTCCTGGTCGAGCAGGGCCACCCGCGCGCCGTCGGCGGCCAGGCGCGTGGCGATGGCGAGCCCGATCCCGCGGGCGGCCCCGGTGACGAGGGCGGTCTTGCCGGTGAGGGTCATCGCTCCGTGGACCGGCCTAGTAGACCGGGGGCGCGTAGACCGTGAGGAAGAAGAGCGGCTCCGCGCCCGGGTTGCGCACGTGGTGGAGCGCGCCCGCCGGGATGAGCACGCAGGCTCCCGCCCGCGCCTGGTGCGCGGTCCCCTCGACGGTCAGGATCGCCTCGCCCTCCACCACGAAGACCACCTGGTCGCCCGCGTGGGTCTCCTCGGGGCCGCCGTCCTGGCCGGGCCCGATGGTCATGACCGCGGTCTGGGTGCGCTCGGTCTCCTGCAGCACCTCGAAGAAGCGGCCGCGGTGATCGTGAATATCTACCAGTGTGGTTTTCCTCATGCCCTCTATTGTTCTTACGGTCATCGCAAGCGATGACCTCTATGAGGTCGCTTCGCTTCTTTGCTCCGCTAGAGTAGTGCTTTCCCGGGGCTCGCGCCAGGCCTGGGTGCGGCGGCTCACCCTCCGCATCAGGGCCCAGTAGGCCACGCGCACGCCCAGCCCGATGCCGATGATGCACACCGACATCGCGGCGGCCTGGCCGCTGTCGCCCGCGTCGTCCATCAGCAGCACCGCCACCGCGGCCAGCTCGGTGCCGGGGGCCACCAGGAAGACCACCGCGGAGAGCGTGACCATCGCGTTGAGGAAGAAGTACATGCTGATGCCCACGATGGACGGCAGGGCCATCGGCACCGTCACCCGCCAGAACGTCCGGTAGAAGGGCACGCCCAGCGAGGCGGAGACGTTCTCGAACTCCGCGTCCATCTGGCGGAGCGCGGTGGTGGCGGTGAGGAAGCCCACCGTGAAGTAGTGGATGACGTTGGAGATGATCAGGATCGCGAGCGTGCCGTAGAGCACGTTGAGCGGGCTGCCCGCCTTGTTGAACGTGAAGATGTAGGCGAGCCCCAGCACCATGCCCGGGATCGACACCGGCAGCACCGACAGCAGGTAGAGCACCCCGCTCCACCCGGTGCGGCACTTCTCGACCACGTAGGCCCCCACGAAGGTGAGCACGGTCCCGACCAGCGCGGTCAGCGCGGCCACGTAGACGCTGTTCCAGAGCGGCACGTAGCCGCCCACCGTGTCGAAGCGGTAGTGGCGGAGCGTCGGGGTGAAGTTGTAGGGCCAGCGCGCGACCAGCGAGTAGACCGCGATGGCCAGGTACATGCCGGCGATGGTCGCCGCGATGAGCGCGCAGTAGCCGAAGCCGGCCCAGTCGGCGGCCGGGCGGCGGGCCGGCGCGAGCGGGCGTGAGGACGCGGTGACCAGCGCGTACTGGCGGCGCTGCACCATCCGGTCCACCAGGAAGGCGAGCACCGCCGGGATCAGCAGGACCACCGAGACGGTGGCCCCCATGGTGAAGTTCTGCTGGCCGGAGACCTGGTTGTAGATCTCGGTGGCCATCACCGAGAACTTGCCGCCGATGGCCTTGGGCGCGCCGAAGTCGGTGATGACGAGGGTGAAGACCACGAAGGAGGCGCTGACCAACCCGAACTTCACGCCGGGCAGGGTCACGGTCAGGAAGGTCTTGAGCGGCGAGGCTCCGAGCGTCCGCGCCGCGTCGTAGAGGCGCGCGTCGGTGGCGGAGAGGGCGGCCACCAGGATGAGGAGCGCGTGCGGGAAGCAGTAGAACACCTCGGCCACCACGATGCCCTTGGCCCCGTAGATCCCCACGTTGTAGCCGGTGGCGCGGGTGAAGATGCCGTTGTTGCCGAACACGTAGATGAAGGCCAGCGCCTGGACCAGGGACGGGGCGAAGAGCGGCAGCATCGCCACGATCCGGAACAGGCCGCGGCACGGCATCAGGGTGCGGGTGAGCCCGTAGGCGTAGCCGAAGGCGAGGGTCACCGTGATGACCATGGAGACCAGCGAGACCGAGAGGCTGTTCCAGATGGACGCGGCGATGGCGGGCGTGCCGAAGTAGCGCCGGTAGTTGGCCGGCCCCACGAAGGCGCCGCTCGGATCGAGCAGGCTCCGCCAGATCACGTGCAGCAGCGGGTAGAGCACGAAGAGGTAGAGGACGATCGCGAAGACCGCGACCAGCGCGTAGCGGATCAGGTCCTCGCCGCCCAGCCGGTGGCGGACGGTGCGGTCCGGGATCGCGGAGGGCAGCCGGTCCGACGCCGCGGTGCCCGCCATGCGCGCTAGCCCGCGGCCGGGAAGACGCGCAGGGCCTCGGGGCGCAGCGCGAGCGCCAGCTCGGAGCCCTCGGCCGCACCCAGGGCCGCGAACGCGGTGGCCGCCACGTCGCACTCGAGCGCGGGGGCGCCGTCGGGCAGCGCCAGGCTCAGGCGGGTGAAGGAGCCGAGGAACTGGATCGCGCGGATGCGCGTGACCAGGCGGTTCTCCGCGCCGACCGCGGCGCCGACCGTGATCTCCTCCGGCCGGATCGCCAGCGTGAGCCGGGTGCCCGCGGCGAGGGGCTCGGTGACCCCGTGCCGCATCTCCACCGCGCCGAGCCGCGCCCAGCCGGTCCGCTCTCCCGCGATGGCCTCGAGGAAGTTCATCTGGCCGACGAAGCGCGCCACGAACGGCGAGCGCGGGCGCATGTAGACCTCGACCGGCGCGCCCACCTGCTCCACCACCCCGTGGTTCATCACCACGATGCGGTCGGCCATGGCCAGCGCTTCCTCCTGGTCGTGCGTCACCATGATCGTGGTGACGCCGAGCCGCCGCTGCAGCGCGCGGATCTCGTGGCGGAGGGACTGGCGCACGCGCGCGTCCAGCGCGGAGAGCGGCTCGTCGAGCAGCAGCAGCGCGGGCGACGGGGCCAGGGCCCGCGCCAGCGCGATGCGCTGCTGCTCGCCGCCCGAGAGCTGGGCCGGGTACTTCTGCTTGTGGGCCGCGAGCCCCACCAGGGTCAGGAGCTCGTCGATGCGGCTGTCGATCCGGGCCTTCGGCACCTTGCGCGTCTCGAGCCCGTAGCCCACGTTGCGGGCCACCGTGAGGTTCGGGAAGAGCGCGTAGGACTGGAAGACGATGCCGTAGTTGCGCTGGCTGGGCGGCAGCGTGGAGACGTCGCGCCCGCCCATCATGACGATGCCCGCGTTCTGCCGCTCGAGCCCCGCGATGATCCGCAGCAGCGTGGTCTTGCCGCAGCCGCTCGGCCCCAGGAAGCAGACGAATTCGCCGGGCGAGATGGACAGCGTGATGCCGCGCAGGGCCGCGAACTGGCCGAACTTCTTGGCGATGCCCTCGAGGGCCACCGCCGCGGGCCGGGCGGCTTCCTCGGTCACCCGCCGCTCCCCCGCGCGCTCTCCTCCGCCACCACGCGCAGCAGGCCCGGCCCGTAGCGCTCCGCCTTGTGCGGCCCCACCCCGTGGGCCATCTCGAGCTCGGCCCGCGTCCGCGGCTTCAGCATGGCGATGTCGCGGAGCGTGCGGTCGCTGGCCACGATGAAGGGCGCCAGGCCCTCGGCCCGCGCCACCGCGAGCCGGTGCCGGCGCAAGGCCTCGAAGAGGGCCTGCGCGGCGGTGTCGAGCTCGGCGGCCTCGCGCGCGGGCCGGCGCCGCCCCGGCTCGGTCCCGCGCCCGGCGGCGGGCGCGGCGGCCGCGGGGCGGCCGGTCGCGGGCAGCAGCAGCCGCACCGGCCGCTCGCCCTTCATCACCGCGCGCCCCTCCTCGGTCAGGACCACGACCGGGCGGTCCCGTCCGGAGAAGCTCACCCAGCCGGCGGAGACGCAGCGGCGCAGCAGGGCCAGGATCCACTCCGCGGGATGCTCCTTGAGGTTGCCGTGGGTCGGCACGCGCGTCAGCCCGGCTCGCTCGAGCCGCTCGTCGGGCTCGCCGCGGACCAGCTTGACCACCGTCTGGAGGCCGAACCGATCGTGGACCCGGGCGACGCCCGACAGGGCCTTCCGGACGATCAGCGAGGTACGCTCGGCGTCGTCTTCCTCCGGGGCGGCCTCGAGCGCCCGGCAGACGTCGCAGCGCCCACAGCCGGCGAGCGTCTCCGCCTCGTCGCCGAAGTAGCGAAGAATCGCATCGTGACGGCAGCTTCCGCCCTCGACCCAGCGAATCAGCTCGAGGAACATTCCCCACTTGTGCTCCACGACCGCCGGGTCCGGCGCCGCGCCGTCGGTACCCCGCTCGAGGAGAGCACGGCGCAGCGGGAGATCGCCGCCGCTCACCAGCAGGAGCCCGAGGGCGGGCGCCCCGTCGCGGCCGGCGCGGCCCACCTCCTGGTAGTAGGCCTCGATGGAGCCGGGCGGACCCAGGTGGATCACCGCGCGGACGTCGGGCCGGTCGATGCCCATGCCGAAGGCATTGGTGGCCACGACGACCTCGACCCGTCCATCCGCGAATCCCCGCTGGGCCAGCTCTCGCGTCCGGCCGTCGAGCCCGGCGTGGTAGGCCACCGCGCCCCAGCCGCGGCCGGCCAGCCGGTCGGTCTCCTCCTCGGCCTTCTTGCGGGTCGGGGCGTAGACGATCGCGGTACCACCACCGCGGCCGGGTCCGCCGAGGGCCTCGGTGAGCGCCGCGTCCACCAGTCGCTCGCGCTCGCGGCGGCCGTCCACCTCGACCGCGCGCAGGGCCAGGTTCGGGCGGGCGAAACCCCGGACGATCTGGGGCGTCTCCGGGGGGAGGCCCAGGCGCGCGAGGATCTCGTCGCGCACGATCGGAGTCGCGGTGGCGGTGCAGGCGAGCACGCGCGCCGCCGGGAAGGCGCCGATCAGCGCGCCGATCTCGAGGTACTCCGGCCGGAAGTCGTGGCCCCACTCGCTGATGCAATGGGCCTCGTCCACCGCGATGAGCGGGATGTTGATCTCGCCGAGCATGGCCCGGAAGCCGGGGAACGCCAGGCGCTCCGGCGCGACGTAGACGAGCCGGAAGTCGCCCGCGGCGAGCCGCGCCATGCGCCGGCGGATCTCGGCGGCGTCGAGGGTGGCCGCGAGGTAGGTCGCGGGCACCCCGCGCGCGTCGAGGGCCTGGACCTGGTCGGCCATCAGGGCGACGAGCGGAGAGATGACCAGCGTGGTGCCGGGCAGCAGCGTGGCCGGGAGCTGGTAGCTCAGACTCTTGCCGCCCCCGGTGGGCGCCACCAGCAGGAGCCGGCCCTGGGCCAGCAGGGTCTCCACCGCCTCGCGCTGGCCCGGCCGGAAGGCCGCGTAGCCGAGCCGCGCGAGGGCAGTGTCTAGATCAGCCGCCGCGAGAGTTATTTGGCGTATCGCTTCTGCCACTCGGCGAGGATGCGGTCGCGGTTCTTCGCGGACCAGTCGAAGTCGTTCGGGAACACCACCTTGCTGATGTCCTTGGGCAGGCCCTCGGGCACCGGCATCCCGCTCACCCCGACCGCGGCGAAGAACTGCGCGGCGATCCTCATCGACTCATCGGTCACGGCCCAGTCGAGGAACTGCCGCGCCGCCGGGTTCTTGGCCCCCTTCTTGGTGAGCCCGTTGGCCTCGATCTCGTAACCCGAGCCCTCCTTCGGCAGCACCATCTCCACCGGGGCGCCCTTCTTCTTCATCTCGTGCGCCACGTACTCGAACGACACCCCGATGGCCCGCTCCCCCGCCGCCGAGTCCTTGCACGGCTTCGAGCCGGACTTGGTGTACTCCGCGATGTTCTTGTCGAGCGCGTCGAGATACTTCCAGCCCTCCGCCTCGCCCATCCGCTGCAGGATCGAGACGACCGAGAGGTAGCCGGTGCCCGAGGACGCGGGGTTGGGCATCACCACGTGGCCCTTGTAGGCCGGCTTGGTGAGATCGGCCCAGGAGGCGGGCGCGGGCAGGTTGTGCTTCTTGCCGGTGTCGGTGTTGAAGCAGAAGGCGGACATGTAGATGTCGAGGCCCACCCACGAGGGCGGATTGGCCTTGTCGCGGAAGAGCGGCTGGATGCGGTCGAGCCCCTTGGGCGCGTAGGGCTCGAGCAGGCCCGCGTTCTTGAACACGAGCATGTTGGTGGCCCCGACGCCCCAGATCACGTCCGCCTGCATGTTGTCCTTCTCGGCCATGAACCGGGCCGCGATGTCCCCGGTGGACAGCCGGAGCATCTTGACCTCGATGTTGGGCAGCGACTTCTCGTAGGCCTTCTTGTACTCGGCGATCTGCTCGTTCTCGATCGCGGTGTAGATGACCACGGTCTGCTTCTGGGCCATCGCCGGGGTGACCGCGGCGACGGCCAGCAGCGCGGCCGTCACCACCAGGGCGAGGGCGCTGCGCGCGGCTGTCAGCATGATGGAGCCTCCTTGGAATGGGGACATTACTGGGCCATGAACCCGCCGTCGACGATCATCTCCGCCCCCGTCATGAACGACGACTCGTCGGAGGCGAGGAACAGCGCGGCGTTCGCGATGTCGCGAGGCTGGCCGATCCGGCCGAGGGGGATTCCGGTCTTGAACTCCGCCCGCAGCGCGTCGTTGAGATACGGGGCCTGCAACGGGGTCTCCACGATCCCCGGGTGGATCACGTTCGAGCGGATATTGTCCCGGGCGAACTGGATGGCCAGTGACCTGTTGAGCGAGATCAGCGCGCCCTTGGCCGCGGTGTAGGCGTCCTGGGCCCGCGTGAAGCCGGCCAGGGCCGAGACCGAGCCCACCAGGATGATCGATCCCCCGCCCGCGGCTCGGAGGTGGGGGATGCCGTACTTGGTGACCCAGAAGACCGACTTGAGGTTGATCGCCATGACCCGGTCCCACTGCTCGCCGTCCGTCTCGAGCACCGACCGGTCGCGGTCCTTCCAGAGCACCCCCGCGTTGTTGTAGAGGATGTGGAGCGCCCCGAAGCGGCGCGTCCCGTCCTCGACCATGCGGCGCACCTCGGCCTCGACGGCGACGTCGCCCACCACCGCCAGCGCCTCCCCGCCCGCCTTCTGGACCAGCTCCGCGGTCTCGGCCGCGGCGGCGCCGTTCAGATCGCACACCACCACGCGGGCGCCTTCCTCCGCGAAGAGCACCGACGCCTCGCGCCCCATCCCCATCCCCGCGCCGGTGATCAGGGCGACCTTCCCTCGCAGCCTTCCTGGCATCTGACTCGTCCTTCCCCTCGTCCGGGGCTAGATTCGCTCGAACAGCCGGATGAGCTCCCAGTCGGTGACCGACTGATCGTACGCCTGCTGCTCCAGCCGCCCGTGCTGGAGATAATGCTCCACGACCTTCGGCCCGAAGGCCTCGCGCGCGGCCTGCGACCCATCGAGCTCGCCCAGGGCGTCGTGCAGCGTCTTCGGCACGTGGACCATCCGCGTGTCCTCGTAGGCGTTGCCGTCGAACATGGCGGGCGGCGTGAGCTTCTGCTGGACGCCGCGCAGCCCCGCCGCGATGGTGGCCGCGAACGCCAGGTACGGGTTGGCGTCCGCGCCCGGGATACGGTTCTCCACCCGGAAGCCGCCGCCCTCGCCGCAGATGCGGAAGCCGCAGGTGCGGTTGTCCCAGCCCCACGCGATGCGCGTGGGCGCGAAGGAGCCGGCCTGGTAGCGCTTGTAGGCGTTCACGGTGGGCGCGTAGAAGTAGGCGAACTCGCGCGCCATCGCCATCTGGCCGGCCAGCCACTGCTGGAAGAGCGGCGTGCCCTGCCGATCGCCGCCCTTGGCCGCGAACAGGTTGCGCCGGCCCGCCTGGTCCCATACCGAGGAGTGCAGGTGGAAGGACGAGCCCGCCGCGCCCATGTCGTACTTGGCCATGAAGGTCACCGAGCAGCCCTGCTGGTAGGCGATCTCCTTCACCCCGTGCTTGTAGAGCACGTGGCGATCGGCCATCTCCAGCGCGTCGGTGTAGCGCAGGTTGATCTCCTCCTGCCCCCGCCCCCACTCGCCCTTGGAGAACTCGACCGGGACGCGCGCCGCCTCCATCCCGTTGCGGATCGCGCGCACGAGCGGCTCTTCCCGGGAGGTTTGGAGGATGTGGTAGTCCTCCAGATAGTTCGAGACCGGGGTGAGGCCGTGGTAACGCTTGGCCCGCGCCTCGTCGAACGACTCCTTGAAGAGATAGAGCTCGAGCTCGGACGCGGTCTTGACGCGGTAGCCGGCCTTGGTGGCGCGCTCGAGCTGGCGGCGCAGCACCCAGCGCGGCGCTTCCTCGATCGGCTCACCTTCCTCGGTGTAGACGTCGCAGAAGACCAGCGCGGTCTTGGGCAGCCAGGGCAGGAGCCGCCAGGTGGTGAGGTCCGGGACCAGCTTCATGTCCCCGTAGCCGCGCTCCCACGAGGCGAGCTTGAAGCCGGGCAGCGGCTCCATCTCCATGTCCACCGTGAAGAGATAGATGCACGCGTGGACGCCGTCGTGGAGCACGTGGTCCAGGAAGTAGCGGCCGACCACGCGCTTGCCCATCAGGCGGCCGAGCCCGTCCGCGAACACCGTGAGCACGGTGTCCACGTCGCCCTTCTTGATCAGCGCCTCGAGACCCTTCGCGTCTGCCCGATCTTCAGGCATTGGGGATTCTCCCGCGAGGGACCGGCGACCCGACGAGAAGGCGGCGCAAAGCGCGGCAATCTTACCCGCACGGGGTCACGTGATGCAATACGACTCCGCGACGATACAGCCGAGCTAGCTGATGGGGACCGGGGGGATCAGGAGGACGAGGAGGATGAGGCAGAAGACGCCGAGGACGTAGCGGCCGCGGGAGACCGGGGTCAGGTCGTCGAGCGGCGGCGCGTGGTGGAAGCCCATCAGGACGAGAATCAGACCGGCGAAGACGATCCAGTTCAGGGACCAGAAGCCGACGCCGAGCCCGATCAGCCCCACGAACGTCGCGATGGAGATCTGGCGGTGCCACTCCCCGAAGAGCGCGTACGCGATGCGCCCGCCGTCGAGCTGCCCGACCGGGAACAGGTTGAGCGCGGTCACAAAGAGCCCCACCCAGCCCGCGAGGGCCACCGGGTGCACGAAGACGTCCATCCCCGCCGGGATCGGGCCGAAGACGAGCCAGGTGGCGAGCCGCATCAGCAGGGAGTCACCGAACGTCATCGCGCCGCCCGCGGGGATCTTGGCGACCTGCGACCAGGACAGGCCCAGCAGCAGCGCGGGCACCGCCACCACGAGCCCGGCGAGGGGCCCCGCGACCGCGATGTCGAAGAGCGAGTTCCGGTCCCGCGCGGGCGACCGCATCCGGATCACCGCACCCATCGTGCCGAACAGGAAGATCGGCGGCGGCGCCGGGATGAAGAACGGCAGGCTCACCGACGCCCCGTAGCGGCGGGCCGTGAAGTAGTGCCCGAATTCGTGGGTGCCCAGGATGGCGATCAGGGTGAAGGAGAAGGGCACGCCGTCGAGCAGGCGGAGCGGCCGGAGGAACGGATTGAAGGTGATGAACGGGAACGACCCCGCGATCAGGTAGCCCGCGGCGAGCGTGGAGAGCAGCGTGAGCACGAAGAGCAGCAGGTTGAGGCCCGGTCGCGCGGTTTCCTTCACGTCGCCCAGCGGAACCGCGCGGATCCACACCAGGTCCGCCTGGCGGCCGAGGAAGGGGGTGTAGCCGAAGCGCTTCAGGCGCGGCTCGATGAGGGCGAGCGCGCGCGCGGGCTCCACGAGCAGATGCCCGCCCCAGGCGAAGGTCGTCCCCCGCACCTCCTGCCGCTCCACCCGGAAGATGTCCTCGATGTTGCGACGCAGCAGATCCTCGACGACCGCGTAGCCCTCCGCGGGCACGCCGTTGATCCCGTGCGCGGTCGTGAGCGGAAAAGGCCAGAGGCGCATGAACGCAGGTTACCACACGGCCAGTCGCGCCACCGCCGCGCGGGCCGCGTCGAGGCCGGCTTCCAGGTAGATCACGCCGATCACCGCCTCCAGCGCGGTGGCGAGCACCGACTCCTTCGCGCGCCCGCCCATCTGCTCCTCGCCGCGCCCGAGGCGCAGGTGCGCGCCCACCCCGATCGCGGCGGCCCAGCGCGCGAGGTTCTCGCCCGAGACGAGCGCGGCGCGGCGCGGGGTCAGCACCCCGACCGGGTCCTCGGGCGCGGCGGCGTGCAGGCGCTCGGCGACCACGAGGGCCAGCACCGCGTCGCCGAGCAGCGCGAGGCGCTCGTTGTCGGGAGCGCCGGAATTCTCGTTGGAGAAGGAGCGGTGGGTGAGCGCCTCGAGCAGGCGCGCGGGATCCCGGAACGTGTGGCCCAGGCGCGGGCCCAGCCCGCCGGCCGGATCCGGCGCGGCGGTCAACTAGGCGCGATACTTCCGGAGGACGATGGTGGCGTTCGTGCCCCCGAAACCGAACGCGTTGCTGAGCGCGACCTCCACATCCTGCTTGCGGGCGTGGTTCGGGATGTAGTCGAGGTCGCAGTCGGGATCCGGCGTCTCGTAGTTGATGGTCGGCGGCAGGATCCCGTGGTGGATCGCGAAGGCGGTGGCGATCGCCTCGATCCCGCCCGCCGCCCCCAGCAGATGGCCGGTCATGGACTTGGTCGAGGAGACCGCGAGCTTCCGGGCGTGCTCGCCGAAGACGCGCTTGATCGCCATCGTCTCGGACTTGTCGTTGTAGGGCGTGGACGTCCCGTGGGCGTTGATGTAGCCGACCGCGGTCGGCTCGACGCCCGCGTCGCGCATCGCCAGGGCCATCGCCCGCGCCGCGCCGTCCGCCTCCGGATCCGGCGCGGTCATGTGATAGGCGTCGCCGGTCATCCCGTAGCCCACCACCTCCGCGTAGATCCGCGCGTCGCGGGCCAGCGCGTGATCCAGCGACTCCAGCACCAGGAGGCCGCCGCCCTCCCCGCACACGAAGCCGTCGCGGGTCGCGTCGAACGGGCGCGACGCGCGGCCCGGATCATCGTTTCGGGTGCTCATCGCCTTCATCTGGCAGAAGCCCGCGAAGGTGAGCGGGATGATGATCGCCTCGGCCCCGCCCGCGATCATGATGTCCGCGTCGCCGCGCTGGATGATCCGCATCGCGTCGCCGATCGCGTGATTGCCGGTCGCGCACGCGGTCACCACCGCCGAGTTCGGCCCCTTGGCCCCGAAGCGCATCGAGAGGAGGCCGGAGGCCATGTTCACGATCAGCATCGGGATGAAGAAGGGCGATACCCGGTCCGGTCCCTTCTCGAGCAGCACCTTGTGGCTCTCCAGCAGCGTGCTGATGCCGCCGATGCCGGAGCCCACCATGACGCCGAACCGGGTCTTGTCCACCCGCTCCAGGTTCAGGCCCGCGTCCTCCACCGCCATGACCCCGCACGCCACCGCGTACTTGAGGAACGGGTCGAACTTGCGGTCATCCTTCTTGTCGATGTAGCGGAGCGAGTCGAAGCCCTTCACCTCACCCGCGATCCGGGTGGGCAGCAGGGCGGCGTCGAACCGGGTGATGGGCCCGATCCCCGACTTCCCCTCGGTCAGCCCGGTCCAGAACTCCTCGGCAGTGTTGCCGATCGGCGTGACCGCCCCCGTCCCGGTGATGACGACTCGACGCGCGTCCACACGCTCCTCCCTGCGCCCGCCCCTACGAGTTCTCCTTGATGTAGCTGATCGCGTCCCCGACGGTGGCGATCTTCTCGGCGTCCTCGTCCGGGATCTCGAGATCGAACTCCTCCTCGAAGGCCATCACGAGCTCGACGGTATCGAGGGAATCGGCCCCGAGGTCCTCGATGAACTTCGCGGCCGGCAACACCTCGTCCTCTTCCACTCCGAGCTGCTCGACGATGATCTCCTTGACCCGCTCCTCGACCGGCTTCGCCATGCCCTCCCCTCCTGGCTGCGATTGATTAAATGTACAGTCCGCCGTTGACGTGGATCGTCTGGCCGGTGATGTAGCTCCCGCCGTCGCCGGCGAGGAACCGCACCACCTCCGCCACTTCCCGGCTCTGCCCGATCCGCTTGAGCGGCACCTGCTGCAGCATCGCCTCGCGCGCCTCCCCGGGGATCGCGGCCGTCATGTCCGTCTCGATGAGCCCGGGGGCCACCGCGTTCACCAGGATGTTCCAGTGCGCCAGCTCCCGCGCCGCCGCCTTCGTGAGCCCGATCACGCCCGCCTTGGCCGCCGAGTAGTTGACCTGGCCGGGGTTGCCCATCGCCCCCGCGGTCGACGCGATGCTGATGATACGCCCGCTCCGCTGCCTCATCATCACCTTGCCCGCCGCGCGGGTCATCAGGAACACCCCGCGCAGGTTCGTGTCCAGCACCTGGTCCCAGTCGTCGTCCTTCATCCGGACCAGGAGCTGATCGCGCGTGATCCCGGCGTTGTTGACGACCACGTCGATGCGCCCGAAGCGCTCCCGGGTCGCCTCGATCAGGCGATCGACGTCCTCGCGCTTCACGGCGTCGGCCGGCACCGCGAGGGCCGTCACGCCCAGGCCCTCCAGCTCCTTGACCGCCGCGTCGAGACGCGCTGCGTCGCGGCCAGAGACTACCACGGAGGCGCCGTCCTCTGCCAGCGACCGGGCGATGGCGAGACCGATGCCACGGCCGCCGCCGGTCACGATCGCGACCTTTCCCGCCAGGCCTTTACCCCCCGCCATGGCTTTTATCCCCCGCCATGGCTTTTACCAAAGGTCACGCGGCCGCGCCTCCGACCGCCGCGATCGCCTTCTCGAGGGAGTCGGGATCCTCCACCGCGTGGCCGCGCGCCCCGTCGAGTGTCCGCTTGAGCAGCCCGCTCAGCACCCGCCCCGGGCCGACCTCGAGGAATCCGGTCGCGCCCTCGCGCGCCAGCCGCTCCACGCAATCGGTCCACCGCACCGGGCTCGCCACCTGCTGGACCAGGAACGGCTTCACCTCGTCGGCGGCCCGGGTGACCCCGCCGTCCACGTTCCGGATGACCGGGATGCGCGGGGCGCTCACGGTGAGGCGCTCCAGCTCCGAGGCCAGGCGGTCGGCCGCCGGCTTCATGAGCGCGCAGTGGAAGGGCGCGCTCACCGGCAGCAGCACGCTCTTCTTGCCGCCGCGCGCCGCGGCCGCCGCGACGGCGCGCTCCACCGCGGTCCGGTGCCCCGCGATGACGATCTGCCCCGGCGAGTTGATGTTGGCCACTCCCACCACCTCGCCCTGCGCGGCCTCCGCGCAGACCTGCTCCGCGGTGGCCAGCTCCACCCCGAGCAGCGCGGCCATGGCGCCGGTGCCCACCGGCACCGCCTCCTGCATGAACTCGCCGCGGCGGCGCACCAGCCGCACCGCGTCCGCGAAGCGCAGCGTGCCCGCGGCCACGAGAGCCGAGTACTCGCCGAGGCTGTGGCCGGCGGTGAGCCCGGGGGTCACGCCTCGCTCGGCCAGCGCGGCGGCGGCGGCCACGCTGGTGGTCAGCACCGCGGGCTGGGTGTTGGCGGTCAGGGCGAGGTCCGCGGCGGGCCCCTCGAAGCAGAGGGTGGAGAGCGGGAAGCCGAGCGCGGCGTCCGCCTCGGCCCAGACCGCCTTCGCGGCGGGCGAGGCCTCCGCGAGGGCGCGCCCCATCCCGACCTCCTGCGAGCCCTGTCCGGGGAACAGGAAGGCGAGCACGCCGGCTACCATCGCAGCAGCGCCGCGCCCCAGGTGAAGCCGCCGCCGAAGGCGGCCATCAGCACGAGGTCGCCGGGCTTGACTCGCCCGGTGGTCCACGCCTCCTCGAGGGCCACGTAGACCGACGCGGCGCCGGTATTGCCGTAGCGCTCCACGTTCACCATCACCTTCTCCATCGGCACCTTGAGGCGCTTGACCGCCGCCTCGATGATGCGGAGGTTCGCCTGGTGGGGCACGAAGAGATCGAGGTCGTTCGCGGTGAAGCCGTTGTTCTTCAGGATGCGGTCGGCGCAGTCGCCGAACATCCGCACCGCGACCTTGAACACCTCGTTGCCCTTCATCTTGGCGAAGTGCTGACGCTGGTCCACCGTCTCGTGGGTGGCCGGGACCAGGGAGCCACCCGCGGGCTGGATCAGCAGGTCGCCGTAACGGCCGTCCGAGTAGAGATCGGTGTCGATGATGCCGGCCGCGTCGGTCGACGGCCGGAGCACCGCCGCGCCCGCCGCGTCGGCGAGCAGGATGCAGGTGCCGCGGTCGGTGAAGTCGGTGATGCGCGAGAGGCACTCCGCGCCGATGCACAGCACGGTGCGGTACTTGCCGGTCTGGATGTACTGGGCTCCGATGGAGAGGCTGTAGACCGAGCCCGAGCAGGCCGCGTAGACGTCCACCGAGCCCGCGTTGCGGCAGCCGAGGCGATGCTGGACCAGGTTCGCGGTGGTGGGGAAGTGCATGTCCCCCGCGGTGGTGCCCACCACGATGAAGTCGATCTCGTCCGCGGTGACCTGGGCCCGCTCCATCGCCTGCCGGGCGGCCCGGACCGCGAGGTCCGACGGCCCCTCGCCCTCGTCCACGATGTGCCGCTCGCGGATCCCGGTGCGCTGGACGATCCACTCGTCGGAAGTCTCGACCATCGCCTCGAGCTCCCGGTTCGTCAGGATCCGTTTCGGGGCGTACGCGCCGACGCCGATGATCTGAGCCCGGTTCATTCCCGGCCTCCCTCCCGTCCCTCGGCGAGAACAGCTTCCGCCTCGAGCGCGGTCTTGATGTGGTGGTTCACGTCGTTGCGAACCCAGTCGGCGGCCACGCGCACCGCATTCTTGATCGCCTTCACCGGCGAGGCCCCGTGGCAGATGATGGCGGCCCCGTTCATGCCCAGCAGCGGCGCGCCGCCCATCTCGGTATAGTCCACCCGCCGCTTCAGGCGCGCGAAGGCCCGCTTGGAGAGCGCGGCGCCCGCCAGCGAGAGCACGTCGCGCCCCAGCTCCTCGCGGATCATCGCGGTGAGCATCTCGGCCAGGCTCTCCGAAACCTTGAGGCACACGTTGCCGGTGAAGCCGTCGGTCACCACCACGTCGCAGCGGCCGTTGTAGATGTCGCGCCCCTCGATGTTGCCGATGAAGTTGAGCGACGAGCCGCGCAGGTCCTCGAACGCTTCCTTGGTCAGGTCGGTCCCCTTGCCCTCTTCCTCGCCCACCGAGAGCAGCCCGACCCGCGGGTTGTCCTTGCCCACGATGTGCCGCGAGTACACGTGGCCCATGACCGCGAACTGGAAGAGCTGGCGCGGCTTCGGGTCCACATTGGCGCCCGCGTCGATGAGCACGGTGTAGCCGGACAGGCTCGGCAGCGGCGCCGCGATCGCGGGCCGGTCGACCCCGGGCAGGACGCCCATGACGAACATGCTGATGGCCATGGCCGCTCCGGTGTTGCCTGCGGACACGATGGCCCCGCACTCGCCGTCCTTCACGAGCTCGGCGGCCACGCGGAGGGAGGAGTCGCGCTTGCGGCGAAGGGCCTGCGACGGCGCCTCGGCCATGCCCACCACCTGCGAGGCGTGGCGCACCGTGACCGGCAGGTCCTGCGCCTTGAGCCGCGCCAGCTCGCGCTCGATGGCCGCCTTGTCACCGACGAGCACCGAGGCCAAGCCGAACTCGCGGCAGGCGGCCACCGCGCCCTCGACCACGACGGCGGGACCGAAGTCGCCTCCCATGGCGTCGACCGCGATCTTCATGGCGCCGATCTTATGGCACGGCCCGGCTCAGCCGGAAAGACTATTCGCCCTCGACCGAGATGACTTCGCGTCCCTTGTAGAACCCGCAGTGCGGGCAGATGCGGTGGGGCGGCTTCACCTCGCGGCACTGCGGGCACAGGGATCGCGAGGGCGCGACCATCTTGTAGTGCGTGCGCCGCTTGCGGCCGCGCGTCTTGGAGTGTCGTCGCTTGGGGAGAGGCATCGGAGGGCTCCTGTTCGGGCTATCTCGACCGGCCGGCCCAGTCCTTCAGGGCCGCCCAGCGGGAGTCGGGCGCGGGCGTCTCGCACGCGCAGTCGGTGGCGTTGCGGTTGCCGCCGCAGGCGGGGCACAGGCCCCGGCAGCCGTCCCGGCAGAGCGGCTTCATCGGCAACGCCAAGGTGGTCTCGGTCTCGAGCAGGGCCGTCAGATCGAGCGTGCCGTGCTGGTAGACGTCGGTCTCGAGCTCGCCGGCGCCCAGCTCCTGCTCCTCGCGGGTCGACGGCATGGGCACGAAGCGGGCATCCACCTCGGGGTGGACGGTCACGGTGTAGCCCTCGACGCAGCGCCCGCACACGAGCGGCACCCGCGCGGTGAGATCGCCGCGGACGAAGACCGTGTCGCCGTCCTTCTCGACGGTCAGCGCGAGATCGTCGAGCGCCCAAGTGTGGTCCTGGAACGGCTGCGGGAAGTTCGCAGTCCCTTCGATCCGGAGACCCTCGGGCGGAATGTCGGCTACCTGGATCAACACGTGAAGAACCCCGTCTAAGCTTACGTGAAGTAAGGAGTTTTTCTTACAGACGCGTCAGTATAAGCGTGGGGGTACCCCTTGTCAACCCAAAAGCCCGTAAACGCGCCACTTGCTTGACGGTCTGGGACGCGGCTGCTAGCATTCGGACCGGGAGGACGAGCGCATGGCCAACCTCATGAAGACCGGTGTCCTGCTGGCTGCCCTCACGGTGCTGGTGGTGCTCATCGGCGGGGCGCTCGGCGGCCAGAACGGCATGATCATGGCCCTGGTGCTGGCCATGGTGATGAACCTCGGAAGCTACTGGTTCTCCGACAAGATCGTCCTCCGCATGTACGGGGCCCAGCCGGTGGACGAAGCCGCCGCTCCCGCCCTCTACCGGATCGTCCGCACCCTGGCCACCCGGGCCGGCATCCCGCTGCCGAAGGTCTATATCATCCCGGGCGAGACCCCGAACGCCTTCGCCACCGGCCGCAACCCACAGCACGCGGCCGTGGCCGTCACGGAAGGCATCTTGCGCATCATGAGCGAGGAAGAGCTCGAAGGGGTCCTGGCCCACGAGCTCTCCCACGTCCAGAACCGCGACACCCTGATCATGGCCATCGCGGCCACCCTGGCCGGGGCGATCACTTACATGGCCCACATGGCCCAGTGGGCCATGATCTTCGGCGGCGGCCGCCGGGACAGCGACGACAACGAGTCGGGCGGTGGCGGCCTCATCGGCGGCCTGCTCATGATCGTGCTGGCGCCGCTGGCGGCCACCCTGATCCAGCTCGCGGTCTCGCGCTCCCGGGAGTTCCAGGCCGACGCATCCGGCGCCCAGATGGCGGGCCAGCCGGAGGGGCTGGCCCGGGCGCTCGAGAAGCTCGACATGGCCTCTCGGGTGGCGCCGATGGATGCCACGCCGGCGACCGCGCACCTCTTCATCGTGAACCCGCTCACCGGCGGAGGCTGGACCACGCTCTTCTCGACGCATCCGCCGATCGCGGAGCGGGTCGCGCGGCTGCGCGCCATGGCCCGATCCCAGGCCAGGTAGGTCGATCGTCGGATCCAGCGCAGTCCTCGTAGCGGGCCGGGGGAGACGGAATACCGTCTCCCCTTTTTCTCGGACATGATCGCGACGCGGGAGCTCCGGAAGACCTACGGGTCCAACAGCGTGATCGACGGCGTGTCCTTCGAGCTGGGCGCGGGCCAGTGCCTGGCCCTGCTCGGTCCCAACGGCGCCGGCAAGACCACCCTGCTCCGAATACTCGCCACCCTGCTCCGTCCGACCACCGGCTCGCTCACGATCGGCGGCGCGGACGCCCTCCGCGAGCCCGAGCGCGCGCGCGCGCTCGTCGGCATGGTGGCCCACGGCTCGTACGTCTATGAAGACCTCACCGCGCGGGAGAACCTGCGCTTCTGGGAGACCATGCGGGGAGGCGACACCGCGCCCGCGCGGCTCGACGCCGCCCTCGCCCAGGTGGAGCTGGACGGCGTGGCGGACGAGCGGGTGCGGACGTTCTCGGCGGGCATGAAGCGCCGGCTCGGGCTGGCCCGCGTGCTCCTGGGCCGGGCCCGCCTGCTCCTCCTCGACGAGCCCTTCACCGGGCTCGATCGGCGCGGGCGGAAGTGGGTCAATGAGTTCCTGCTGGGCTTCAAGGCGGGCGGCGGCGCCGCGGTGGTCGCGACCCACAGCTTCGGCGGCGGGCTCGGCGTGGCTGATCGCGTGGCCATCCTGGGCAGCGGCCGTCTCCTGCTGGATCGGCCCGCCGCGGATCTCGCGCCCGAGGAATTGCATCGCCTGTACGAGAGCCTCACCGATTCGGCCGAGGGCGGCCCGTGACCTACGCCCGGCGCGCGTGGATCATCCTCTGGAAAGACCTGCTCATCGAGCGGCGGGCGAAGGAACACGCCAACGCGCTGCTGTTCTTCTGCGTGCTCCTGCTCTTCCTGTTCCAGTTCGCGCTGGGCCCCGATCGCGACCGGCTGGCCGCCGCGGTGCCGGGCCTGCTCTGGCTGGGCTTCATCCTGGCCGGCCTGCTCGGCCTCGGCCGCAGCTTCCTCGGCGAGCGCGAGAACGACTGCTGGGAGGGTCTCCGCCTCACCCCCGGCGACAAGTCGGCCATCTACCTCGGCAAGCTCGCGGGCAACTGCGTGTTGATGACCGCGGTCGAGATCATCCTGGTCGTCCTCTTCGGCGTGTTCTACGACGTGGATCTCTGGACTCCCGCGGCGCCGCTGGCCCTGGTGCTGGCCCTCGGCACCATCGGCCTCGCCGCGGTGGGCACGCTCTTCGCCGCCATGACCACCCAGGTGCGCGCGCGTGAGCTGCTCTTCCCGGTGCTGCTCCTGCCGGTGCAGGTGCCGGTGCTGCTCGCGACCGTGAGCGCGACCCAGGCGCTCCTGCTCGGCCAGCCGCTGGCCGACGTGGCCCACTGGCTCAAGCTGCTCGCCGGCGCCGACCTGGTCTACGTGACGATCGGCCTCCTCACCTTCGAGTTCGTGCTGGAGGGCTGATCCGATGACCCGCGCGCTCGGCCGGCTGACCGTGCTGGGCCTGGTGGCGGGCCTCGCCGCCGGCTTCGGCTACGCGCCGCGGGAGGCCGTGCAGGGCAACGTGCAGCGCATCATGTACCTCCATGTGCCTTCGGTGCTCACCGCCTACCTGGCCTTCGTGCTCGTGCTCCTCGGCAGCATCGGCTACCTGGCCACGCGCCGGGCCGGCTGGGACCGCCTGGCCGCCGCCGCGGGCGAGATCGGCGTGCTCTTCACCGGCCTCACCATCGTCTCCGGCTCCATCTGGGGCAAGCCGACCTGGGGCACGTGGTGGACCTGGGACGCGCGCCTCACCTCGACCGCGGTGCTCTTCTGCGTCTACGTGGGCTATCTGCTGCTACGCCGCCTGATCGAGGATCCGGAGGCGCGGGCGCGCTACGCCGCGGTGGTCGGCATCGTGGGCGCGGTCAACATCCCGATCGTGCACTTCTCGGTGACGTGGTGGCGCGCGCTTCACCAGCCGTCTACCATCCTGGGGCCTTCGCTCTCGCCGATCGATCCCGCCATCGGGCTCGCGCTCTTCGTCAACTGGGTGGCCTTCACCCTGCTGTTCGCCTACTTCCTGTCGCGCCGGATGGAGATCGCCCGGCTCGAGGAGCAGACCTGATGCGGTCCAACTGGGGCTACGTCTTCGCCGCGTACGGCATCGCCGCCGTCGTCCTGCTCTCCTACTGGCGCCATCTGGCGCGCCGGACCCGCGCGCTCGCCACCCGCCGGGCCGCGAAGGCGCGGACCGCATGACCCGCCGGGTGAAGTTCCTGGCCGGCGGCCTCGTCATCGTGGCCGCGCTCGCGTATCTCGTCTACGCGGGCGTCACCCAGTCGGTCGTGTACTTCGTCACCCCGAGCGAGCTGGGCGCGGCGCCGGTGGCCGGCAAGGCCTATCGCCTGGGCGGCATGGTCCAGCCCGGCACGCTCGTGTGGGATCCCAAGAGCCTCGACCTGCGCTTCACCCTATCGGACGGCCAGGCCACCGTGCCGGTGCGCCATCGCGGCACGCCGCCCGATCTCTTCGCGGAGTCACGCGGCGCGGTGGTCGAGGGCACGTGGAGCCGCGACGGCTACTTCCAGGCCTCGACGATCCTGGCCAAGCACTCGGAAGAGTACAAGGCGCCGCACGACGCGAGCCAGAAGGGCTTCCAGGAGCTGCTCAAGACGCTGCGGAGCGGCGAGGCCAAGCCGTGACGCCGGAGCTGGGCTACGCGCTGACGGTGGGCGCGCTCGTGCTGGCGCTCTACGGGGCCGGCGCCGGCGCGCTGGGCGGCCTCCGGGGCCGGCCCGATCTGCAGGCCTCCTCGGAGCGCGCGGCCATCGGGGTCTGGCTGCTGATCACCGCGGGCATGCTCGTGCTGGTCTACGCGTTCCTGTCCTTCGACTTCTCGATCCGCTACGTGGCCAACAACACCAACCGCGGCACGCCCTTCTACTACCGCATCACCGCGCTGTGGGGCGCGCTCGAGGGCTCGATCATCCTGTGGGCGTGGATGCTCTCGCTCTACACCCTGATCATGGTGGGCCGCTACCGCCGCACCCAGCCGCAGCTCTACCCGTGGGCGCTCGCGGTGATGCTCGGCATCTCCGCCTTCTTCCTCCTGGTGATGACGATCCCGGCGCCGCCGTTCGAGCGCCTCTCGCCGATCCCCGACGACGGCCGCGGCCTCAATCCGCTGCTCGAGGACTCCGGGATGATCACCCACCCGGTGGCGCTCTACCTGGGCTTCACCGGCTTCACGGTGCCGTTCGCCTTCGCGATGGCCGCCCTCATCGTGGGCCGTACCGGCGACGAGTGGATCACGATCACCCGTCGCTGGACCATCGTCGCCTGGTACTTCCTCTCGCTCGGCCTCCTGATCGGCGGCTGGTGGAGCTACCACGTGCTGGGCTGGGGCGGGTACTGGGCGTGGGACCCGATGATCCAGGAGCGGCGGCGCATGCTGAAGCTCTGGAACTTGACCCTGATCATCCTGACCTTCAGCCTCACCCTGTTCGGCACCTTCCTGACCCGCTCCGGCATCATCGGCTCGGTGCACGCCTTCACCCAGGGCTCGATCGGCATCTTCTTCCTGGTGTTCCTCTCCCTGGTCATGCTCGGCGCCTTCTCGCTGCTGGCCTGGCGGCTCGAGCGGCTGCGCGGCCAGAGCGAGCTCGACTCGATCTTCTCCCGCGAATCCGCCTTCCTCCTGAACAACCTCTTCCTGATCGCGGCGGCCTTCACCGTGTTCTTCGGCACCGTGTTCCCGCTGCTCTCGGAGGCGGTCCGAGGCCAGAAGGTGAGCGTGGGCGCGCCGTTCTTCAACCTGGTGAACATCCCGATCTTCCTGGCCCTGATCTTCCTGATGGGCGTGGGCCCGCTGATCGCCTGGCGCCGCGCTTCCCTGGAGAATCTGCGCCGTAACTTCCTGATGCCGGTGGTGATCGGAGTGACGGGCGCCGCTCTCTGCCGCGCGCTCGGCGTCGGCAACCTGATCGTGCTGGGCTGCATGGGCCTGGTCGCGTTCGTGGCCGCCACCATCGCGCTCGACTTCTGGCGCGCCGCCCGCGCGCGCCGGCGCACCGGTGACGGCTGGCTCGAGGCCACCTGGGGGCTCGCGCTCCGCCAGAACCGGCGCTACGGCGGCTTCATCGTCCACCTGGGCATCCTGGTCGTCGCGCTCGGTGTGGCGGGCTCGCAGGCCTGGTCCACCCAGACCGAGGCCACCATCAACCGCGGCGCCTCCGTGGAGCTGGCCGGCTACTCGATCCGCTTCGACGACCTGCAGCCGGTGGAGGAGTCCAATCACTTCAAGGTGGTCGGCACCTTCACGGTCTCCGACCGCCGCGGGCCCTACACCGTGCTGACCCCGGCCAAGAAGTTCTACCCGCAGGAGCAGACCCCGATCGCGGCGGTGGACTACCGGCTGGGCTTCATGGAGGACCTCTATCTCGTGCTGGGCGACTTCGCCCGCGACGGCTCCCACGCCACGATCAAGGTGCAGATCAACCGGATGGTCTCCTGGCTCTGGATCGGCGGCCTGATCCTGACCCTGGGCGCGGCGCTCGCCATCGTGCCCGAGCCCCGGCGCACCGCGGCGCGCCCGCGGCCGGATCACGCGGTCGTGGCATGAGTGGGCGCGCACGCGCGCTGCGCTGGGCGATCCCGCTCGCGGTCGTCCCGGTGCTGGCGCTGCTGGCCTACGGCTTCCGCACCGACCCGCGCGACATCCCCTCGCCGCTGGTCGGCAAGCCGGCCGCGCCCTTCGCCCTGACCACCTTCGACGGCAAGCCGGTCAGCCTCGAGGCCCTGCGGGGCAAGGTCGTCGTGGTCAACTTCTGGGCGTCGTGGTGCGTGCCCGCCTGCTACGATGAGGCGCCGAGCCTGGAGCGCGCCTGGCAGGCCTACCGGGATCGCGACGTCGTCCTGATCGGCGTCAATATCCAGGACAAGGAGGAACCGGCCCGCCGCTTCCTGGCCCAGTTCCGCCACACCTTCCCGAACGCGCCCGACCCCGCCGGCCGCGTCTCGGTGGACTATGGCGTCTACGGCGTCCCGGAAACGTTCTTCATCGATCGCAAGGGACAGGTGCGCTTCAAGCAGGTCGGATCGATCACCGACGAGATCATGAAGCAGCAGGTCGAGAAGCTGCTGGCGGAGCCGGCATGAGCCGCGCGCTGACCCTGACCCTGCTCCTGATCGCGGCGCTCGCGGCGGTCGGCCCCCTCGGCGCCGCGCTGGTCAGCGAGGA
>WNFL01159238.1_pt1 | contig 42000 bp, 38 predicted proteins | sample 5400361 | NCBI WGS metagenome assembly WNFL01 (sample SAMN13153351, study PRJNA577476) | soil metagenome | isolation source: 40 cm soil on Douglas fir-dominated hillslope | place: USA:California | collected 2013-09-17 | reverse complement strand
TGAACGTCCCGCACTCCAAGAATCCGATATCCTCCTGGTACGGAGAATCGGTCGGCCATTACGAGAACGGCGACACGCTCGTCATCGACACCATCGGCTTGAACGACAAGACCTATGTCGACAATTACCGCACGCCGCACACGACGCAAATCCACGTCATCGAGCGCTGGAAGCTCGCGGCGGACAAGAAGACGGTCGACGTCTCACTTTATGTCGAAGATCCGGGCGCGTTCACCACGCCGTGGCGGGCGGTGCAGCGCTGGGTCCGCGTTGAAAGCGCGCCGATCCTCCAGGTGCCCTGCAACGAGAACAACGGCGACTTCTTCAGCCACGACCTCGTGCCGCTGGCGGAAGCGAAGACGCCGGATTTCTGAGTGGGCGGCTAGCTATACCTCAGAGGCAGAGCGATTTGTCGAGTTCGCAGGCCTTGTCGTTATCGGCGGCGGCTTCCGAGGTCTTGTTCAGCACGTTGTAGGAGAAGCCGCGCAGACGAAAAGCCTGCGCGTTCATCGGATCCTTCTCGATGACCGTGTTCAAGTCCTCGATCGCGCCCTCGAATTGCTTCAGCTGCACGCGCGCGCCGCCGCGGCGAAAACGGGCGTCCATGTCTTCGGGCTTGAGCTTCACGGCTTCATCGAAATCGGCGAGCGCTTTTTCGTCGTCGTGCTTTCTCACGTAAGCGATGCCGCGGCTGACGTGATCGTAGTAAAGCATCGGGGTCGACGCCTTCGAGTCGAAGACTTTCGTGAACAGGCGAATTGCCTCGTCGTCGTTGCCCTTCGCGAGCGCATCGCTGGCCGCGGTCTCGTCCGGCGTGAAGCTCGGCGACACCATCTGCGGCGGCCCCACTACGATGGGCGCAGGCGGCGGAGGCGGCGCGACGGTTGCCACCTGCACGTCCGGGTTGCGGAAAACAAGCGTCTGCGCGCCAAGTTGCTTTCCGTTGGAGTCGTAAAGCTGCTCGCGGAAAGTGAGCGTGCTGCCGTCGGCGGACAGCGCACGCGTGCCGAGCACCGCGACCGATTTGCCTTTCAAATAGCTATAGTGCGTGTTGTTGTCGTTGATCTTGTCCCAAGAGCCTGAATCGACGTTCGGCATGCCCGTAATCGGGTGAGACTTACCGTCGACCACGGACGCATAGGTGGCCTTTATGGGCTTGCCCTGGGCGTCCACGGCCTCAATGGTCATCGCGGTCGGATCGGCGATCGTCAGCGTCATGCTCTTGTAGCGCGCGGGCCCGGGGGTGAAGGTCGACTTCTCGGGGACGAAATTCCACGTCCCGACCAGGGGATTTTTCTGCGCGGCGACGATTTGCGGAGCCACGGCGCTGAGCGCGGCAATGATCACGACGGCGACGGGCCGGGCGAATACGGAAGTTGAAAATTTCATCTGACCTTCCCCATGATTGGGCGAATGCGGCAAAGCTCTCAGACGCGCCGAGCACCCAACGGCGGGCTCACGGCACGCGAGAGCAGTCGCGGAAGTATATGATTGTCGTTCTCAATAGGGCAAGGCGAGAAATCCTAACAGAGTCGCGAGCGAACGCGCCGCGAAGAACGGCAAAGCGACCCAGCAGGAGCTTCAAAAATTCCCCTTCCGAGCGAATAAACAATGCCGGAAACGCTGCCCTGTCAGGCTGCGTTTCCGGCCTTCAATCGTTCGACGACTCTGATGACCGCCTAGGGGGCCATCCATACGGTGTTCCGCGCCGGCGCGAAGCCGACCGGTATCACGGCGACTTCCTTCAGCGTCGGAATGTCGATGACGGAGACGTTGTTCGTATGTTCGTTGGCGATGTACGCCCTCTTGCTGTCGGGCGTGATCGTCAGCCAGCCCGCACCCTTCCCGCCAAGGTTGACGGCCCCCATGGGCTTCAGATCGGGTAGCGAGTAGGCGTAGACCGCACTGTTGTATCTGCTGTTGACCAGCAATGTCTTCTGATCCGGCGTGACCATGATGCCGTGAGAGGCGGACGGCGGTCCGTAGGGATTGGCTTCCTGGCCCGCTATATCGAGCTTGATCGTGTTGGTGATCTTGCGGGTCGCAAAATCGACCACCTGGAAGCCATTGTCCCTGCCATTTTGGGCGAAGATCGACTTGGTCGAGCCATCGGGATTCTTCGATACCGCCATTGGAGAAGGCGACGGATCCATCGGCATCGTCCAGGCAACCTCGTTGGTCTTTGTGTCGACCACGGTCAGCACATTCGCTTTGCCGCCTCTCGCGTTCCCCACAGCCAAGAACTTGCCGTCCGGCGTGATGTTCAAGTCATGGACGCCGCCCTTCAAGGCGATGGTCTTGACCCTCGTCAGCGAGGCGGTGTCGATGACATCGCCCCCGCCGCTCGGCGTGGCCTGTATCTTCGGAAACTGCGACAAATCGGTATACGAGAGCGCGATCGCCACGTAGATCGTCTTCCCGTCAGGCGTGATGTCGACGAGGTTCGGGTTGCCGCTCAAGGGAATCTGTTTCGTTGTCTTGAGCGTCTTGCCGTCGATCACCGTGAGGGTGTTGGTGGCTTCCTCGCTGAAGTAGATGCGGCTGCCGTCCGGGGACGTCACAATCCCATGGGCCGCTTCGATCCCGGTGATCTGTCCGACCACCTTGTTCGTCGCGGGATCGATGATGTGGATCGTATCCCCAGCGAAATTCGTTTGAATGATCCGCAGCTGCGCGGCCATCGCGGAAAAGGACACCGTGCACAGGACGATTCCAGCTAAAGCCGTGAGACCACGAAACACCTGTTTGCTCCTCATCATCGTCATCCTTCTTTTCGAAGACAGTTGGCCTCGTGAGGCATTTCACGAGACAGTCCGTGAGCGATTCGCTACTTCGCTCCCATTACGAATGCTTTCAAGGTCTGCCACGCCGGATCCTGCTGCGAGGCGAATTGCTGGCCTCCGCCGTGGTGCGGATCGCCGCCCGCCTCCTGGGCGAGCGGATGATGGACGATCGGGCTTTCCAAGCTGCCGGGTATCGCCACCTTCTGGATCAGTTGGAAGTTCTGGCGCGACTGCTCTTCGTTCCACGTCGTGCTTCCAGGCGTGAGCGGCACCAGATGGAACGGCGCGTTATTCTGCGTGTGGCAGACGACGCACCGCGTATGGCCCGCACGCTTGGTCAAGAAGACGGGCTCGACCTTGGTCTTGAAGTAATCGTAATCGAGCGACCCCGAAGCGGGCGCGCTGTTTGCCTGAATTGACCACCCCGCCGCCGCCAACAACAGACCCGTGGCGACGACTAAAGACGAGGTCCTCTTCATTTTGGTCCCTCCGCCAATTTGAATTTATTGCGAGATTTTATGCTTCAGCGAGGCCGCTCGCAAGTTGTCGCGAGGCGGAAACGGGTCTTCTGACGGGTAGGTGCCCCCTGATATCCGCCCGGAAATTGAGGTCTGCCGGGGGCCCGAACCCGAAGGTCAGGAAATTACTTCGCGGCGCAGCTCCGGAAAGACATGAGAGACCTTGGCCAGGAGATAATCGCCGTAAGTACCTGAAAAGGCATGGACGCTCTGGCGATCCCATCGCGCATCCTTGTCCTCGACAATCCGCGACGTGCGCTCCGGCAGCGGCCGGACTTGCGAATCGAAGCCAGGATCGAAGAAGAACGGGAAGGACAGGCGGCCGCGACCGCTGACATTCTTGGCACGGTGCGGAGTGGATCGATAATGCCCCCCCGTCAAACGGTCGAGCATGTCGCCGATATTACAGACGAGGGTCGATTGTATCGGCGGCGCCTCGATCCAGCCGCGCGATGTCTTCACCTGCAATCCCGCGTTCGTGTCCTGCGCAAGCATGGTCAGGAGACCGTAATCCGTATGTTCCCCCACACCCCAACCGGGCGAAGAGGGCGCTACGCTCGGGTAATGAAAGACGCGAAAGAGGATCGTCGGATCCTTGGTGTAGTGGCGATGGAAATAATCGGCCTCGAGCTCCAGGCTCAACGCGATGCCTTCCATGACCGCATGAGCCGCCTTGCTCGCCGCATCGAGATAATCGAGCACGAGATTTCGCAATTCTTTGGGGCGCGCCGGAAAGAGATTTGCACCGTGCAGCGGCAGGCCGCGGCGAACCCGCGGATCGTCGGATCCCAATTCCGTTCCGAAATAGAGTCCCTCCTTCTGGTCCGCCTTTCCGGAGGGGAGCTCTCCGCCCACTGGAAAATAACCGCGCCAAGCGCGCCCGCCGCGAACCATCGCGACCTCGTTCTTTTCGGATTGAGGGAGTGCAAAGAAGCTCCGGCTGGCGCTTTCGAGTTGCGCGAGAAGCGCGGGCTCGATCCCATGGCCTGTGACGTAGAAGAAACCAGAATCGCGGCAAGCCATTCCGATCGCTTCGGCAACCGGGGCGCGCCGTGATGCATTGCCGCCGAATAGGGGCGCCATGTCGATGATGGGCAGAGATAGGGAACTCATGGTTTTGAAACGGGGCTGACTGGTGGCAGTCGAATTAGAGCGCTTTAGCCACGTCCATTGCACATCAACTATCCGCGTTTTCGTTCTTGAGCTTTGCTTAGCCAATACCTAACGTCGAGTATGGTCCAGCAGACCGGCGACATAGACGCGGCCGAGCATGATCTGTGCAACAGCGGTGGACATTCATGGCCCTGCAGGGCCGGTTCAGGGGCACGAGTTGCGCTCAAATTCCTCTCCAACCCGGCCGGCCTCTTTGTAAACGGCCCTGGCGCTTGAACGTATTCGCCGCAAGGACCGAGGCACGACGTGGACGAAAGTACGAGCATCACAAGTTAGAAGCGGCGCACTGCGAGGCCGGGGCGGACTTGGCTGCTACGGAAGCTACTGCCGCCGAGTACCTGCGCCTTGCTCGACGCTGCCTCTCCATGATTCCGCGCTCGCGGCACCCGTTAGGATGATTCTGACTCGTCCCCTAAGATTTAGGACTACCGGCAAACAAAAGCGGCTTGGCGGCAATTAACGGTCGCGCTTATCAGTTCAAAACGCTTATCGCTCATCTCTTCGAAGTCACATAGTGCTTTGAAATCATGCGTCAAATTTTGAAAGTCGTCGAACATCAACAGTGATCCCGGTTGAATGTAGCGATTGAGGTGCGCCAGCACCGTCATAGACGACCCGTAAAGGTCGGCATCCATATGGATCCAAAGCTGGTCCTGTGGCACATAACTCGATAGAAAGGTCGGTAGGGTCTGGTCGAACCATCCTTTGATGAATTGGATCCGCTGATCGCGATTCTCGGGAATCTGACCGCCCAACGTGAACTTACCCCTTGGGAAATCATTCATCCAATCCCGAGGCAAGCCCTCGAACGAATCAAAACCAAATAAGCGCACGTTCGGGTGGGGATTGAGAGTCGCGATTGCGCTAATCGACTCTCCCTTAAAGACGCCGAATTCGAGGAAGTCGAAGCTACGACCTTCGATCCGGTTCAATGAGACGAATTCCCATAGCTTCGAGCGTTCAGAAAATCGAGGCGGCGACGAACGGGTCTCCTTGAACAACTCGGCATACTTCGAGGCAAGTGCGATGCGAATGATCGCTGCCTCTCTCCCTTTGAGCACAAGCCGGGCGGCGTTGCGTTTAAGGGCGTTTTCCACCGGTGCCGTCCCCGCCTTTCCCCCGCACATTCAGCTCCTTCAGCGCGGAATGTGATTGCAAAACGGCAAGCTGCTGTTTTGGTTCCCCCCAAGACTGAGAATCCAGCACTGAGCAGCCCCGCCATTTAGGCTGCGCGCCGTCCCCATTCATCCGAATTGGTTTTGGGCTGACTAACAGTACGCGCTCACCCTCTGTCGCGTCGCTCCACTCTTTTATCAGCAGCCAAATTTCGGAGCTTTCTTCGTGAGCGCGCAACGAAATAGGCGGCACCGATGATCGTCAGAACCGGCAGGATCACACCGCCAAGGATTGTGACGGTCATCGAATATCCCGGTCGAGCATAGACGCCGTCCTGAATGACCAGAGTCCCTGGTCGAGCAGTCGTCTTGCCATTGTCGATCACGGTATCGACGAAATTTAAAGTTCGAGTGCCGGTCGCGAACACGAGGCCGACGGGGATGGATTGGTTCATCGTCCCGCCATGTTGATCGCCCACCACCGTCCCGCGGTATTCGAGAAAACGAGTGGGTAGCCATCCGGTCAGGACGCACAAGGCTACAGCGATCAGCCAGTCGCGCAGTATCGCCAAGATCAGCTCTCAATTCGCATAGAAGCCCCTGCGCAGCGTGGACGGCCAGCAACGGCGATGTTCTCTCAGCTGGCCAGCTTGATTTTTTTGGTAGCAGCGGAGGGATTTGAACCCCCGACCAAGGGATTATGATTCCCCTGCTCTACCACTGAGCTACGCTGCCACGGTGGCCGGATGTAAGGTGCGGCGTTCAAGCGTGTCAAGTTTGCGCGGATGAACGGTAAGTCACTGACAGCCAAGCCGGATTCAGGCGGCCGCGCAAGCAGTCCGGTCCGGCGCAAGGGCTGAAGCAGCGTCGGTCGAGACGATCCAGCCGCCGCCGAGCACACGCGAACCCTTCTCTTCATAGAAGACGCAGGCTTGGCCGGGTGCGACCGCCTCCTCGCCCGAAGGGATTTCCACCTCGGCTTGGCCGCCCTCCATCGTCTTGACGCGCGCGGGCACGGGCTCGCGCGTCGAGCGCACCTTGACGAGGCACGGTCCGGAAAAACCAGGAACGAGCGAATTGACGTGGATGAGCCTTATCATCCGTGTACGGAGCATATCTCGCGGTCCGACGATCACCTTGCGGGCCGCTGCATCGAGCTTCAGGACGAACAGCGGCTCGCCGTTCCCCGAGAGGCCCAACCCCTTTCGCTGGCCGACGGTGAAATGGATGATTCCGGGATGCATGCCCAGCACGCGGCCTTGCGCGTCCACGATCTCGCCAGGTTCTGCCGCATCGGGCCTGAGCCGCTCGACGATCTGCGCGTAGCGGCCCTGCGGCACGAAGCAGATGTCCTGCGAGTCGGGCTTTTCGGCCACGGCGAGCTCGAGCTCGCGGGCCATGGCGCGCACATTGCCCTTTTCCATCGCCCCCAATGGGAAGCGCAGCATCTCGAGCTGAGCCGCCGTCGTGGCAAAAAGGAAATAGCTCTGATCGCGCGATGCGTCGGCGGCGCGATGCAGCTCGGGTCCCTCGGCCCCCATCACGCGACGGACATAGTGGCCGGTCGCCAGTGCATCGCCACCGAGCTCGCGCGCAAGCGCAAGCAGGTCGCCGAACTTGATCCGCTCGTTGCAGCGCACGCAGGGAATGGGCGTCTCGCCCTTAGCGTAGCTCTGGGCAAAATCCTCGATCACAGCGCGCTTGAAACGCTCCTCGTAATCGAGCACGTAATGGGGAATGCGCAAGCGCTCGGCCACGCGCTTGGCGTCGTGGATGTCCTGACCGGCGCAGCAGGCGCCCTTCTTCTTCAGCGCCGCGCCATGATCGTAGAGCTGGAGCGTGACACCGACGACGTCGTAGCCCTCGCGCGAAAGCAACCCGGCAACGACGGAGGAATCGACCCCGCCCGACATCGCGGCGATCACGCGCGTGGCGCGCGCGGGCTTGGCGAATCCGAGGCTGTTCAGCGTCTGGCTCATGGCGCGGGGAATATAGGCGGGAGGACGACCCAAGCAAGCGTAAAGGCGGGCCCGGGCTAAGCTCGCGAGCGGCTTTGGCATGGGATAGGCTTGAGAAATGCCGACGTTAAGCGAAGTGCTCTACTGGGCCGCGTGCTGGATCGCGGCGATCGTGGCCCTCTTAGGGCTTGCGGCATGGTTGACGGGCAGCGGCGAGAGCTGGGTCGGCGTCGGCGCGTTCTTTTGCGTCGCCGGCGCGATCTGGGCGATCGGACGCGTGTCGCTGTTCGTGTCGAAGAACGCCCGTCACATGTAATTGAGCAGCGAGAGCTTGTTCAGCGTCGAGGTCATCTGCATTGCCGCCTGAAGCGCGACCTGATTCTGCTGGAGCATGGAAAGCGCCTTCGCGATGTCGACGTCCTCCAAGCTCGAGACGAAGCCCTTGTAGACGGTCGAGGTCGACTGCAGCTGGGTGATGGAATCCTGCACCTGCTTGTAGCGGATGCCGTTCCCCGCGGCTTCGCCGGTCACGCCGGCCGCCGCGTTCGCTGCGGTCTGGATCGTGCCTTCGAGGAAGCTCTGCTGAGGCGCGGAGGTCTTGGCGTTGAACGGGCCGTTCGCGCCGGTATCGAACTGCGCCACCTGCTGGAATAGCGAGAAGAGATTGGTGCCGAGATCCGAGGCCAAGAGGCCGACCTGGACGGTTTCGTTGTCCCCGACGCGCACGCTGGTCTTGACCGTGCCGTTGGCGAATGCGCTGGACACGCTGCCGAGCGTGCCAAGCGTCGCGAGATCGCCCACCGCCACCGGCGGCGTCTGGTTGTTGTCGCCACCGAAGATATAGCCGTTGGCGTCCTTCGAGTTGAGGATCTGGACGGCCTGAGCGAAATAGCCTTGCATCGTCGTCATCAGCGACGTCGCGTCCTGATCGGCGGCAGCCTTGGTCAATGCCTCGCGCACGTGCTGGGCAAGATCGCTCAATTGCGAAAGAAGCGAGTCCTGCAGATCGAGGCGGGTGGAGGCCTGCTGAGCGGCGGCGACATTCCCGTCGGCTCGCGCCGCCGAGGAGCGCGCGGCTTCCATGAGCGCGGTCTTGTCGCCGTAACCCGAATAGGTATCCGCCAGCTTTCCCGATGAGACCTGCTGGTCGGTGGTGTTGAGGTTGCTCTCTGCCTTCTGTATCTGCGACAGCAGGAGCTGCGTGCTTGCGAAAGTCCCGATCCGTTCGATCGCCATGATCAGCCTCCTACCGCGCGCAGAAGCTCGTCGTAGAGGTCCTGCGACAGCTTGATGAGCCGCGCGCCGGCATTGTAGGCCTGCTGCAACACCATCATGCGCGACAGTTCCTCGTCGAGATTGACGCCTTCGGCCTGACTTTGCGCCTGCTTGGCGATCTGAAGCCGCGTATCCTGCGAGCTCTTCGATTGATCGATCGCGGTGCCGCGGGCGCCGATGTCCTGATAGAAGGACGCCGAATAATCGCCGAAGGTCACGTTGCGTGCGGGCAGCCCACCGGCTTTGCCGAAATTCTGGCTGCGGTTGAGAATGTCCTGAAGCGCCAAGAGGCCGCGATTGTCGCCGGGCGTAACCACCTGGGTACCGGGCGGCGTCAAAGAGGAAAGCGTCGGCTGGGCAAATCCAAGCCGCTGCGGCTGGCCGGCAACCGCGGGCGCCAAACTGAAGTCCGCCGCGCGCGCCATCTGCTGGCCGGTGCCGAGCCCGAACAGCGCGCTGAAGGATTCGCCCGTGGTGCCGCGCGAGGTGTTGTCGAGCGTCACCTCGACTTCGTAGCTGCCGTATCCGGCGGCGGGCGTCGCCTGTAATTGACCGTTGGCATCGAGCGCGAACGTCGCTTTGCCGGCGAAGGCGGGGTTGAGCGCCGTCACCATGTCGCCGATCGTCGTGCCCGCGACGGCGACAGTCGTCTCGCCCACGCGTTGGCCTTGCGGCCCTTTCAGCAAGAGCGAGATCGATCCGCCGGGCGCGAAGCCCGCCGTATCGGAGGCGGAGAGCCCGGTGGTGACAATCGCGTTCCCTTTGGCTTCAAAGAGATCATTGAGGCCGAAGAACTGCGAGAAGGCCACGCCGCCGCGCAAAGTGGGATTGTTCGCGTCGTCGGAAATGACGAGGCCATTGCCGCCAGTCGCGCTCAATTGCAGGACGCCGTCGCTGAAGGTCGCGGTGCCGTTTCCGCCCAGCGCCGTATTGAGCGCGGTGACGAAGCTGCCGACGCCGGCGCCTGTCGCGATCGCGGGACCGCCGTCGAGCGAGAGCGTGCCGCCGGTGAAATCGATCGCGACGCTGTGCTGCAGCGCGCCGGATGAATCGACGATGCCGATCGTGGTCGAGCCGGAGAAATTGAGCGCGTCGGTGCCGAGCAGCCCGGTCTGCCGGCCGTCCAATTCGGAGGGCGGCGGCACGGTCGCATTTGCGTTGTGCTGGGCGTTGAAGGCAAGAGAGAGCGTTTGGGCAAGCTGGCCCAATTCTTCGCCGATGCCGAGCAGTGTCTGGTCGCGAACATCGAGAAGGCCGCGGAGCTTGCCCGACGTGGCGTGCGGATCGAAGGTTGCGATCTGCCCGATGGCTTGGCCAGTCAGACCGTTCACCGTCTGGATCGTCACAGGCTTGAAGCTCGGGCCCGCGCTCGGCGAGTAGCTAAGTGTCGCGTAATTGTCGCCGACAAGCTGCGTGCCGTCGGCGGTGGCGATGAACATGCGGCCGTCGGGCTGCTCCGTCGTGCGAACGCCGACGAGCGCTGATAGCTGCTGCACCAGCGTGTTGCGCTGGTCCAACAGGCCGCTCGCCGCATCACCGTTGACGATCGCGTGCTCGATCTGCGGATTGAGCGCGTAGATCTGCTGGATCAGAGAATTGGCCTGGCTCACCGTGCTGGACACTTCGCTATCCGCATCGACTCTGAGCGACTGAACCTCGGCCGAGAGACTCGAGATGCTACGGGCGACCGACTGGAACTGATCGAGCGCGCCGAGGCGCGTGGCGAGCGAGCTCGGATCGAGCGAGGCCTGGCCGAGCGCCGAATAGAGCGAGTCGAGGCGGCTGCCGATCGATGTTCCGTCGCCCGGCTGTCCGAGCGATGCGTTCAGCTGGTTCAGGATCGAGGACTGTATGTCCCAACGCGCCGCGCTGGCGTTGGCGTCCAGGACTTCCTTATCGAGATAATTGTTGACCACGCGCGTGATGCTGGCGACGTCGACGCCCGCGAGCTGGCCACCGGGCGCGAGCGTCTGCTGCTGCACGACACGCCGGCTGTAGCCCTCGGTGTTGACATTGGCGATGTTGTCGGAGGTGACGCGCAGCGCGGCGCTGTTGGTAAGGAGCGCCGACAAGCCGCCGGAAAGAATGCCATCAAGAGCCACGGTTCGTTACTTCCCGCGTGTCACAGAGAGTGATCCGCTCCAATCGTGTGCAAGCACAGTGCCAGGATCGGAGCCAAGCGAAACGCAAGCAGCGGTTGGAATTTCGGCCCTTCGCCCATTCGGCGCAGGTAGGCTTTGCCGCGACCCGGCATTTCGTGCCGGTCGCGAGCGCGTCACCGAGCCGATCCAGGCTCTCGCGGATGATGAAGGAAGCGCAGATTTGCTGCCCCCTCTATAGCACGCGCGCGCGAGAGCGGCGGCGATGAACGCGTGGTCCGGGTCTTGCTTCTAATGCTGCAGCGAAACTCCGTGGAGCGCGTATGGTCGCGTCCATCACTCTACCTTCGGGCAATCTTCCCGACCTCTCGACCGCGATCTTCGCCTCGAGCGACAGCGCGCAAGCACCCTCGCTGTTCGACGCGCTTTTCGCAGCCGCGGCTCAAGGGGACGACAGCTCTGTAGGCCAAGAAGTGCCGGCTCCCGTAGGCGTGCTGCCGGTTGCGACCGTGGCCATTCCCGCTGCGTGGCAGTTTGCGCTGCCGCTGCCGGCGATTCCGTCAGCCAACTCGGCCTTCGGATTGAACGAGGCGCTGGCCAGCGGTCCGAAGCACGATGACCAGCTTCCTGAGCCCGCTCAATCGAATTCGCAGGTTCCGGAACTTCCTTTTGCGCCAAGAGCGTTCGCGACGGTTGCCTCTTCGGGGATAGAAGACCTGCTTCCATCGCAGCCGCCTGCTGCCTTCTCCGCGCCGCTTCCGACCGATAGCGAGCCCGTCTCATCGACGGAGACCCCGGTCCAGCTGCCCGCCCTTCCGGCGGAGGACATCGAGGCGCGTCCGCCTCCATCCCACGCACGGCCGGAAGAGGCGACAGAGAAGCCAGCGACCAATACGCTGCCCGCGCAAATCCGGTTCGCGCTGGCGAACATTCCCGGAGCTCCGGCGCTGATCGTGCGGAACCTCATCATCGCGCAATTGCCTCCACAAGCGCAGGGCGACGAGCATGCAGCACCCGCGCCCGCCGCAAACGAACATTCGGCACAACCCGACGACGGCGACGGCGCACAGATATCCACTTCGATGCCGAATCCCTTGTCCCCAGAGCCGCAGGCATCGCTCGCAATCGTGCTTGCGCAGTTGCCCGAGCCGACAGCGCCCGCGCCTTCCAGCGATTCAGCGGAAGAGCCCACACCAAAACCTGCCTCAAGCGAGGGGAAGCGGGCTTCCGCTTCGCCGGTGAAAGCCGCCGACGATCAGCAAACGATTACGGCCAAGGACGATTCGATCTCGGCCGTCCCCGATACGCTCGCTGAGAACACGATCGTTTTTGCAACGGCCCCCCCGCCCGTTCCGCCAATCGCGTTCGATTCCGAACCAATTCCGGCGATCGCGCTCGAGGCGAATATGCGCTCGAGCGACAAGTCCGCCGCCCCTCAGATTCCCGATGCGAATTCCGCACCGACGTCTAATGCGGGCGCCGCCCCCTCACTCGAACCGCCGCAGACGGCGAGCGCGGCGAGCGAGATTTCAAGCGCCGCAGTGACGACGCCGCAGCAGAGTTCAGCCGGCTTGCGCATTGCCAATGTGGCGAACCAACGCAACAAGGGCGTCATCGCGCCTCAAGTGGAATTGCCGCCACTTGCCGAGACCGCAGCAAAGCCGGTCGCTGGCAGCAATGCGGTTCCGACCATCAACGCGCCTCCCTCGCGTGCCAATCCGGAGTCCGATACAGCCGCGTCCAGCCCGACCGCGGCCCAGTCCGGCGAGATGACGAGCGCCGCAGATGCTCCTACCTCCGCACCAAAGGCGAAACCCGAGCATGCGGCGCAACCGATGCCGGAGCCGCGCGCGAACGCCGGCCCTTCACCGCCCGCGATTCCGCAAATTGCGGCTGCATCGCAGACCGCGGCTGGCCCACATGCCTCATTCGAGACTCCGCCTACGCCGGTGACCGCGGGCTGGGTTCCAGCGGCGGGCGATTTGGCGGATGCGCCCGTTCGCGTCTCCTATTCAGCGCTTGCCGGATCGTCCGACACCGCGATGCTGGATGCGCTCGCGCTCAAAATCGCCGCGAGGTCATCCGATGGCGATGCGAACTTCCAAATCCGGCTCGATCCGCCTGAGCTTGGACGGATCGAAGTGAATTTGAACGTCGACTCAAACGGCAACGCGCAGGCATCGCTGACCGCGGACAAGCCGCAGACGCTCGACCTTTTGCAACGCGACTCCGGAACCCTCGAGCGGGCGCTGAGAGATGCCGGGCTCGATCTCACCGGCGGTCTGTCGTTTTCGCTGAAGAGCGATACGCGTTCGGGGGCCTGGCGCGACGCGCAGAACGGCCGCGGGCGGGCGCTCAGCATTGGCGCGATTGAAACCATTGCCGCGGGCACAATCGGGCCCGTTTCACCCGTCTTATACGGTTATGGCGCCAATGGGCGCCTCGACATCACGGTCTAGGAGAGCACCATGACGACGCCAGTTTCCTCGACAGCCGCTTCTCCCCCCGTGACGCCAAGCGCCGCGCAGAGCGCTCAGAAGCAGCTGTCGACGAATTTCAACACCTTCCTGACGCTCTTGACGACGCAGCTGAAGAACCAGGATCCGCTCTCGCCAATGGATTCCAACCAGTTCACGCAACAGCTGGTCCAATTCTCCCAAGTCGAGCAGCAGATCAACTCGAACCAGAATCTGGAATCGCTGATCTCGCTCACCAAGGCGAGGGGCACGATCGATGCGGTCTCTTATCTCGGCAAGAAGCTCACTTTGACCGACGGCACCGCGGCCTTGATGAACGGGCAGGCCAACTGGGCCTATTCCCTAGACAACGACGCGTCGACCTCGCGGGTCACGGTCTCCGACGCGAGCGGCAGGGTCGTGTACGTCGGCACCGGCGAAACGACGTCGGGAATGCATTCATTCTCCTGGAACGGCCAGGACAATGGCGGCAATACGTTGTCGCCCGGCGCGTACACGCTGAAAGTCACCGCACAGGCGAGCGACGGCTCGAGCGTTGGCACGCGCATCGCGAGCCAAGGAACCGTGAGCGAAGTCGATCTTACGGGGAGCGAACCGCTTCTGATGATCGGACCAATGGGCGTGCCCTTAAGCAAGGCAACGCTTGTGTCCGGCAATTGAATTGAACCGGCCCGCCCAGAAACGGCAGGCGCAAACTCACAGGTCTAAAGGACGAAGCGCCTCTAGACCGATAGAATCGGAGTACTTCGATGAGCCTCTATGGAGCATTGCTCACCGGCGTTTCGGGCCTTGATGCCAACAGCCGCGCGCTCGGCATCACCTCGTCCAACATCGCCAATGTGAACACGGTGGGCTTCAAAACCAGCAACGCCCTATTTTCGACCTTCCTTGCCGGCAATGGCGATGAGGCGCCGGCGAGCGTTCAAGTCCATTCCGCGCAACAGATGTCGCAGCAGGGATTGCTGACCTCGACGGGTTCGGCGACCGATCTCGCGATTTCGGGCAACGGATTTTTCGTGGTCACCGACAATCCGGCAAACCCCGGCCTGGGCACGTTCTATACGCGCGCGGGAGCGTTCACGGCCGACGCCAATGGATTGCTCAAGAACGGTGCGGGCTTCTTCCTCGAAGGCTGGACGCTCGACGCCAACGGCAACATGCCGGCCAATCGCAGCTCGTTGAACGTCATCAATCTCGGCAGCTTGAACGGTACGGCGGAAGCGACTTCAACGCTCACGCTGAAAGCCAATCTGCAGTCTTCGGCTGCCGCGGTCGGCGCTTATACCGCCGGCGACATGACGTCGGGCACGGTTGCGCCTCAATTCGAGCAGACGATCAACGTCTATGACAGCCAGGGCAGTGCGCGGCCGATGCAGCTCGCTTTCGTCAAGACCGCGGCCGACACGTGGGCTTACGAAGTCGACTATCAGGGTCCGGTGGCCGATATCGGGGGCGCGGGGAGCAACCCGGTCGCCTCAGGCACGATCACCTTCAATGCCGATGGCACCCTGGCGACACCGGCGGCCGGCTCGGCGACTTTCACTGTTCCCTGGGCGGCCTCCACGGGCCTTGCTTCCCAGGACATCACCGTGAAGTTCGGCACTGCGGGGCTGTCCAACGGCGTCACCCAGTTCGATGCGCCCTCGGCGCTCACCTCCGCGAACGTGAACGGCGCTCCTTACGGCGCGTTGACCTCGGTCTCGGTGGATCAGCAGGGCTACGTCACCGCGCTGTTCGACAACGGCATTCGCCAATTCCAACGCGCTCGCACCCGTCGCGGGCAATGCCTTTCAGGTTTCGGAAGGTTCGGGCGCTGCAACCGTTCTGGAAGCCAAGACCGGCGGCGCCGGCTCGATCGCATCCTCCTCGCTCGAGGCCTCGACGGTCGATCTCGCCAAGGAATTCTCCGATCTGATCACCACCCAGCGCGCTTATTCGGCGGCAACGCGCATCATCACCACGGCCGACCAGATGTTGCAGGAGCTCATGCAGATCAAGCAGTAGCAAAAGATACGGCGTCTTTACCGAAGTAAAGGCGCCGTATTGCGACCAAAGCCAAACAATATCATCGGCTTAGTGCTTAATTTACCGTGACGTTTTGCGCTTTCTTAAAAGGCGCCGCGTACTCTTGCACGCAGTGGGGTAAGAAAGGTTGGAGCATGAGAGAAATGGGCGAGGAGCAGCGGCGGCCGCGCGTGAGTTACGTGATCGGCCCAGATGGAAGCCCGCTCACTCTTGCGGACTTGCCGCCTCCTAATACGAAGCGTTGGGTCATTCGCCGCAAGGCAGAAGTCGTCGTCGCGGTGCGCGGCGGCTTGCTGAGCCTCGAGGACGCGTGCCGGCGCTACACTTTGACGGTCGAGGAATTCCTCGCCTGGCAGCGGGCGATCGAGCGCTTCGGTCTGCCGGGCCTGCGCGCGACGCGCGTCCAGCAATACAGGCACTGAACTCGGAAATCTGAATTCGGAAATCGGAAGCCGGAGCGAAAGTTCCGGCTTCTTTGTTTCTCGACGAAAAAGCGTCATGGCTCGCCACAGCGGGCCATGACGACATTGGCAAGTAAGATTTCGTTAACCGGAAGAATTGCGTCTGAAGAACACGATCTGAAAAATTTGCGGCAAAATTAAACCCAATTTTACCGAACTCCCGGCAATGTTTGCCTAGTTCGACGGTGGACATGGCAAGCGGATCTTTCGCGACGCCGCACCGTCACGCGAACCGGAGGGGAGCTTGCCGGAATTTTTCAGAGGTATCGGCGCCGCGCGGATCGGCGCCATGGCCGGTGTTGCGGCGGCGCTCACCGGATTCTTTCTCTATGTGTTCGGGATGATCGCCGAGCCGCCGAAGTCGATCCTGTTTTCCGGCCTCGAGCCCCGCGACGCCTCCTCCGTAATCGCCAAGCTCGATGCGATGAGCGTGAAATACGAGCAGCGCGGCGACGGCGGCACGATTCTGGTTCCCGCCGATCAGGTGGCAAAGATCCGCATGCAGCTCGCGACCGAGGGCGTACCCGCCGCGGGCGTGGGCTACGAAATCTTCGACAAGAGCGATTCCTTCGGTACGACCGCGTTCGTGCAGAACGTCAATCGATTGCGGGCGCTCGAGGGCGAATTGGCGCGCACGATCCGCTCCATCGAGTCGATCGATTCGGCGCGCGTGCACCTCGTCATTCCCGACCGGCAGATCTTCGCGCAGACCAATCAGTCACCATCGGCTTCCGTCGTCGTCAAGACGCGCACGCATCTCGGCCGCGGGCCGGTTACCGCGATCCAGCATCTCGTCGCAGCGGCGGTCGCGGGACTGACGCCGAATGGCGTCGCGATCATCGACGACAAGGGCGAGCTCTTGGCCGGCGGCCCGGGCGATGGCGACAACACGACTTCAGAAGCGCAAGAGGAACGCACCGCGAGCTTCGAGGAGCGCCTGCGTCAGCGCGTGGAGAACATCGTGGCCTCGATCGTCGGGCCCGGCCACGCCAAAGTGCAGGTCGCGGCGGACATGGATTACAACCGCGTCACCGAGACGGCGGAGACCTTCGATCCCGACAGTCGCGTGATCCGCTCGTCGCAGACGGTCCAACAGGATTCGGCGGAAAAAGGCTCGCGCACCAACGCGGCGGTGAGCGTCGGAACGGCTATTCCCGGACAGGCTGCCCCGCCCGCCAACACCGAGACCGGCCCCAATTCGAGCAATTCGCGCAACGAGGAGACCGTCAATTACGAGATCTCCAAGACCACCAAGACGCAGGTCCAGGACGCCGGGACCGTGAAGAAGCTTTCGGTCGCCGTCGTCGTCGACGGGAGCTATACGGCGGCCGCCAACGGCGCGCGCACTTATGCGCCGCGCAGCGCCGCCGACATGAACAACATCTCGCAACTGGTGCGCTCCGCGGTCGGCTTCGACGAGAAACGCGGCGACGTGGTGCAGGTCACGAACATGCGCTTCGCCGATATCGACACGGGCTCGGAGACCTCGGCCCCGGCTCTGCCTCCCTTGGGTCTTGATTCCGAAATCTGGTTCAAGCTTGCGCAGGTCCTGATCCTCTCGATCACCGCGCTCCTCGTGATCCTGCTTGTGGTCCGGCCGATGATCCGCCGTCTGACGACGCCGATTGCCGCGGCGAACGGCGGAACGGCTCTCGCCGCGCCAGGCGCGCAGGCTGCCGGAGCCGCTGCACTTCCCGGCTTCGATCCTGCAAGCTCGAGCGCTCCCGCGCAGATCGCGGGACAAGCGGGACAGGCGCCGCTCGCCATCCCGAGACGCGAAAGCACCATCGACATCAGTCAGATCGAGGGTCAGGTGCGCGAATCCGCAGTGCGCAAAGTCGGCGACGTCGTCCAGAGCCATCCGGAAGAGGCGATGGCGATCCTTCGCAACTGGCTGCATCAACCGGTGTAGAGAATGGCACGCGCACCCAAACCTCAAGTCAAAGAAGATTTGCGCTCGCTTTCCGGGCCGGAACGCGCCGCGATCTTTCTCTTGTCGCTCGGCGAAGAGAACGGCGCGAAGCTGTGGTCGATGATGGACGAGGAGGAGATCAAAGAGCTCTCCCAGCTGATGTCCAATCTCGGCACCATAAGCTCGAGCCTTGTCGAGAAGCTCCTGATCGAATTCGTCTCGCAGATGTCGTCGACGGGGTCGCTGATGGGTTCGTATGAATCCACCGAGCGCCTGCTCGCGCGCTTCATGCAGGGCGAGAAGGTCGGCCAGATCATGGAGGAAATCCGCGGACCGGCGGGCCGCACGATGTGGGACAAGCTCGGCAACGTGAACGAGTCGGTGCTCGCGAATTACCTGAAGAACGAATATCCGCAGACCGTCGCGGTGGTCTTGTCCAAGATCAAGTCGGAGCACGCCGCGCGCGTGCTGGCCGCGCTCCCCGAAGAGTTCGCGCTCGAAGTCGTACAGCGCATGCTGCGCATGGAATCGGTGCAGAAGGACATTCTCGATAAGGTGGAGCAAACGCTCCGCGTCGAGTTCATGTCCAATCTTGCCCGCACGGCCAAGCGCGACGCGCACGAGATGATGGCGGAAATCTTCAACAATTTCGACCGCCAGACGGAAAACCGGTTCTTGACCGCACTCGAGGAGCGGAGCCGCGATTCCTCCGAGCGCATCAAAGCGCTGATGTTCACCTTCGAGGATCTGGGCAAGCTCGATCCGGGCTCGATTCAGACGCTGCTGCGCCACGTCGAGAAGGACAAGCTCGCGCTCGCGCTCAAGGGCGCGACCGATTCTCTGCGCGATGTTTTCTTCTCCAACATGAGCGAGCGCGCCGGAAAGATCCTGCGCGAGGACATGGAAGCCTTGGGGCCGGTACGGCTGAAAGACGTCGATGAATCGCAGATGCGCATGGTCAACGTCGCCAAGGACCTCGCCAACAAGGGCGAAATCATGATCGCCAGCAAACAGGGCGAAGACGAGCTGATCTACTGATGAAAAACTCGATCAAATTCACTTTCGACACGCATTTCGACGCCGGGCCAGCCGAGGCGCGCGTCGAGCCACGCTCGCGCAAGAGCTACAGCGCCGAAGAGATCGATGAGATCCGCGAAGCCGCCCGTGAGGAAGGACGCCGCTCGAGCGACATCCGCGCGACACAAGCCGTCGCGGCTTCCATCGGACAGGTCGCGTCCGCGGTGTTGTCCGCGGTCCAGGCGATGGACGGCGAGATCGAAGCGATCCGCGCCGAATCGGCAGCGCTTGCGTTTTCCGCCTCGAAGAAGCTCGCGGCTGCAGCCCTTGCCGCGGCTCCGGAAGCCGAGATCGCGGAAGCGCTCAACGCCGCACTGCATCAGGCGATCGGGGAGCCACGCGTGGTCGTGAAGACGCCGCCGGGCTTGGCCGCGAAGATCGAATTGAAGGCCGCCGAGATCGCCGCGGAGCAGGGATTCGAAGGCCGCATCCAGTTTATCGCCGATGCCGAGCTTAACGGTGCGGACTGCCGCATCGAATGGCGAGGCGGAGGCATCGAGCGTTCGCACCGGCTGATCGAGCAAGCGCTCAGCGATCTCATTGCGCGGCGGTTTGCGGGCCCCCGCAGGGAAACACAGGAGTAGAGAATGGCGGAGAAAGACGACGTCGCTTTGCCGGAGCTCGGCGCGGATGGCGGAAAATCAGGGGCAAGCCAGCCCCTGTTGGAGAGCGCATCGACCACGGGTGCCGAGCCCAGGCGTACCGCGACGGACCTTGAAGCCGTCTATGACGTGCCGGTCACGGTGCAGGCGATCCTGGGCAAATCCGCGATGGAAGTAAGCGAGCTCTTGAAGCTCGGCCGCGGCGCGGTGGTGCAGCTCGACCGCAAGGTCGGCGAGGCAATCGACATCTACGTCAACGACCGGCTGGTCGCGCGCGGCGAAGTCGTGCTGGTCGAGGACCGGCTCGGCGTGACCATGACCGAAATCATCAAATCCGGCCAAGTCTAGGACCGATAGAAAACAGGAGTAGGCATCATGCGGCTTCTCATCGTTGGCAGCCTCGGCGGCCAGATCGGCGCGGCGACCAAGATCGCGATGGAGAAAGGCGCCAAAGTGGCGCACGCGAATTCCATCGAGCAGGCGCTGGCCGAGCTGAGGCAAGGCCGCGGCGCCGACCTCGTGATGGCCGACGTGCAGCTCGACATCGGCCTCCTGGTGCGCTCGCTCGCAAACGAGCGCATCTGCACGCCTGTCGTCGCTTGCGGCGTCGGCACGGACGCGCGGCGCGCGGTCGATGCGATCCGCGCAGGCGCGAAGGAATATTTGCCCCTGCCCCCCGATCCGGCTCTCATTGCGGCCGTGTTGGCCGCCGTCGCTGACGAAACCCATCAGCTCATCTTCGAGGACGAGTCCACCGCCGCGATCGTCGCGATGGCCGATCAGATCGCGCCGTCCGATGCTTCGATCCTGATCACGGGCGAGTCCGGCACCGGCAAGGAGATCCTCGCCCGCTATGTGCACCGGAAATCCACACGCGCGGACAAGCCGTTCATCTCGGTCAACTGCGCGGCGATCCCGGAGAACCTGCTTGAATCCGAGCTCTTCGGCCATGAGAAGGGCGCGTTCACCGGCGCCATCGCGCGACGCGTGGGCAAGTTCGAGGAAGCGAACGGCGGCACGCTGCTCTTGGACGAGATTTCCGAGATGGATGCGCGTCTGCAGGCAAAGTTGCTGCGCGCGATCCAGGAACGCGAGATCGACCGAGTCGGCGGTGGCAAGCCGGTCAAAGTCGATATCCGCATCGTCGCCACATCGAACCGCGATCTCTCCGATGCCGTGAAGCGCGGCAATTTCCGTGAAGACCTCTTGTACCGGCTGAACGTCGTCAATCTGAAGCTGCCCGCCCTTCGCGAGCGGCCGAAGGATATCTTGGCCCTCGCCCGGCACTTCGCGCGCAAATATGCCGAAGCGAATGGTGTTCCCTTCCGCCCCTTGAGCGGCGAAACCGAAAGGATGCTGCTGTCGCACGGGTGGAAAGGGAATGTGCGCGAGCTCGAGAACACGATCCATCGCGCGGTTCTGCTCTCGCACGGGAACGAGATTCTCCCCGAGGCGATCCGGCTTCCGGACGGCGCGCGGCTGGACGTGATCGGGGGGCGTTCCGCGAGCGATCCCGTCGCGATCGCGACCGAGGCCGCGGCAACCACGACACGCGCGCTTGTAGGGCGCACGGTCTCCGACGTCGAGCGCGATCTCATCCTGGACACGCTCGATCATTGTCTGGGCAACCGGACGCATGCGGCGAACATCCTGGGGATCTCGATCCGTACCTTGAGGAACAAGCTGCGCGAATACACGCAGTCTGGAATTCGCGTGGCGCAGCCGGGCGAAGGCCGCGCGGCGTGATTCTGTTTTCGGAACGCTGATCCATGGCGATGCAGAGCGAGGCGCTGAGAGCCGGGCCGCAGGGCGCGCTGGACGCCGTTCGCGACTACTTGAAGAACGGCGAAATCGCGCTTGCCATCGGCATCCTCGCGATTCTCGTCGTTCTGCTGCTGCCGTTGCCCTCATGGCTCTTGGATATTTGCCTCTCGTTCTCGATCACGTTCTCGATCCTGATCCTGATGACCTCGGTGTTCATCCGCAAGCCGCTCGAGTTCAGCTCGTTCCCCACCGTCCTGCTCATCTCCACCATGTTGCGGGTCGCCCTCAACCTCGCTTCAACGCGCCTCATCCTGGCGCACGGGAACGAGGGCACCGACGCCGCAGGCCAGGTGATCCAGGCCTTCGGCCGGTTGATCACGCAGGGCAATTTCGTCATCGGCATCATCGTTTTCGCCATCCTGATCATCGTGAACTTCATCGTCATCACCAAGGGTGCCGGCCGCATCGCCGAGGTCGCGGCGCGATTCACCCTGGACGCGATGCCAGGGAAACAGATGGCGGTCGACGCCGACTTGTCCGCCGGTCTCATCAACGAGTCGGAAGCGCGCGAGCGGCGCAAGCAGCTCGAATCGGAATCGAACTTTTTCGGCGCGATGGACGGCGCCTCGAAATTCGTTCGCGGCGACGCAATCGCCGGGCTTCTGGTCGTCGCCATCAACATCGTCGGCGGCATCATCATCGGCGTCGCGCAGCAGGGCATGAGCTTTTCCTCCGCGACGCAGACCTTCACGCTTCTGACCATCGGTGATGGTCTCGTCACGCAGGTGCCGGCCCTTATCGTCTCGACGGCGGCCGGCATGATGGTGTCGAAAGCGGGCGTCGAAGGCTCGTCCGAGAAGGCGCTCTTCGGCCAGCTCTCGTTTTATCCCCAAGCCCTCGGCATGGCCGCGTTCGTCATGGCGGTGGTGTCGGTGCTCCCGGGCATGCCGCATTTCGTCTTCGCGCTGATCGCCACGGGAGCGGCAAGCCTTGCCTATGTCTCATGGCGCGCGAAGGAGAATCTTCGGCTCGAAACCGCGCAGAAGGAGGCGGCCAAGGTTGCCGAGACGCCCGCGGTGGAGGAGCCGATCTCGTCCGCGCTCGCGCTCGACCTCTTGCGCGTCGAGCTCGGCTACGGGCTCCTGCCGCTCATCAATGACACCAAAGGCCACCGCGTCACCGATCAGATCAAGGCGCTCAGGCGCCAGCTTGCCACCGAAATGGGCTTCGTCATGCCCGCGGTGCGCATCCTCGACAACATGCAGCTCGGCCCGAACGAATACGTCATCCGCGTCAAGGAAGTCGAAGCCGGGCGCGGCGAGCTCTTCCCGGGACAGCTCCTCATCATGGACCCGAAGGGCGCGGCGGTGGAGCTTCCGGGCACGCATACGAACGAACCGGCGTTTGGCCTGCCCGCGACATGGGTGGATCAGGGCCTGCGCGAAGAAGCCTCGTTCCGCGGCTACACCGTCGTGGATCCGGGCACGGTCCTGACCACGCATCTGACCGAAGTCTTGAAAACGAACATGGCGGAGCTGCTGTCCTATGCCGAGACCAAGAAGCTCCTGGACGATCTCTCACCCGAGCAGAAGAAGCTCGTGGAGGAGCTGATCCCGGCGCAAATCTCGGTCACCGGCGTGCAGCGCGTGCTGCAGTCCCTCTTGTCCGAGCGCGTTTCCACGCGCGATCTGCCCTCGATTCTGGAGGGCATCGCCGAGGCCGTCGGTCACACCAAGAACGCGATGCTGATCGCCGAACATGTGCGGGCGCGTCTCGCGCGCCAGCTCTGTCACCAGCACATGTCGGGCAAAGGGTTTCTCCCCATCGTGGCGATGTCGCCGGCCTGGGAGCAAAGCTTCGCGGAATCTCTCGCCGGGACGGGCGAAGAACGCCAGCTTGCGATGGCGCCCAGTCAGCTTCAGGCCTTCATCCATGCCGTCCGCGAGCGCTTCGACGAAGCGTCCGCTACGGGCGATATTCCCGTGCTGCTGACGAGCCCGATCATCTGGCCTTACGTGCGCTCGATCGTCGAACGCTTCCGGGCGCAAACTCCGGTGATGTCGCAAAACGAAATTCATCCGAGCGTTCGCTTGAGGACCCTGGGACAGATCTGACATGGAATTGAAAACCTACATCGCTTCGGACATGCAGGCTGCGCTCGCCGCAATGCGCGTGGAGCTTGGCGAAGACGCCATCATCGTGGCGAGCGAGACGACAAAGGACGGCAGCGTCATCTTGCGCGCCGCGCTCGACGAGGACGCCGCGCCGGAAACATCGGCTGACGATTCATCGGTCATTCCGTTCGCTTCCTTCGAGGCGCGCTATCGCGAACGCCTGATGGCGAAATTGCGCATGGAGCCAAACCTCGAGGCCACGGCAGCGCCCTCTGTTCCCTTCGACCGCACCACTCTCCTCGGCATTTTGCGCGCCCACCGGACGGCGGAAAGGCTCAGCTCCGATCTCGTCGAGAGCGCAGCTCTGAGCGCGATCGACGATATGGCGCTGGCGCTGGCCTCCGCATTGCACAAACGCATGCGCACCGACCCGATCGATGCCGAGCTCGCCGGCCCGATGATGCTGGTCGGATCCTTCGGGGTCGGCAAAACGGGTGTCGCCGCGCGTCTCGCGGCAAGCGTCAAATACGCCGGGCGTGAAGTCTGGCTCGTAGCGACCGATGTCGAGGGCGCGGGCCAGCTCGCGCGGCTTGAGACGCTCGCGGCGCATCTGAACGTGCCGGTGCTGCTTGCCCCGACGATCGAGGCGTTCTCCCAGATCGCGGCCAAAGCGCGCAACGAAGGCGCGCTCATCATCGCCGACTCGGCCGGGTTCGATCCGCGCGGGCCTGGCTCGCTCGACGTTCCGGGCGCGGAAGACATCGAGACGGTCGGTGTCGTATCCGCCACCTGCGACGCCGAAGATGCGGCCGAAATCGCGGCGCTGCTCAAGAGACGCGGCGTCGAGCGCCTCATCATCACCGGGCTCGATATCGCGCGGCGCAAGGGCGCGCTTGTCGCTTTTGCGACCTCAGGGCTAACCGTTGCGCAAGTGACCTCATCGCCTTATCTCGCCGACGGGCTCGAGTCGATTTCGCCGCTCGGACTGGCGCGGAGAATCCTCGCGCCCATGGACGGCACCACGGCAAAGCACTAGTTTCGACTCATGGTCGGATACGTTCTTCTTGGGCTCGCCGTTCTCGTCGGCCTTTGGGGCATCGCCACGTTCAACGGGCTGGTGCGTCGGAAAAATATCGTCGCCGAGGGCTGGAGCGGCATCGAAACCCAGCTCAAACGCCGGGCAGATCTGATCCCCAACCTCGTCGAGACGGTGAAGGGCTATGCCACGCATGAGCGCACCACCTTCGACGAGCTGGCGCGATTGCGGAGCGCGAGTCAGTCGGGGCAGGACATGGCGCAACGGGCCCAGACCGAGCAGGCGATCTCGGCGACGATCGGGCGGATCATGGCAGTCGCCGAATCCTATCCGCAATTGCGCGCGAGCGAGAATTTCCAGTCGCTGCAGAAGGATCTGGCCGAGATCGAGGACCAGATCCAGATGGCGCGGCGCTATTACAATGCGTCCGTGCGCGACCTGAACGTCGCGGTCGAGCAGTTCCCGTCGAACGTAATCGCCGGTTCGTTCGGCTTCAAGAAGGCGGATTTCTTCCAGATCGAGAACGCCGCCGACCGGCAAGTCCCGAAGGTCGCCTTCTAACCCGTGCGCCAGCGCGCGATTCTCTTCTTTGCGGTTTGCCTCGCGCTCTTCTTGGCCCATCCGGCAGCGGCCCAGGAAGCGATCCGCAATTTTTCGAGCGACGTCACGATCGCATCGGACGGGACGCTGACGGTCAAGGAAAACATCACCGTGCAGTCGGAGAACCGCGCGATCCAGCACGGCATCTTCCGCGACTTTCCGACCCTCTACACCGATCCGCTGGGCAATCGCACGCGCGTGGGATTCGACGTGCTCGAGGTCGAGCGCGACGGCGGAAGCGAGCCGTATCAGATCGAGAACATCCCTAACGGGAAGCGGGTGCGGATCGGGCGCGCCGACGTCACGCTCAATCCGGGTCTGCACCGCTTTCTCATCGTTTACCGCACCAATCGCCAGATCGGTTTCTTCCCCGACTTCGACGAGCTTTATTGGAATGTCACGGGGAACGGCTGGGACTTTCCGATCGAGCAGGCCGAGGCTGCGATCCATCTGCCGCCCGGCGCGGTACTAAAGCAATACGCCTTTTATACAGGCCATCAAGGCGAACAAGGCAAGGCTGCGCGGGCCGGGGTCGACGACGGCACCGTACGCTTCTTTACGACGGCCTCTCTCGCGCCCCGCGAAGGGCTGACGATCGGTGTGGGATTCTCCAAAAGCGCGGTTGTACCGCCGAATGCAGCTCAGACCTTCACCGAATTCCTGCGCGAGAACGGGTCGTCGATCGTTGCCCTTGGCGGCCTAGCCGGGCTCGGATTCTACTATTTCGCCGCCTGGCTGAGGTTTGGGCGCGATCCGGCGAAAGGCGTGATCGTGCCCCTTTTTGCGCCGCCGAAGAATTTCTCGGCTGCCTCGGTGCGCTTCATCCATCGCATGGCTTACGACCGCAAGGCCTTCGCCGCGGCGCTGATCGCGATGGCGGTCAAAGGCTACCTCAAGATCATCGAGGGCCCGGATGCCTACGTGCTCACCCGTACCGGCAAGAGCGAGAGCGAGTCGGAGCTCGCGCAGACGGAAGCAGCGGTTGCCCACGCGCTTTTTTCGTCGCGCGACAGCATCGTCTTGAAGAACGAGAATCACGACGCCGTCTCGCGCGCGATCACCGCGCTGCGAAACATGCTCAAGCGCGAAGACGAGGGCGTCTATTTCGTCACCAACGGCACCTGGTTTTTCGGCGGTCTCGTAATCCTGGTGGTGAGCGGCACCGCGGCGGCGATGCTGACCGATGATCCAGGGCCCGCCATCGGAATCCTGATCTGGCTCTCTCTATGGACTGCCGGTACTTCCTATCTGCTGCACCAGGCAGGCCAGCAATGGCTGAGCGTCGTCTCGGGGCCAGGCTCGCGCATCCTCAATCTCGTCGGCGCGCTCGTCTCGACCTTGTTTTCACTACCTTTCGTGGCCGGGCTCGTCTTCGGGCTCGCGATCCTCGGCCGGTCGCTGCCGCCGATCGTGCTCCTGGCCCTGACGGCGCAGGGCGCCCTTGCGTATATTTTCTATCGTCTCTTGAAAGCGCCGACGCTCGCGGGCGCTAAAATCCGCGACGAGATCGCCGGCTTCCGTATGTATCTTACGGCCGTAGAGACGCCGCGGCTGGAAGTCCTGCACCCGCCCCAAGTCACGCCGGAGGTGTTCGAAAAATTCCTGCCCTACGCGATCGCGCTGGATGCCGAGAACGCCTGGAGCAGGAAATTCGAGGCTGATGCCGCGCGGGCAGCTGATGCTCCCGGCCGGGCAGGCTACACGCCGGTCTGGTATTCAGGCTCGTCCTTCGATCGGCTGGGCACGACGGGCTTTGCCTCTGTCCTGGGCGCGTCGGTGGCTAGTGCGACTGCGGCAGCGGGGACGGCGCCCGGAAGCTCGTCGGGTTCGGGCGGCGGCGGATCCTCTGGTGGCGGCGGAGGCGGTGGGGGCGGCGGAGGGTGGTGACTAGTGGGGCTTCAGAGCCGCGTGGGGCTTTTCCTGATCGACCGCAAATCGGCCTGGCCCCACACCGACCAGCACCAACAAACCGCCCGCGATCGCGACATTGCGCGCGAAGATGTCGTAATCGGCGAGCCGCGCGGCCGCCGTTTTCAAAGTCCAGTAGTCGTGGAAGGTGACGGTTGCGGCGATCGTCGCTGCGAAGAGCGCAAGCGCGCCGATGCGGGTGCGAAAGCCTAAGAGAAGCGAGAGGCTTCCCAAAAGCGCCAGTAGCAGGACAAGGAAGAGAACGACCGGCGCGGCCGGGACCTGCTTCATGCTCAAGAGGATCGCGGTCCCGCTCCAGTCGAGCGTGTAATGATAGACCTGGGTCAAGAAGAACCAGGTCAGCACCAGCCGCCCCAAAAGAGGCGCAATCGACTCGCCGTACGACATTGGCGCTTAGTTTAGACTGATTCGGAAGTTTCGAGAATCGCGTGGCGCCGCAGTCAGCTTCAGGCTTTTGGCGCGCGGACGTGTTGGGTGGGCTGATCAAGTCCGCCCATGGTGAAATTGGCTGGGCGGGACGCCTCAGCCTTGCCGGGCGGAGTGCTTGCGCAGGTGGCGAACGATGGCCATCTCGTCGAGGCGGGACTGCTGCGCGCGCGATTGGGCTTCGGTGGCGCGGCGCACGCGCTCTTCTTCCGCGACCTCGAAGCTCTTCAGGTCCTGGAACGCGGCGGCGAGATCGTCCTGGACCGCGGTGCGTTCCTTTTCGAGATCCTTCATCGTTGCCCGGATGTTGTTGCGCCGGACGTCGATGGATTGCAGGAAGCTCGGGAAGGCGAGCCGGCCGATATCGGAATCATTTGCGCGGCTGCGCTCGCGCACGACCGAATCTTCGAGATCGGTCAGCTTGTGCTCGAGATCGGCCTTCATCTCGTCCAGAGTCGCGAGCCGGCGTTTCAGCTCGTCGACGCCGAACTTCTTGAGGCGCAGAATCGTGTCCCGGCGTTTCATCACGCGTTACCTTTTCCCGGCTCCAGCCTCCACGATCTTGCTTAAGGTCGCGTAACCGGAAGCAAGAGTCGCGGGTTCGTCCTTCTTCTGCGTGAGAAAGGCTTCGAGCTGGGGATAAAGCGAGATCGCACGATCGACTTCGGCGTTGGTGCCCGCTTTGTAGGCCCCCAGCCGAATCAGCTCGGCCATGTCCTCGTAGACGGAGAGCACGGCCCGGGCTTTGGCGACGAGCGCCTGCTCGGGCGTGGAATTGCAGTTCGGCATCGCACGCGAAAGCGATTTCAGCACGCTCAAGGCGGGGTACCGGCCGCGTTCGGCGATCGAACGTTCGAGCACGATATGGCCGTCCAGAATGCCGCGCACCGCGTCCGAGATGGGCTCGTTATGATCGTCGCCTTCCACCAGCACGGTGAAAAGGCCGGTGATGCTACCCGTGGTGCCTTCGCGTCCGGGACCCGCACGCTCCAAGAGCCGCGGCAATTCGGCAAAGACGGTCGGCGTATAGCCTTTGGACGCCGGCGGCTCGCCGCAGGAAAGCCCGATCTCGCGCTGCGCCATGGCAAAGCGCGTGACCGAATCCATGAGAAGCAGGACGTGCTTGCCCTGATCGCGGAAATATTCCGCCGTGCTCATGGCGACGAAGGCGGCTTGGCGCCGGGTGAGCGGCGCTTCGTCGGACGTCGCCGCGATGACGACGCTGCGCGCGAGACCTTCGGGCCCGAGATCATCCTCGATGAATTCCTTGAGCTCCCGGCCGCGCTCGCCGACGAGGCCGATGACGATGACGTCGGCGGCCGTGTTGCGAGCGAGCATGGCGAGCAAAATCGATTTGCCGACGCCCGAGCCCGAAAAGATGCCCATGCGCTGCCCCTTGCAGCAGGTCGCGAAGGCGTTGAGCGCGCGCACGCCGAGATCGAGCTTGCCGCCGATACGCGCGCGCTGATGGGCGGGCGGCGGGGAGGCGCGAAGCGCGTAGGGCTCCATGCCGCTCACCAGCGAACCTTTGCCGTCGATGGGGCGGCCGAAGGCGTCGATGACGCGGCCGAGCCAGCCGCTGGACGGGTAGATCGCGTCGACGCGGTCCTCGAATGTTGCCCGGGTGCCGAGTGCGATACCTTCGAGCTGCCCAAACGGCATGGCCAGCGCGCGGCCGTCGCGGAAGCCGACGACCTCGCAGGAGGTCTCCCGGCCGTCTCCGCCGGCAAGTTTGAGCCTGCCGCCTAGACCTATGGCCCCGGACGCACCCGTGACCTCGATCAGGAGGCCCTCCAGGCGCGCCACCCGCCCAAAGCGCGTCAATCTCGGTATCGCCTCGATGCTATCGATCAAAGCTTCCACGAAACCCCCAAATCCGCGTCTATCCCGCTGCCAAGCCTGTTCCCGCCGCCCGGCTTCAGGAGCGGGAATGCCCAACTTTGTCACGACATCTTGGACCAGAGGCTTTAAGTGGCGGTAAACTTAACGAAGCGAATCAACGACATCTGCCTTCCGGGTGGATCTCCCGGGGGCGAGCGGCCGGAGCATTCAATGAGGAAGAAGTTTCAAAGGGAGACCGAAATCTCCTCTTAACCAATTCCGTTTAGGGTTGGTCATCGGTTAACGGCGGCGGATGAGGGGATTCTCAGGCCGCACCGGGCAAGGGGGTTAATCATTATGCGCGTTCTCTTAATCGAAGACGACAGCGCGATGGCGCGGAGCATCGAGTTGATGCTGCGGTCCGAAGGCTTCAACGTCTATACGACTGACCTCGGCGAAGAGGGCATCGATCTCGGCAAGCTTTACGATTACGACATCATCGTGCTCGATCTGCAGCTTCCCGACATGAGCGGTTTCGAAGTTCTGAAATCGCTGCGTCTGGCGAAAGTGGTGACGCCGGTCTTGATCCTTTCGGGCAACGCGATCGTCGAAGCGAAAGTCAAAGCCTTGGGCTTCGGCGCCGACGACTACATGACGAAGCCCTTCCACAAGGACGAGCTGGTCGCCCGCATCCAAGCCGTGGTGCGCCGCTCGAAGGGCCATTCGCAGTCGGTGATCACGACGGGACGATTGACGGTCAATCTCGACGCCAAGACGGTCGAGGTCGACGGCAGCCGCGTGCATTTGACCGGCAAGGAATATCAGATGCTCGAGCTCCTTTCGCTCCGCAAGGGAACGACGCTGACCAAGGAGATGTTCTTGAACCATCTCTATGGCGGCATGGATGAGCCCGAGCTCAAGATCATCGACGTCTTCATCTGCAAGCTGCGCAAGAAGCTCGCGGTTGCGTGCAATGGCGAGCATTACATCGAAACCGTCTGGGGCCGCGGCTATGTGCTGCGCGATCCGGAAGAGAAGGCTGTCGCCTGATCCGAGGTTTCGATCTGAGGGGCCGAAAAGGGCGCGTCACTCGCGCCCTTTTTGTTTGTGGCCGGCCCAGTGGCACGATCCAGAGAAGCCCCCATTGCGGGCGTTCCTTGCAGCGCGGCCCACAAATTGCGTAATCTGCAAACTATACGTAAAGTATGGAGACTGACATGGCCAAGGCCAGGGCCAAACGCGTTACAACCACGGCAGGCGAGCTGGTCCGGCAATTCTCGCATTACAGCGACATCGCTTTACTAGAGCCGGTGATCGTGACGAAGAACGGGCGGCCGCGCAATGTCCTCCTGTCCGTGGAAGAGTACACACGACTGAAACAGCGGGATCAGCAGGCATTCCTTGCTGCCGATATTCCCGAGTATTTCGTACGCGATCTCGAGTCCTTCCTGCGTAGCAAAAAACGTTGAAGATTCCCGCGGCGCCCGAACGCGGGCACGTCATCCGTTACGCTTATCTATGGGCGGATGAACGTGATCGAGGTCAACAAGAAGGCCTCAAAGACCGCCCGACACTCGTCGTCGCAATATCGATTCTCGAGCAGACCAAGCTCGCGCGCGTTCTTGTGGTCGCAATTGCGCACACTCCACCGCGTGATTCGTCCGATGCTGTGCTGCGTTCAGCCGATATCGCGCGCCGGCTCGGCCTAAACCACGAATCGTCGTGGATAGTGACCACGGAGGCAAACGGCTTTGTCTGGCCTGCGCCCGATACCGGGAAAAGACCCGACTAGCCCAGCTTACGCCCGCTTGCCGGATAAACTGCTCACGCAGGTCATTCGATCTTTGTTGGAAAATCGTCGCAAAGGAAAAGTTCGTGTCGTCACACGGTCGGAGTAATCACCCCAGCGCCGCGAGGCGGTGGTTGAGAGCATTGCCGGTCTTGGCGAAAACACCGCGCGCGCCAGGGACGGTCGCAAGGCCCTTGACGAGTCCGAGCACCGTTTCGGCTTCGCCGAGCACCAGGTAACCGTCCGGCGCGAGCACCCGAGAAATCCGCGCCAGCACTTGCGCCTTGGTGGCCTGGTCGAAATAGATCAGCACGTTGCGGCAGAGGACGATATCGAACTCGCCGAGCACGTCGAAGGAGTCGAGCAGATTGAACACGCGGAACTCTATGCGATCGCGAATGGAACGCACCACGCGCCAGTCGTCGCCTTCCTTGGAGAAATATTTCCCGAGCATTTGCAGGGGCAACCCACGCATCACCTCGTAATGCGTATAGACGCCGGAGGACGCGCGTTCGATCGCCGTGGCCGAAATGTCGGTCGCGAAGATCTCGACCTCCCACCCGGCAAGCTGCGGCGCGATATTGGCAGCCATGGCGAGCGAGTAAGCCTCTTCGCCTGTCGAACAGCCCGCGCACCAAACGCTGATGCGTCGCCGCGACTCTCTTGCCGATGCGAGCTCGGGAAAGACGGTCTCACGCAAACTGCGAAACAGCCCGATGTCGCGGAAGAACGACGTGTCGTGCGTGGCCATCGCGTCGGCGACTTCGCGGCCGAGCTCATCGTCCGGACCTGCAAGCGCGCGCGCCAATTCGCCGACGTCCTTGAAGCCGCGGCGCACCGCGATCGGCCTTAGACGGTTTTCAATGAGTCGCAACTTTGCCGGCGTGACGGACAGTCCGGACCCCCGTCGCAAGAAGCCGGAGAGAATCTCGAAATCATCGCGATTCATGGAACCACCGCCCTCCCCCAGGGCTGGTGTGGTGGATTTGAAGTTCCCAAGATCTCCCGGCATCCACGCTTAGGAACTTAAAATCCGAAATTCGCTTACAGCCTTGCCCCGAGAAACAGCGAATTTCGGATTCGCCACACTAGACGGAAATTACATCAAACCGATTTCGGCGAATTTGCCTTCGATCGACTCGCGGTCGAAAGGCTTCAGCAGATATTCGTTCGCGCCGGCGCCGATCGCTTCGGTCAATTGCGGCACATCGTTCTCGGCCATGCAATAAACGACGACCGGTTTCTCGCCGCCCGCCTCGCGCCGGAGCGCGCGCAGGAATTCGATCCCCGACATATTCGGCATGTGACAGTCCAGAAGGATCGCGTCAGGCATCGCTTTTCGGCAGACCTCGAGCGCCGCGGCGCCATCTTCCGCTTCATCGGCGGCGAAGCTCAAGTTTTCGACGATCTTGCGCGCGACTTTCCGGATGATCCGGCTGTCGTCCACGATCAGGCATTGCTTCACGGCGCTCTCCTTGAAATCCGCTCGAAGTCCGCCAGTGTGCCTGAGGAAGAGTAAACGCGGGCTGAAACGCTTAGGACGGGGAGCAACCGCCAGGGTCCCAAGTCGCGAAAGAACAGCGAAAAGCTTAAGCGCGCCGTTAACCCGCGGAGAAGCGGACCTCGTTCTCCGTCGGTGTCACTTGGAGACTGGCATTCAGCCCCTGAGCCAGCTGGAAGGTCAGGTAAGGCTGTATCGAGCGCCCGTCGAGCATGCCGGTAGGCTCACCCATAAGCGCCCGTTCGGCGTCCGCGGAGAGGCGAGCGATCACGCCCGACGCGGTGACCTTGAAGCTCGGCGCGCGCGTATCGCCTATGGTCTCGACTGTCACCTTGCCGCCGCGCGGCAGGCAATCGGCGGCTGCGAGCGCCGCATTCATCATCAGCTTTGCCCAATCCTTCGGCCAATTCACGGCCGGGGCGCGCCAGAGAAGCTCGATTTTCCCGCCCTTCAACAGGCCGGCCATGATCCGCCCGACCTCGGCCAAATCGAGCTCGGCGCCCGCGGAACCTGCGGCACCGAAGGCAATGCGGGCGAATTGCAGCCGCGCGGCCGCCTGCTCGGCGCTCGCCGCGACGAGGCGCAGCGCATCGGCCCGCATGGCCAAGTCGGTCTCGTCTTCCAAGACCTCCAGCCCGTTGACCACCGCGCCCACCGGGCTCACAAGGTCATGACATACGCGCGAGACCAAAAGCGCGGCGAATTCGAGATCGTTCATGGCGAGGCCCTTGAAATGCAGCATTTGGGATGGCGACTCATGGTTTCCAGTCTATGACTGTGCGCGGCGCTTCTTAAGGATTGTTTAAAGATGACAGCCGCGCGAGAGCGAACGTTGTGAGCTCGCCACTTTCCTCGACAGCCGAGTCGCTGGCGGAGATCGCCCACGAGGCCGGTCATATTATTCTCCGTCATTACGCCGGTGCGACCCAAGCGCGTGCGAAGGCGGATTTGTCCCCGGTCACGGCCGCCGATGAGGAAGCGGAAGCCTTGATCGTCAAGCGGCTGAACGAGGTCGCGCCCGGTGTGCCGGTCATCGCCGAAGAGGAAATGGCGCGGGGGAAGAAGCCCGACGCTGCGACGCGCTTCTTCCTGGTCGATCCGCTCGACGGGACCAAGGAGTTCCTCAAAAGGAACGGCGAATTCACCGTCAATATCGCCCTCATCGAAAAGCGCCGGCCCGTCTGCGGCGTGATCTTGGCCCCCGCGAGCGCACGCCTGTTCATCGGCGACGGGACGAACGGCGCTTTCGAGCTCGAGGCCCCGGGAGGCGTCAAGCTCCATCTCGATCAGATGCGGCCGATCGAAGCGCGCTCAGCGCCAAAGGACGGCCTTGTCGCCGCCATCAGCCGCACCCATCGCGATATGAAAACCGAGGAATATCTCGCCCGCTATCCGATCGCGCGTCTCGTGGCCGCGGGCTCCTCGCTGAAATTCGGCCTCGTTGCCGCGGGCGAAGCCGATCTTTATCCACGGCACGGCCCGACCATGGAATGGGATACCGCGGCCGGTCAGGCCGTCCTGGAGGCGGCGGGAGGAAGCGTGACCGAACTCAACGGCAGCCCGCTCGTCTATGGCAAGCTCGACCAGGATTTCCGGAACCCTGCCTTCGTTGCTCGCGGCAAGCCCTGATTCAGCGGTCGTAGCCCTTGCGGTTGGACCAGAAAACCAGCGCCATCAGGCCGCCACCGAGAACGATCGAGAGCACGACGCCCAAGATGAGCGCGATCACGCCTGGGGTGTCGATCTCGGCATCGGTCAGGTTCCAGCCGTAGAAGGCGAACCAGATCGCGGCGCCGAGGATCGCGCCCAGGGCAACGATGATGAACCAGCCTCCGGCCGTGAGCGGCCGCTTCGGTCCGTGTACTGATGGATCATTCATGGCCGGGTCTCCGCTTGCCTGGATTCTAGAATTCGCGGCCTTTCCTGAGGCTAGCCTGGTGGAACGGGGCGCCTCACTACTGCCGCATTGGCGCGAATACTGATATAGTTTTCCCAAGCGCCGGAACAATTGCCGGCCGGTCACGTTGTCAACGGGTTTTAATCCGCCTTCCCTCATTGCCATCTTGATTGCCGGATAGTTCAGTCTCGCACCCCGGGGGCGAGCGGGGGACGACGAAAAGAAGGAGCATGAGATGAAACTATTGTCCTTATTGCAGGCAGGGATCGGCGCAGCCCTCGTCTGTCTGGCAGCCACAGCCGCGAATGCGGCGCCACGCAATCCGGCCGATGACGACACCTATACCCAAAACGAGATCGTGCAAAAGGCGTCGGACTTCTTCGGCGCGACGACGGAAACGGTCGCCAAGGCGGTCGAACGCGTCTTCGCCGAAAAAGGCCGCCCCAACGCCTATATCGTGGGCCAGGAAGGTTCGGGGGCGATCGGGGTCGGCCTGCGTTACGGCGATGGCGACCTTTATATGAAGAAGACCGGCAACCGGACGGCCAAGGTCTACTGGCAGGGCCCATCGATCGGTTTCGACTTCGGCGGAAACGCTTCGAAGACCTTCACACTCGTCTACAACCTGCCGAACGCGGAGGCGATTTATGAGCGCTTCCCAGGCGTCGAGGGCAGCTTCTACGTGGTTGCCGGCATCGGCGTGAACTACCAGCAAATGGGCCGGGTCATCCTGGCCCCGATGCGCACCGGTGTGGGCCTGCGCGCCGGCGCCAATATCGGCTATCTGGCCTATACCAAGGAGCGCAACATCCTGCCGTTCTGAGCCAAATCCGTAAGAGACAAAAAGCGCCCTTGGCAGTCGCCCGGGGCGTTTTTTTGCTCCCTAGACGTGCAGGTGATGGTGGTGAACGAGGAACCCTAGACCGTGGGCAAGACCGAACAGCACCAGACCTAGGATCACCGTGCCCGCCAGCCCGATGGCGGCACCGGCCAAAATTGCCAGGCCATCCCGCTCGATCAGGCCGAGACCGATCAGTGTCAGCCCGAGGGACGGCAGCTGATGGGCGAAGGGGATCGGAACGGTCGAAACCAGTGCCAGCAAAATCGCGATCGCACCGATGATACGCTCGGATTTCGCGCCGGTAACCCACGAAAGGCGCGGCCGCAGCAGGCGTTCGAACCAGGAGAGCACGGCGGCAATCCGCGGCGCGAGCGCTTTGAGGCTGCGCGTCGAAACCGTCTTGCGCTCGATGAAAGCCGGCAGGATCAGATGATGGCCGCCCATGGTGAGCTGGATGGCGAATACCAGCGGCGGGATTCCCGTCGCGACATTGCCGAAGGGAACGGTCGAGGGAAGGATATTGGGAAGCGCGAAAATCGCCATCAGGACGCCAAGACCCCGGTCGCCCAACCCCGCAACCATATCGGCGACGCTGGTGCGCTCGGAACTCAGCGTTCCCGCGAACTCGCGCAGGAACTCAGACGTCCTCGTGGGCCGAGGATTCGACCACGCGTCCTTACTCGCACTTTGATTCATCGTCACCTCGACGTGCCTGCCCTGGGCTCGGCACCCGCAACCGGCTCTTCACGGCCGGCAACCTGAGGAAGATAAATCAACAATGCTGCCGCAACGTAAATGGAGGAAAAGGTGCCCACCACGATGCCGAACAGGATCGAGGCGGTGAAATCGAACAGCGTCGGTCCGCCGAAAAGCAGCAGCGGGATGATGGAGATCGCGGTCGCGCCGCTGGTCAGCACGGTCCGCGAGAGCGTCTGATTGGTCGAAATATTAATCAACTCTTTCAAGCCCATGCGCTTGTAGCGGCGGCGGTTCTCCCGAATTCGATCGAACACCACGACCGTGTCGTTGACCGAATAGCCGGCAAGCGTGAGGAGGGCCGCGACCGAGGTCAGCGTGAAATCGAGCTGGAGCACCGAGAACATGCCTGCGGTGACGAACACGTCATGGCCTGTGGCGACGATGGCCCCAATACCGTATTGCCATTCGAACCTTACCCAGACGTAAACCGCGATGACGAACACTGCGGCGATGGTCGCGTAGATGCCCGCGTTCAGGAGCTCGCCGGAAACCTTGGGGCCGACCACGTCCGCACGGCGGAAAGTATAGCCCGAGCCGAGAGCGTCCTGGATGCGCTGTCGAACTGCCTGATCGGGCGTGTTCGGCTGCGGCTGGATGCGGATAAGCACGCAGGAATTGGCCGGCATCTCGCACTCGCCGCCGCCGACATATTGCAGCTGCGCCTCGGCAAAGCCCAAGCGGTCAACCTGACCGCGCATCTGACCGATGTTGATGCTCTGCTGCGATTTCACCTCGACGAGAACGCCGCCGGTGAAATCGATGCCTAAGTTGAGCCCGTGAATCCAGAGCGAGACGAGCGAGATCAGCACCAGGAGCCCGTCGATCCCGAAGGCGTAGAAGCGCGCACCGACAAAGTTGATGTTGGTGTGATCGGGAATCAGCTTCATAAGGCGCATGCGCGGTTAAGTCCGAAGGGTCGTATCGAGCGGGGTGTGACACATAGCGGCAATGGAAGGTGAAGCCAAGCAGGCCAAAGCCTTACAGGAATGCGGCTCTAACATAGGAACGATTTCAGGCGGATAGAAGGCTTGGCTGAGGCCAAATCCGCCCTTCAAAGCTTGGAAAATCGCGCTAGCAAGGCGGATCGCCCGCAATCACCGTCCGATGCATGGTGCGGGTGTCGGGGTATTGATAGCCGCCGGCAGCGTGATGGATGACGCAGCGATTGTCCCACATCACGAGATCGTGGTCCCGCCATTTGTGACGGTAGACGAACTCCGGCCGGATTTGATGCGCGAAGAGCGCGTCCAAGAGCTCGTCAGCTTCGTCATCGGCCATGTCCTGGATCCCGACAGTGAAGCGCGGCGAAATGTAGAGCGCCGGCCGGCCCGTTTCGGGATGCGTGCGCACCAAGGGCCAGAGCTGATCGGGCAGCGATTTCTGACGCTCGTAGAAATCCTTCGCATCGGGCCGGCGCGCGCTCACCGTGACGCGCTTGTTCTTGAGCTTGGAGACGGCGTGGATACCCTTCTTGCCCGCGATCCGATGCTTCATGTCGTCGGGGAGAGCATCGTAAGCCGCATACATGTTGGCGAATTCCGTGTCGCCGCCATGTTCGGGATTTTTGATCGCGTAGAGAATCGTCGCCATGCTGGGGCGATCACGGTGCGAGGAGTCCGAATGCCAGAAATCACCGCCGTCGATCAACCCGATCGGCTTGCCGTTCTTCATGTCGTTGGAGAGAACGAGCACTTCGGGAAAATCTGGCACCGTGTAACGCGCGTTCAGCTGATCCTCGAGCGCGCCGAAGCGCCGGCTGAAATCGAGCTGGCTTTGCGGCGATAGATTCTGATCGCGCACGACGATCACTTGGCGCGTGAGGAAAGCCTCTCGGATCTTGGCAAACGTCGGGTCGTCGAGCCTGTTGAGATCTACGTCGAGGATTTCCGCGCCCATGGACGCGCCAAGCTTGCGGACTTCCACTCCATCTACTCCTGATTTGCTGCCGTTTCCCGGCACAGAAGCGCGTAAGTGACGACAAGCACAATGCCGCCCGAGATGATCGGCTGCGACAGCACGATTCGGGCGATAAGCGGCATTGCTTCGAGAGTCTCCGGCGCGAGCAAGAGACCGCCAAGACCCACCAGCGCGGCCAAACCCGCGGCAATCAGCTTCCGATCGTCCCAATCCACGACGCTGAGCATCTGGATTCCGTGCATCATGATGATGCCAAAGAGCACGGTCGCTATGGCGGAGAGCACCGGGAGCGGTACGATCACGAGCAGCATGTCGAACTTGACGGAGCCGCCGAGCCCGATGAGGAGAGCCCCTGCGGCCAGCGTCGCATAGCGCGACCCCACGCGCGTGGACCGCAACAGACCGACATTGTCGGGGTAGATGATGGTCGAGAACCCGCCCACCAGTCCCGCGAGCACGGCGCCGATCCCCATCGCAAACACGCCCTCGGAGGAGCGCACGGGCGGTAAATCCTGGCCTCCCCAATCGGCAACGATTTGATAGAGCGCCATCGAGGCCATGCTCGCCGGCGCCAGCGTCAAGAGAAACACCAGCACGAAATCCGCGCGCACTTGGAAGCCGAAAGGAAAGATGACCGGTGTGACGAGGATCGGCGCGTTGACCACGCCGGCAAGCGATACCGGACGGTAGAACGCAAAGAACAAAGTGCCGGCGATCAGCGCGATGAGCACCGCGGCGCGGCGCAGGCGCCCGCCCCAGATCGTCGCCACGACGAAGACGGCGAGCGCGACAAAGCCCGCGGCGAGATTCACCAGGGGGAAACCCGGCGTTGCCGGCGTCCCGATCCAGTTCGGGAGTGCGACGCTCGCGATCTGAATCATGGTGAGGATGACAATCATGCCGGAAATAAGGGGCGCTTTGAGGAAGCGCGCGAAGAGCGCGACGAGGCTCAACCCCCTGATCGGGAGCGAAGCGAGACACCAGATGAGCGCGGCAACGAACAACGAGCCATAGGCCGCGGCGAGGCCCGCACCCGGAATGTGGCCGAGCGCGATCAGCGCCGCGAAGCTCCCCGCATAAGGTCCTTGCATGATCGGAAGACGAAGCAGGAACGCGCCCTGGAGCGCGGTCGTGACGCCTGAGACGATGAAGGTCATGCCGTAGAGATAGGCGATCTGATCGATGGGAAGATTGAACGCGCGGCCGAAGAGCCCGGGAAAAACGAACATGCCGGCCATGCCGAAGATGTTTTGCAGGCCGAGCGTCACGAGCTGCGCCGGCGGCAGCGACTCGTCGATGCCGACATCGAAGACGCGCTTCGCCGATTGGACTGCGGTCATGCTCCCCCTGCCGAACGCGCACGCAAGGCGGCGACGATCTTGTCCGGTGTAAGCGGGGCGGCGGCGAATGTCACGCCGAAGGATGAGAGCGCGTTCTCGACTGCGGCGACAATCGCGGCGGCGGCCGGAATCGTGCCGCCCTCGCCCGCGCCCTTCACTCCGAGCGGATTCAATGGCGATGGCGTCTCGAGATGCGCGGCGGCCACGGCCGGAATCTCGACCGCGGACGCGATGAGATAATCGGCGAAGGTGACGGTCAAAGGCTGCGCGTTCTCATCGTAGCCCATCCACTCGAAGAGAGCGTTGCCGATGCCGTGCGCGACGCCGCCCTGGATTTGCCCATCGACGATCAGAGGATTGATCAGCGTGCCGCTGTCATGGGCCACGGCATATTGGAGGATCCGCACGGCGCCCGTCGCCACATCGACCTCGACTTCAGCCACGTGCGTGCCGTTGCAATAGACGGCCTGCGGCGGCGTGAAATAGGCCGTGTGCTCGAGACCGGGCTTCTGCCCCGGCGCAAAGGAGAATCCGGGATAGCCTTGCGCGATTCCTGCAAGCTCGCCGAGCGAGATCGTGCGCCGGTTCCCCGTCGTCGCGGTGACGACGCCGTCTTCGAGCGTGAGATCTCCTTCCGCGGTTTCGAGCACGCGCGCGGCGAGAGCGAGGATCTGCTTGCGCACGTTCTTTGACGCGATCGACGCCGAGGGGCCTGCATTCGCGGTGATGCGGCTCGCGAAGGTGCCGACGCCCATGGCGAAAGCCGCCGTGTCGCCGAGCGTCACCTTGATCGTATCGATCGGCACGCCAAGGTCGTCGGCAACGATCTGCGCCAGCATGGTCTTGTGCCCCTGCCCCTGCGGTGCGGCGCCGGAACGCACTTCGACTTTGCCGTTCTCGAGCACGCGCACAGAGACGCCTTCGAACGGCCCGAGTCCCGTGCCCTCGACATAGGAACCGATGCCGATGCCGATGTAGCGGCCCTCGCACCGCGCCTGCTCCTGCCGGCGAACAAAGCCCCGGTAATCGGAGAGCGCGAGGGCCTTCTCGAGCACGAGAGGGTAGTCGCCGCTGTCGTAAACGACGGGCTTGCCGTCGCGGAAGACGAGACCGACGGCGTACGGCATCTGCGATTTTTGGATCAGGTTGCGCGCGCGGATTTCGGCGGGATCGAGTTTGAGCTCGCGCGCCGCGCGATCCATCAGGCGCTCCATCGCGAACACCGCTTGCGGGCGGCCGGCGCCGCGCACCGGCGTGGTCGCGACCTTGTTCGTGTAAGCCACCGTCACGTCGAGCTCGTAGGCCGGAAGAACATAAGGACCGGGCACCGTGGTCGCGGCGATGAAGGGCATCACCACGCCCCACGGAAGATAGGCGCCGGTGTCGTGCAGCATCTGCCCGCGCACGCCCAAAAGTTTCGCGTTGCCGTCGAGTGCCACCTGGAGCGACCAATATTGATCGCGCTCTTGAGTCGTGGAGAGGAAATGCTCGCGCCGGTCCTCGATCCATTTGACCGGCCGCTTGAGCTTGATCGCCGCCACGGCAACCGCGGCATCCTCGCCATAGAAGATCGCCTTAGGACCAAAGCCGCCGCCGACATCGGGCGCGATGACGCGCACGGCGTCTGGGCCGAGCTCCAGGAATTCCGCCAGCACGCGCTGTTCGAGATGCGGCGTCTGGGTCGAGGAAAAGAGCGTGAGATGCTTCTCGCGGGCATTCCAGTCGGCGAGGACGCCGCGCGTCTCCAGTGCGTGGCCGCAGCCGCGATGATGGAACAGCTCCTCGCGGAAAACGTGCGCCGCGTTCGCGACCCCTGCCGCAACATCGCCATAGCCGACTCTGAACTCCGCCGCCTTGTTGTCGGAGCGCCCCTGATGCGCCACCGCGCTTTCCCTGACCGCCAGGCGACAATCCGCGACGGGGGGTAGCGATTCGTAATCGACGTGGATGAGCGCCGCCGCGTCCTCGGCCAGATAGCGCGAGTCCGCGATGACGATCGCGATCGGCTCGCCGACGTAACAGACCTCGTCCTTAGCGAGACAGAGCTGGGTCAGCGGATTCTTGGAATAAGGATTTGGGACGAGCGAGGGCAGTCGCGTCTCGCGCATCGTCGGCGTCATGTCGGCCCAGGTCAGAACGGCATGCACGCCTGCGAGTGCAAGTGCGGCCGACGGGTCGATTTTTACGATACGCGCATGGGCGTGGGGCGCGCGGAGGAAAGCCGCGTGCAGCGTCTGAGGCAGACGGATGTCGTCGACGAATTCGCCGCGTCCCCGCAAGAGGCGCGGGTCTTCTGTGCGCAGGATGCGCGCGCCAATCGACCGCCCGCTCATTCGGTGCCTCGTCCGGATTTACGCGAACCTTCGATCCGTTGTACAGAAACGGCGATGGCCATAGAAGCTGCCAAAGAAGGGTCTCGGCCGCTGCTCTGCGGGGACGCAGTGAAAATCGGCGCCGACGGGCGGGCGACGCTCATGGGCGGCCTCTGTGCCGACTGCGGCGCGGAGACTTTCCCCCGCGCGCCCGTTTGTTCGGCGTGCATGAGCGAGAACATCGAGCCCAAAGAGATGCCGCGCCTCGGCACGCTCTACGCCTTCAGCACGGTCCATATCGCGGCCAAGAAATGGAAGAGGCCGATGTGCATCGGCTATGTCGATCTTCCCAACCAGGCGCGCGTGTTTACCCATCTCGAAGGCTCCGATCTTGCTATCGGCGACGAGGTCGAAGCGGCGATTGCGACCGTCGGCGAGGACGAAAACGGGCCGATCGAGACTTTCATTTTCAAGAAGGT